>Ga0265595_1001868_pt1 | contig 15348 bp, 30 predicted proteins | sample saktaG_15_FD_190148 | JGI IMG/M metagenome (GOLD analysis project Ga0265595, IMG submission 190148) | Saline water microbial communities from Sakinaw Lake, British Columbia, Canada - sak_2013_06_06_50m | ecosystem: Environmental > Aquatic > Non-marine Saline and Alkaline > Saline ... | reverse complement strand
GATGATGCTAGGGAAGATTATCAAGCGGGATGGGACAATACTACTAATCAGTTAAAGAAATAATTTAGGGATAGGAGCAGAGGTAATCCCTATACGTTAAGTTAATTAGCGTCTGATCTATATCCTCTGCTCCATTTAATTTATACGGAATGAAAAGGCAGTATTAATTTACTGTCTTTTTTATTGCCCTGATGCCCCTATATATTCTTAGTGCTCATAACAGAATTTTATACGACGTGCTTTTAAATTTCAATATTTCTTTGATTTAAGGGGCATTCACAGATTGATTTCGGGGTATAAATGCTTGAATGTTGGTTATCTGTGTAAATAATGGATACCCCGCAATTGAATATAATTCTGGGTAATTATATTATTTTGAATATAATTCTTGTAAAGTTGGCCCGATTTGGTATATTAGGGGAATGATATGAAATGGGAGATGATGTCAAAAGTAGAAATGGTTTATTTATAATGTTAGAAGCGACGTATTTATTGGGTATTGGTATTGGGATATATATTGGGTATAGGAATGGGGATAGAATGGGGGCTGAGCGGGGGGTGAATGAGACTCGGATAAGTGCTATGGAATATGGATTGGGAAGATATGTTATAACTAATGAGGTTACAGGGGCGACGGATTGGGAATGGATAAAGTCACCCACGGAATGATCAAATGAAAGAATTCAGGTGTTATAAATGTAATTGTTATTTAGGGGAGATGACTCAGGGTAAGATGAAGAAGGGGGCTATTATTTTGTGCACTGAATGTATGGATAGGTATGAGGCATATAAGGGTGTGGCTGATGTTGCAAATATGAATAGGGACATAAAAGGGACAAAAGGGACAGTTAATAATGATATGCCTGATTTTTTTAAGGGTATCTTTAATACAGGGGGAAAATGATGAGTAGGCCAAAGGGTAGTAAGAATAAGAAGAAAAAAGTTAAGGAAGTAGTTATTAAAAAGAAGATTGGTAGGCCGAAGAAGATTAGGACTGAGGGTGAGGTAGTTAAGATTAAGAAAAAGTTAGGTAGGCCGAAGAAGGTTCATATTGTTAAGACTGATAAATCTGAAATAGATCCAGTTTATATTAAGAAGGCAGCTGCATATTCTAAGTATAATAGTCTTCCTGATGATTATGTACAGCCGAAGACTCATAAAATAACCGGGTATTGTCCTAAATGTGACTTACCTATAATGTCTAATGATTTTGTATCTAAGCTAATATTTGAATGTCCGTGTGGGGTTAGGAAGCATAAGAAGTATTTGAAGGAGAAATCTGCAAGGGTAATAGAACAAGAGAAAGAAGATGCTCGGATATCTAAAACGGAATATTTGAAGGAAGCCGCATCTAGGAATAAGGAATTAGAGAAGTATCATGGATCTACACATTTGATGAGCGATATACCTGATATTTCTATAATGTCTGAAGTGAAAGAAGATTAATGAACCAATAATAGCCCATCTAGCCCCTATTTTGCCCCGATAATAAGCCTCCTATTAATTTAGGGGGCTTTTTTTTATTATACCCGGATATTGGGGACGACGGACGAACAGCTCGCTCTGCTCCGGGGTGCTTATTATTATTCACTCTAGAATATTAAAGGATGCATAACCCACTCTCGTTCAATGGTTTAGGTTTTGATTAGTTCTGGAGTGAGAAGTGGGATTGAGCACTCTGGACGCTGATAGGGGATGATCAGGAGACACTGAGGAAGCATCGCAGGAGCATCGGAGCAGCGAGGAGCAGCGAGGAGCAGCGAGGAGCATCGGAGCAGCGAGGAGGTACCGAACATTGGTTATTCACTCTAGAAAATAACTGTATTTTTATCTTGATATTGGTAAGTTATTTGATATACTGTTATTATTAAATGGAGAGTGAAGAATGAGTTGGATTGATAAACTATATGAGGATCGGAGGTCACTCGGAACAGAAAACGCAGAACTCCGAGAAAGAATCAGGGAGCTGGAGTCCGCCATATCCCTTATGAAGCAGGCGGTGAACGATCTGGCAGGCGAGAAGCATGACTCTGAAGCGCGGGTCAAGGCGCTGGAGGCTAAGAATAAACAGCTTGAAGAAGATATTTAATATATGTATGATCAGGAAGCTGGAGAATCTCTTTAACAATTAATGATAATGGAGACGATATGAGCGAATGTACAGAGAAGATGTGTGATAACTATTGCGACGGATTGTGCGAGGTTGGTTGCACTCCTGATGTTCCTGACGTGGTTTTGAAACTCCAAGCCACCCTCAAGGAGATGGAGGCAGAGAACAAGCGGTTGAGTGATGCGTTTGAGAAAGTAGCCGAGATAGCGTTACGCAATAATCCGACAGGAGGTGGTGATTGGCTACTTGAAGCGATACTGTTGAGCAGGCACGAACCCATGCCGCCTCATCTTGTAGGGGCGTTGCGTGAAAGACTTGGTGAGCCTACAGACATCGAGCTTGAGGAGCGAAGGCGTTTACGCAATAAACCGACAGAACAAAGCAATAATAAGTCTTGACAATTATTAATTAATTTAGTAAGCTATGCTAAACAATAGATAAGGAGAGGTATGAAGAGTGTAAAGACGAACAAGGATACGGTAATTGAGTTTGAGTCTAGTCCTGAGCGGGTGAGACAGATTATGGAGTCGGTTGGATCTAAGATTGGGAATGTTCATTTTATTAAGCGGGGGAACGGTAAGCTGAGGAAGATGAGCTACCGCCTTCATGTTCGCAATCCTAAGGTTGGTAATGCTCCTACGGGTAAGCGGGATACGAGGGCTACGAATCTTTCAAATGATCAGATGACGGTATATTCTACTAATGATGTTGTTAAGGATAAGGATGGTAACATTATTGGGAGGGGAGCATATAGAACCGTTCCTCTTGAAGGCGTTGTTCTAGTTGTTGCTGGTGGAAAAGTTTATGAGATACAGAGGAGTGGTTTAGTGATTTAATTGAGAGGGTTTAGTGATGTTTCCTCTCTCAAGCCTATAATGATCTTTCGTTGGGATCTTCAGGCACTGGGGCTTGATTTAGGTTAAAGCGTTTGTCATTGGGCGCTCTAAATCAAGTCCCTTTTTTTATATATTATACTTGACATGTGAATTTCTTTCCTTTATAGTGACGTTATGAATAAGAAACAGATTATTAGATTAGTTGCTAAGAGGGTTCGGAAAGCTTGTGAAGTTTTTGTAGACTCTGATGAATGTGAAGGTTATGATTTTTATAAGCAGAGAGATCTAGATTGTATGTGTGCTGTTGCTTCGGACACTTTACAGAAGGAGTTAAGGAAGAGCGGAATATATGCTAAATTTATTGAGGGTAAGTGGTTTGATGATAAGGATGACGAATGGGGTTCTGCTCATTGTTGGTTGGAGTGGAAAGGATATGTTATAGATATTACGGCTACTCAATTTAATATAATTAGAAAAGTAATTTTGACTAAGAATACTGGGAATAGTTTTTATTATGGTAAGGGGAAGGAAATGAGTAGTCGGTCTAATTTAAGGGGGTGGCCGAAGGAGCAAAAGCCTTCTAGAAAATTATATAAAAAGATTATGGTTTGTGCTTGACATATTGTGTAGATAATGTTAAGCTGTGCGAAACAATAGGGAGGTTGATATGCAGGATTGGGAAATACAGAGAGCGATGAAGAATAAGGAATCTAAGGATAAGATTAAGGAAGCCATCAAGGTTATAGTTAGTGAGATTAATTTGATGGGGAATGAGACTAATGTTGAAGATGCTATTAAGGAGGAGATTTCTTGTACTCATCGGACATTACAGCAGGGATTTTTCAAGAGTGTCATAGTTCCTGTTATTTCTTTATTTGCTGACATGAAGGAGAAGGGCTGGTGTGATTTGAGGAGCGAGGATGTCTGTAATTGTGCTGAGAAGATGAAGCCGATATTGAAGGACAGTTATTTTAGATTTATTTAAAATTGTGCTTGACATGTTGTGTAGATAATGATAAGCTATGCGAAACAATAGGAGATGATTATGAGTAAGAAGACGATAACAGTTGAGCGTAGGTTTTTTAAGGATGATTCGGAATGGGAATATATGCTAACACAATTGGGTGTTGATGACAGAGAATATGATAAGACAGATGAAGTTACATTCTCAATGAATACGAACTCAATTGAAATAAATTACATTCTTAATGAAAAATAAATCTTGACAATTTCTTCCAATGTGTTATAGTGTTATTCAGATGATGAGAAAAGGTTAAGCAAAGGAGATGACTATAGATAAAAACAATAAAAGCAATGATGGTTAAGTTAAAGCAGTAAACAAAGAAACAAAGAGAAAAATTGGAGATACATATCATGAGTAAGAAAAACGAGAATCCGTACAATAAGAAGTCAAACTATGGCAAGCTGTTCGCAATTTGGAGAAAGGCGCAGGTTACGACTCGTGCTAAGCTTCTTGAGGCGGCAAAGGGTTTGGGTATGAATGATACGGCGGCTAATGCTACGGTTACGGTTCTTATTTCCCCTAGAGCGTCTGAAGATGTTTGTAGGGGTAAGGATTGTTTGGGCAACATTTCTGCTCAGGGTCATATTTACTTTGCAGAGGTATTGAATCAGAAGTCTGGGGAAGAGAAGCGTTTCCGTCTTCGTTATAGGGCGGTAGTTCTTGCTCCTAAGACTCGAAATGCTAAGGAGGAGACTAAGGCGGTTAAGGTTGCTAAGGCGGTTAAGGTTGCTAAGGCTGAAGTGGCTGAAGTTGCTGAAGTGGCTGATGTTGTTGTAGATTGAGGCAAATTGAAGGTTGGAACCCCTATAGTATGTTCATAGGGGTTCCAACTTTATTTAGCTTGACAATGAGTCTTACGTTTGCTACATTATAAACAAAGGAAAAATAAAATGAATAAGCATAATGAATATGAAGATGGTGGTGACTTAGATCCTCTTGATTTATTTAATCATATTCTAAGAACGCCTAAGGCTCAACATCTTTCTATTTATGAGGAAGCGCTTAAGAATGACAGAAGAATTGAGATTATGTCGGCGTATCAAGTAAGTAGGGGATATACCAGAATACCTGTTGCGGTTCAGGGGTGTCCAGATCATGAATACATAGGTAAGATCAGTCAGGCATTTACGGAACTTAAGGGACTTGTAATGAGAGGAGCTTTTACTCTTGACGAATTGGAGAGTAGGGTATATGCTCAGTATGGAATTGTATCAGATCAGTCGAAGCTAAAGGCTGGGGTTATTTCTAGTGACAAACAGTTAGCTAAAGAGTTGGAAGGCATAGGGAAAGAAGAAGAAATATAATGAATTCGGAAAGACCAGAAAAGGAACAAGGACGGAGACGCAAAATGAGACAGGGAACTCAATATGATGCTATGAAGAGAGTGCGCAAGGAAATGCCACCTGCTACAAAAGTTATTCAGCCAAAGACAGGTAAATCTGCTAATAATTGGCGCGACTACTTGGATGACATTGACTTGGATGATGATTATGAAGATGGGGGTGTAGAGTGAAAAAGGGAATTAGAATTGGTAATGAGTTTATTGCGGGGTGTAAGCATTGTGGTAAAGATTATGATTTAGTATTAGCTAAGAGAAGTGTTAAGAGAACAGAGCCGTTAAGATGTCCTCATTGCGGATGTATAGTTGGGAAATAATATGAAATGGTCTAAAATGTTTCCCAAGAAGGAAGGTAACTATTGGTTTTATGGTTATCGTTATGGTAGAGTGAGTTGTGGACATCCCTGCGAACCTGAATATATGCTTGTCAAGGTTATGGAATGCGCTAATGGTTTTCTGTATATGGCTGATGGACAATTTATGGGTAGTAATGAGGTTGAAGATGCTCATTTTATGCCCGCCGAGTTCCCATCGCCCCCTACTATCAATACGGAACTCACTCCTGAAGATAAAAAGAAATTGTTAACAATATATCTTGACAAAGAATGATACGCTATTCTAAACAATAAGGAGACAACAATGCAAGTATTTAATAGAGAAAGTGTATGGATTATCAGAAGGCTTAGGTATTCAGATATTTGCGGTAACAGAATATATGAAACCAAAGAACAGGCCATTAAAGAATTTGTTAAGAGCCAATGTCATCCCGAATCTGACCCTAGAGATATGAATTTTGAGGCAATATGGGAACGAAATCAACACGAAGGATATAGGGCAGTTCAAGCTACCATTTATATGGAACAAATCGGTGAAGAAATATAAATGACTTATACAGTACATGCATTAGATAATAGCGGTTATGATCTTAGGTATGATTATGACTTTACTAATAAGAAAGGGGCTATTAATAGGGCACGTGAATTTTTAAATGATATAGAATTACACGAAGAACTTTATAAAATAGAAGTGAGAAATAAAAACGGCGAAGTTGAATGGGATCGAGAAATATAATGCTTGACAAATATCTAAAACATATGATAAGCTATGCGAAACAATAGGGAGACAACATGAATCCGATGAATGATTTGGTAAGATTCAAAGGCACAGACAGAAATGAATATCGTTTCATTAAGACCGTTAAGGATGACATGGCTGTATGGAAAGAGATTAATGAAAACTGTTATGTTGGACTGAAGTTGGATTTCTCTGTAGTTAATGAGGAGATTCTAACTGAGGCTGGTATATGGGATAAGCTTTCAGATAAGATACAGAAGGCGGTTATAGAAGAACATGGGACTAAGGTAGTTGAAGTTCACGATAGAATGGAACACGCTCGCAAGAATCGTCGGAAGAAGTATGATTTTAGTCAATTTCCTGAATTTCTAGAGTGTAAATGCGGGAGACAGGTAAAAGGCAACTACTATCAATTACAGAAGAAGGCTGATGCAAAGCAAGTTCCGTTAGATGACTTGGTTAAAAATTACGTGTGTCAAAAATGTTCACCCTCTCCTCGTGGTCGTAAAAGAAGTAATAATGGGTAACTCTATGACTATGACTAAGACTAAGACTAAGACTAAGACTAAGGCTAAGACTAAGGCTAAGAATGAGATTGAAGACTTGCTAAATGTTTATAAGAATGTAAGCAAGAATAATCGTGGAGATCTCATGTCTTCATTATCAGCTCCATCTTTCCTTATCAATTCGCTTACAGGAAAGGAAGAGCCTGTTTATTCTATAGAGGAGGCAAATCTTTTAGAAGAGATAGATAGAATAAGATATGAGATAATCGAACTTGAAGACTTTAGCGAGGCGGCGATGTATGAAGTTGAAAGAAAACGTATACTAAAAGATATTGACAATTTATTTGAGAAGTGGGATGTTACGAGAGAGGCGCTGTTTCAATTAAGATCTAAATCTAAAGATAAATTAGATAAATTAGCCGTGATCCGTAAGGCAGAGAATAAGGAACGTATGGCTAAGAAGAAAGCTAAGGATATTGAAAGAATAAAACAAAAAGCTAAAGATGATGAATTTAAGGAAATCGTAAATAGTTTAGTTCCAGATGATTTAAAAGAATCAATGAAGAGATTATTCTAATGTTATATGCCGATCCTATAGAAGATGGTCAATATATTCGGATAGGTAGATACACTCTTGATGAAGTATTACCTTTTGTCATAGCCCCTGAACGCCTATTAAGATTAAAACGTTCTGGAGTGAAGAAAGGATCTGCTGAGTATATTCAAACAACAGAACGAGACTTTGACGGACATATGGTTAAGATGTATTCTCAACGGTATCAGTTATTTGCCGTTAAAGGGGTTAAAGGGGTTGAATGTGTTGGATGTGGGTTAAAGGGAGAATATTTTGGGTTAGAAAAGAACAAGGGACAGGAAGGGAATCGTTATCATTTCAATTTATATGGGATAAGAGATGGGGCTGAGGTATTAATTACTAAGGATCATATTGTTCCTAAATCTAAAGGGGGACAAAATATCCTTGACAATTATCAGGTCATGTGCTTTAATTGTAATATAGAAAAAGGGGACAGTCTATGAGTACGGATTATAATATGTATTACGGAGCGGTTATTATTGCTCAGAATGAACTACCCAAACACTAAAGATGTTTGGGTTTCTTGGCTCGTAGACTCGCCTTAATTGGCAACGCCTCCCCAAGTTTTTGTTTAGACTCCGACTGTATTCCATAGCCAGAGTTGAAATTATTTAATCCTTGCTCCAATATATTCTTTGAAGCATTTAAGTCCCTGTCCAATCTTTCACCACAATTTGGACAGACCCATTCCCTGTCTTTTAATGTTAAGTCCTGATTAATGAACTTACATTTATTACAGGTTTTGCTGGAAGGAAAGAATTTACCTATACTTATAAGTTTTCTTTCATTCCATTCACTCTTGTATTTTAGTTGTCTTAGGAATTCACCCCAAGAAACATCTGCAATACTTTTTGATAAGCAATGGTTCTTCATCATATTCGTAACTGACAAGTCTTCTACACATATCGTTTGGTTTTCACGAACTATGGTAGTAGTCACATTATGAATATGATTTAACCTACTATTGCCTATTTTCTCATGTATCCTTGCAACCTTAACTCTTTGTTTGTTTCTATTATTAGAGCCTTTTACTTTCTTACTTAACTGACGCTGTTTATAGGCTAAGTTTTTCTCATATTTCTTTGTGGTTTTAATATTCTCGTAGACCTTACCATCTGAACATACAGCCAAATCTTTAATGCCTAAATCAATACCAACTTCATTCTGGTTCTTTTTGTAAGGTTGGTAGTTAGTTTCGCAGGTTACGGAAACGAAGTATTTATTAGTAGGAGTTTTAGATATGGTAGCAAAAAGTATCTTCCCTGTAAGTGGTCGGTCTTCTTTAACCTTAATTGACTGTTTAAATTTAGGTATCCAAAGTTGTTCATCTTTATATTCAACAAACTGAGGTATTCTGAAACTTTGCTTATCGTGTTTGGATTTGAATCTGGGGAATTTGTTTTGTTTTGAGAAGAAGTTATTATATGCTACGTCTAAATCTCTCAAAGAAGCCTGCAAGGATTGAGAGTTGACTTCTTTCATCCATAGATACTCGTCTTGCTTTTTAATGGTGGTTAAGACTTTAGCATTATCATAGTAATTAAGTGATTTTTTGCTTTCAAGATAAGTTTTCTTTCTTTGGTCTAGGAAGTAATTAAAGACAAATCGTTTTACTCCGAAGTGTTTAGCCAAAAGAATTTCCTGTTCTTTTGTCGGATAGATTCTATATTTAAATGTCTTATTAATCTTCATCCCATTGTGAGGCGTGAAACCCCTACCGCTTGCGGGTCAACAAAAGCAAATTGCTTTTGTTGAAGCCTTTAGGCTAGGGGGAGGTAAGCCGAACTACTTTACACACCATTCTCCTTTGCTAAATATTATACATAAATTTGAAAATAAATAAAGGAAATTTAAAAGATTTCTTGTATAATAATAGTATGAAAACATACAACATTAAACTTGAATTTGAAAATAAAGAGAGTAAAAATAGGCTAATGGAAACTTTCAAAATCCATCAGTCTATTTGGAATCATCTTTCCAATTATGTTTTCAAAAATAAAATAAAACTGTCTGGGAAAATATTGCATGAAAAAACTTATCATGAATGCAGAAAACTATTCCCAGAATCCCCTTCCCAAATAATTATTCGAGCAAGAGAAGATGTCATTTCTACCTTTAAAACAATCCGATCAAACAAACACAAAATAGAATTAGCTCCGATAAAACACAACCTTTCAATTAGATTAGATAAAAGACTTTATACAATTAAAGGTAATTCAATTAAATTAACAACCAATGGCAAAAAAGCACTAGCAACATTTAATCCTTATCCTAAGTTTCAAGAATTAATACAAAAATATCCAATTTGTGATCCACTTATATTTGTTAGGAATAATCAAATTTGGTTAGCTGTTACTTTCAATAACACTGTCATTCCTTTACCAGATAGCCATTGTATCGGAGTAGATTTAGGAATAAAAAGAACTGCCACAACTTCAGAAGGGGTAATAATTATAGACAAAAATTACCTTAAACAAAGAAGAAGAATTAGATACATTAAAAGACAAATTAATTCAAAGAAGAAAGAGAATATCCACAAGCTCAAAAAAGGAAATTCTTGTAGAAAACACTTGAAGAAAATAAAAAGATATGAGAAAAATCTTTCCAAGAATTATATCCATCATGTAGTAAATAAAGTGTTAAATACAAAAGCAAATTGTATTGTTATAGAAGATTTATCAAAAATAAAAAGTAAAGATAAAGGAACTAAATTCAATAATAAATTGTCCCAAGTTCCTTTCTTTATGTTCAAACAAATTCTAAGTTATAAGGCACAAGCTCTGGGAAAAAGAGTAGAAACTGTTAATCCTGCTTATACTTCTAAAGATGATTTTAGAAATATAGAAAATGGTAAAAGGTCAGGATGTAGATATTATGCATCAGATAATAAAGTACTTGATGCAGACCTTAATGCTAGTATAAATATTGCAAATAGATATGCTAATAAGGTTAAACTCCCTGTTTCGTTTGTATTTCCTAGTGATGGGAAATACAAACTTAATGGGCAGGCTCCAGTCAATGAGCCGAATGTTTTGTGCCTCTGACATTACAAGCCCCCACGCCTTTAGGCTAGGGGTTGTTGACATATAATTATTTACTCAAAACGTTTACAAAATCCTTCTTTTTTTGTAGGAAAAGTGTAAATAGTTATAGAATAATATATTATAGATAGATTTTTCTTGATTTTATGGGGATTTTGGTATAATATGAGTACAGAATATCATACGAAGAAAAGATGCAAATATATGATTAAACTACACATAGTATTAGTAACAAAATATAGAAAACCTATCTTGGTTGACGAAATTAACGAGGATATCAAGCAAATTGTATACGAGATAAGCAAGATGGACGACAGTTTGTTCACTATTACAACAATGGAAACAGACAAAGACCACCTACATATGTTAGTAGATATAGACCCAACAGTAAGTGCTTCATCTATTGTCAGTAGAATCAAGCAAATATCTACTAATAGAATATGGAAGCAATATTCAAAAGAATTGAAAGTGCATTATTGGGGAGAGAATACGTTTTGGAGTGATGGATATTTTGTTTGTAGCACTGGTGACGCTAATATGGAAACAATTAAGAAATATATAGAGGAACAGGGTTAATGGGTCGCTTACATCCCACGACACTAAAGATGTCGGGGTTTTACGCTCATCTCAATAAAATAAACATAGGGGCTTCTTGCATATTACTAGACCCGATTCATGATGACATAGATACTGATTTAACAAACTTAGATCCTCAAGAGGGCATAGAAGAATTCAAAAAGGCATATGGGGAACAGATTCAATTGGTAGAGAATGAATATGGTAAAGAGAATGTTAAGATAGAATGGCGATTATTTAATTGGGCAAATTAAGTCTTGACATTACTCACTGAATGATATATGATATGCTCATAATAAATGGAGGAAGCTATGGAATTTTCAGTAGATGGAGAAATGATTTCTCTCAAGTTATCAAATATAATTGATATTTCCTGTAAGTTTACTATAGAGCAAGCTGAAGAGATTAGGGAACAACTCGATAATGCTATTGGAACTGTTAAGAAATTAAATACATCTAAGGGAAGACAATGAAGAGATTTACTGTAGAGGATGTAAAATAATAAACCATGCTCCGGTGGCGTAATTGGCAGCCGCATCAGACTTAAGATCTGATATCCGTAAGGGTGTGAGGGTTCGAGTCCCTCTCGGAGTACCATTTAATACTTGACATTACTCACTGAATGATATATGATACACGCATAATGAATGAGGAAAATGAAATAGCCGAGTCTAATATGCAATCTCATAGAAGAGAGTGGATAGACGCAGAACGCAAAAGAAACCCTAATTTCGCACCAGACATAGAATCTTGGAAAGAATTACTTACATCAGAACAATTACAAGAGGTTCAGGAATACGAAGAACTTTTATTTAAACTTAATGCTTTTAGAGGGAGAGAAGATGGGTATAAGCCTTATGTTTTAAAATTAATTGAAAAGACACGCATTGTTAAGTTGCATGAGAAATATGGCAGATGTTATTTTAATACTTGACATTACGCACTGAATGATATATGATACACGCATAATGAATGGAGAACAATGATGAATGAAGATATTATGTATGGTTGTATTAATGAGGATGAAGTTTTTATCTCTATCGGACCTAGGATGATTTCGGGGGATAAATGTAGGAGTTTGGCTATGGCATTTGTAGTAGCTATGGATATGTTGGAGAGCGGGACTAAGAACGTTGCTATATGTCGTTGCAAGTATTATGGCGAGGATGGCAATGGTGCTTGGGGTGAAATACAAGGAGAGGGACAAATTTCCATTGACGCTTCATATGTTAAATGGATGGTAAAGGAAGAGGTATAAACAGGAGGAGATGACATGGCTAAGAGTAGTCAACTACCCAATGACTAAAGATCATTGGGCTTGTAAATGAGTTGCCTCTTTACATTCGGCGTGTTGACGGGACGCCTGCTCTATAGACTCTAATTGAGCAATAGAGATAGTGTAATCACACTTTATATTTATTGATGCATTTATATCTGCATGTTCAAAATAACCGCAATTCTTACATTTGTATTGTGATTTATTCCTACTCTCCTTGTTTGTATCTCCACAACTACTGCACTTTTGGGAAGTATAATGAGGATCTATATATACTACCTCTTTTCCCAGTGCATTAGCTTTGTAAGTTAAAAATTGTTCAAATTGGTAAAAACTCCAATTTGACAATAACTTATTTAGCTTTTTCCCTTTTCGTTTATTCCTGATATTTGTTAATTTCTCAAGAACAAACACTTTATGTTGTGGATTGTTTGCTATCGTTTTTGTTATGCAGTGATTGACATCCTTCATGAACCGCTTCTCTTTCCCACTAAGCTTCTTTAATTTTCTTTTAGCGGATTGAGTGCTTTTTTGTTGGAGTGTCTTTTTGACGTAAAGGTGTTTTCTTCTCTGCTTTCTTATTAATTGGGCAGAGTAAAATTGTTTTTCAGAAGTAACAGCAATATGATATAATCCTCTATCAATCCCAACAATATCTTTAGAAGATGTTGGAATTTGTGTAGCTACTTCTATTGGATTTTGAAATACTAAATTAATCCAAAATTGACTTTTCTTTTTCTGATAAGTAAGAGTTCCCATTTTGAAATTCCATGATTCAAATATATTCTTATGTATTTCAGGAACATACAATATCTCTTTATGGCGTTTTGATATTCCGATAATTGTTACCTGAGTTCCTCTAACAGTAATAGCTCTTTTGTCCAGTCTAAGTCCTGATGTTTCTTTTTTAATTGGTTGTTTACATTTGAACTTTCTTGATTTAACAGATTCTAAAGCATTATCTCTGATTGATTGAACCAAAGCTGTCTTTATATTGGGGAACAATTCTTGAACCTTGAAATAGTTATCTTTGTGGCATTTGCCTTTATTAAAAGACTTGACTTCGTAAGCCCATTTTGTATAATAGTTAAATAGTTGAGAAGACTCTTTAAGAAGTTGTAGATATTCTTCTTTATCTAGTTCGCTCAACTTAATTGAAATTGTTTTCATTTCAGGTTTCATATTAATATAGTTCTAGTATTTTTCTAAATATCCTGCAAGAAAATTAGAAAAAATACAAATAGTTCTTGATTAATGTCAGTTTTTAGATATAATATAGGAAATTAAGGAGAAATGGGTCACTTACATCCCACGACACTAAAGATGTCGGGGTTTTACGTTCCCATCAATAAAAGGAATATCCCCCGAAAGGAAGCCTGTAATTGTAGCTGTTCCATATGTAGATCTTAATGAAAAGAATTATCCAATTAATTCTTGACATTACCCACTGAATGATGTATGATGCACGTATATTAAATGGAGAATATAGTGAAAGAAAGAATTAACAAAGCACTAGAATTTGCCCTCAGATATGGTGGTATAGATGGAGATCATCATAAAGCGTGGGTTATTGATCAGATGGTTAGAGCTTTAACTGGTTGCCCTATGATTAAAACAGATGCTCTGGACTGTAACAATAAACCATATTCTTATGAGGAACAAGGCGTTTCAGGTGAGTATGGTGACTGGGTTCGTAATGCAAAGGATGGAGAAGACGGTGCAAATACTTATGATTGGGATGAAGGGATAGCACCGTAATAATTTATAAACAAACAACAAACAAACAACAAAGCAAGGAGAATATAATGCAAACAGATAAGACGAATCAGGAACATCAGACGGAAATCTTTGAATATATTCGGAGACGTAAGGGTGGGCAGACTCATAAGATTGGAGTGATTTATGGGACAACCTATGACAATACCATTAAGATCGGATGGAGTAAATGCAACGTAAAAGAGGGTGACGATTTTAATGCAGATATGGGTATTGAAATTGCTAAAGAAAGGGCAGTAGCTTCTTACATTACTCAGGGAACAGATCATCCTACCGTTCCTCTTTGCATTAAGCGTCATATTCGTCAATTCGGAGCAAGATGTGTTCGCTATTTCCAAGACGCTAATAAGCTGGAGTTGCCTCTCTAATATATAATACATAATCGTTGTCGTTGTCGTTGTCGTTGTGACCCCCTTGAGCGTTTCTTTGTTGTCGCTCTTGGGGGTTTTTTCTTACGAACTTAATGAACTTAATGAACTTAACGAACTTAACGAACTTAACGACTGAATCAGATCTACTGTCCCGTCGTAAGATCATGGTCGCAGACGGGGGACACCATTATTCACTCTAGAAAATAAATGCCCATAAAACAAAGGAATATTGATATATATTCTGGAGTGAGAAAGGGTCAAACTACTTTAAAAGATCTTAAACTAGATCTGGTGTTGGAACCATTATCAATCTAGGTTGGCCATCATCAACCTAGGTTTAAATCACATGCTGCTTAATATTTCGTTTTCACTCTAGAAAATATTTAAAATAGATCTTGACATATTTATATAACTGTGATACCTTATATTTAAACAATGAGGGAGAACAATGACAATGACAATGACAATGACAATGAAAATTAAAACCAAAAACAAAAACATAAAAGTATGGGAACACTGTTTGTCTGAAGCAAAGAAAGACACAGAGTGGGCTAAAAATCATGAATTCTCAAATGCCCCTGATAAATGGTCTGCCTGTGATATTAGTATAAATATGCTCAAAGATAGACTTTCTAAATCTGTAGAAGAAATAGCCGAAGCCAAATATAAATACCTTCATATGAGATCACATTTATATGATTCAAAAAGCAGAATGTGGATAGACCCATTTTTAAGAGATAAGTGGGAAAACATATCGGGTGAAAAGATTAATCCTTGACAAACCCATATAACTGTGATACCTTTATATTAACAATGAAGGAGAA
>Ga0265595_1001867_pt1 | contig 15360 bp, 16 predicted proteins | sample saktaG_15_FD_190148 | JGI IMG/M metagenome (GOLD analysis project Ga0265595, IMG submission 190148) | Saline water microbial communities from Sakinaw Lake, British Columbia, Canada - sak_2013_06_06_50m | ecosystem: Environmental > Aquatic > Non-marine Saline and Alkaline > Saline ... | reverse complement strand
TTTTTGTTAGTTAAATTTTCTGTAAATAAACTAACCACTAGTTTCTTTTATAGCTTTGGTTTTGAAATTTTACATAGCCAATCTTTCTAACAAATTTTTAGCGTTTTTGTCACCCTCTTTACACAACGCCCTAATAAACATCCATCTATTTTAATATATATAAAATCACTTTATTTCACTCCTGAACCGTTGGGAGCTTGTTTGTCTAGCTGTAATAAAACTGGCAAACTATTTTCTATAGTCACCAATAACATTCCTTGACTTTCCTTCATGCGGAATAAGAATAAACATTATATTCCGCCCGACCCGGGGAATTTTTACGCCAAAAGCATTTGGCTAAAATTCCCGTTGAAAACATAATATGTTTTCAACCCCAAATCAACCCAAAGTTTTACTAATTTGTCAGAACTTTCCACTTTTTCCCCTTGCAAAATATTTCCCACTCTTAACTCAACTTTTTTAAACTCATCAAAATTTATTATATCTATATTAAAAAATAATGTAAAAAAACATTACAAGGAATACGCGGCCGCGTATTCCTTGTAATGTTTTAGTTTTATAAAATCATTCAATATTAAAAAATAAATATTAAAAAAACCAAAGCCAAAACAATTCTATAAACCCCAAAACCAATAAAGCTATTCTTTTGAACAAACTTTATTAAAAACTTTATAGCCACCAAAGCCACTAAAAAGGAAACAACAATACCAAGAAGCAAAATCCAAACTTGATTTCCTGAAAAACTAACCCCTGATTTTAACAAATCATACCCACAAGCCCCTATCATGGTTGGTACAGCCAATAAAAAAGAAAACTCCACAATAGTTTTTCTGGAAATGTTGCTTAACAGCCCCCCCATAATAGTAGCGCCACTTCTTGAAACCCCAGGAATAATTGCTAAGGACTGACAGCACCCAATTAAAAAGCTCTTTTTAAAAGAAATATCAGCGACATCTTCAACTAGGTTTTCTTTTTTACGGGACTTAAAGAACAATTCAAGCAAAATTAAAGCAATGCCTCCCAAAAGCAAAGCCCTTAAAACAACTCCTTCGCTATTGAGCAAATAGCCCTTGATTATTTTATAAAGCAAAAACCCCAAAATAGCGGTTGGAACAAAAGCCACAAAAAGCCTTTTTAAAACTTCTTTGTTTAAAAATTTCTTCCAATACAAAACCACAACCGATAAAATTGCTCCCCCCTGAATAATAATTTCAAATGTTTTAGCAAATTCGGTTTGAAAAAACCCTAAAATTTTATTAGCTAAAATTAAGTGTCCTGTGGAGGAAATTGGCAAAAACTCAGTTAGCCCTTCAATAATTCCCAAAATAATTGTTTGCAATATAGCCATTTCAATATTATACACTTTTGCCTTAAAAACAAAAATGGTAGAATATAAAATAGCAAAAAAATTTTTATGGAAGAACAAATCATTGAACAATTAAAAAACTCTGGACTATTGGGACGAAGCGGTAGTAATTTTCCTGTTTGGAAAAAATGGGAAGCAGTTATGAAGGCCTCATCCCCCAGAAAGTTTGTTATTTGTAATGCTTCAGAAGGCGAGCCCTTAGTTGAAAAAGACAGCTTTATTTTAGAAAACCATCTTAGCGATGTTGTAGAAGGATTAAAGTTGGCAATGCAAACAATTAAAGCTACTTCTGGTTATATTTATTTAAACTCTAGTTTTTATCAAAAACACAAACAAAAGCTAATTGATTTGATTGGCGACTTACCTATTGAACTTTTTCAAAAACCAGAAGGCTATTTAGCTGGGGAAGAAACTTCAATTTTAAACGCTATTGAAGGAAAAAGAGTAAAGCCCAGAGTAAAACCACCCTACCCTATTGAAAAAGGCCTCTGGGGAGAACCTACTTTAATAAACAATGTTGAAACTCTTTACTGGATAAGTAAAATAGCTAATGAAGAGTACCAAAATAAAAGATTTTATTGCATTGCTGGGGAGGCCCCTAATCTTGGCACTTTTGAGTTACTAGAAACTTATTCAATTGAACAAATTTTAAAAGAAACAAAAAATTATCCAAACTTTCCTTTCTTTTTACAAGTTGGAGGGGGAGGTGCTGGTGAAATTTTATTAGCCAATGAATTACAGCAACCCATTAAAGGATTAGCTTCAATTATTATTTTTGATAGAGAAAAAACAGAACCCATCGCTTTAATGAAAAAATGGGCTGAATTTTTAATTAATGAAAATTGCGACCAATGCACTCCCTGTAGAGAAGGTATTTACAGAATAAACGAAATCCTTCAAAAAACTCCTTTGGATAAAGAAACTTTACAAGAAATTTTCGCTGTTTTAGAAAAAACCTCACTCTGCCCTTTTGGCCGAACAGCCTATAAACCCTTTAAAACAACCCTAGAAAAACTCCTTTAAAATTAAACTTAAAAATGATTAAGCTAACAATAAACGGAAAAATAATTGAAGCAGAACAGGGAAAAACAATTTTAGAAGTTGCCAAAGAAAATGGTATTGAAATTCCCTCTCTTTGTTATCATTCAGACTTAACCCCCAAAGCAAGCTGTCGGCTTTGTTTGGTTAGTATTAAGGGTATTAAAAACCTTCAAACTTCTTGCTCAACTTTGGCTATGGATGGAATGGAAATTGAAACCGAAACCCCAGAAATTAAAAAACTTCGCAAAACCAACCTTGAGCTTTTGTTCGCCCAGCATAAAGAAGAATGTCCTGACTGTGTTTTGCAATACAACTGCCAACTCTTAAAATTAGCTAAAAAAATAGGGGTTGATCTTTCAAGATTTGAAGATCGGAAAAAAGATTTTCCTTTAATTGAATTTGGGCCTTCAATTGTTTTTGATTCTTCAAAATGTATTGATTGTGGCAACTGTATTGAAGCTTGCTCTCAACAAGCAGTAAATTATTTAGAAATTGAAAACAAAAAAGGGTTTAACCAAATAACCCCTTCCAAAACAAAATCTTGTATTTATTGTGGGCAATGTATTACTCATTGCCCGGTTGGGGCTTTTCAAGCTAAAAGTGAATTTGAACAAATAGAGGAGCCCTTAAACAATAAAAATAAAGTTTTAATTTTTCAATTTGCCCCCTCAATAAGAACAAGTATTGGCGAAGAATTTAACTTAGAAGATGGTAAAATTGTAACTAATCAACTTGTTGGGGCTATAAAAGAACTTGGAGCTGACTATGTTTTTGATGTTTCAGTTGGAGCTGATTTTACCACTTTTGAAGAAGCCAAAGAAATGGTAGAAAAGCTTGAATCCAAAACTCCATCTTTATTGATGTCGTCTTGCTGTCCTGCTTGGGTAAGGTTTGTAGAAAAATATTATCCAGAGTTTACTAAAAATTTAGCTACAACTCGCCCTCCTCATATAATTTTGGGTGGGTTGATAAAAACTTACTGGGCAAGTAAAGAAAAAATAAGCCCAAAAAAAATATTTATTGTTTCTGTAATGCCCTGTGTGGCTAAAAAATACGAAATTACTAGAAAAGAAATGCTTTTCAAACACAATGGCACAAGTTTTGCTCCAGTTGATTATGTTTTAACCACCAGAGAACTGGCTTATCTTTTAAAGAAAAAAGGAATTGACTTAGCCACCATAAAACCCCAAATGGCTGACAGCCCGTTTGGTGAGCCTTCTGGGAGTGGGGTTATTTATGGGGCATCTGGTGGGGTAATGGAATCAGCTATTAGAACAGCTGTTAAAATATTAAAAATAAAAAATCCAAAAGTTGATTTTCCAAAAGTAAGGGGACAAGAGGGCATAAAAATAAGCCAAGTAGAGGTTAATGGAAAAACTTTAAACATAGCCGCTATTAGTGGCACAGGAAATGCTAAAATTGTTTTAGACCAATTAAAGCAAAATCCAAATTTATACCAATGTATTGAGGTAATGGCCTGTCCGGGTGGTTGTATTGGCGGGGGAGGACAGCCCTTGCCCCAAGATAAAAAAATTAGGCAAAAAAGAGCCCAGGCGCTTTATCAAATTGACGAACAAAAAAAAGACAGAACAGCCTACGACAACCCTGACTTGCAAAAAACTTACAAAGAGTTTTTAAAAAATGAAAAAATAATAAAAGCCATCTGCCACGCGAAATACAAGTAAATTCTAAATTTTAAATCAAATCCTAATTTTAAAATTTAAAATTAAACTATTTAAAATTCATTTAAAATTTGAGCTTTAAAATTAAAAATTATTTTTATGCAAGCAAAAATACTCGCTCTAAGTAAAACAAAAATTCTTTCTCTCATATATTTTACTGGCTTATTGGCGGTATCCCTTGTCGCTCCTTTATTTCATTTTCAGCCCATCACAGGCCCCATTGTTAATGCTTGCTTGTTTATTGCTGTTTCAATTTTGGGCGTTCAGGCTGGAATTATGCTAGGACTTTTACCAAGCTTAATTGCTTTATCTGTTGGAACTTTGCCTGCCCCGTTAGCTCCAATGGTGCCTTTTATAATGGCCAGCAACGCTATTATGGTAGTTGTTTTCAGTTATTTAAAGAATAAAAATTTTGCTGTTGGAATTACAACAGCAAGTTTGTTAAAATTTTTGTTTTTATTTTCAACAAGCTATGTTGTTGTTAATTTAATTACTCAAAAATCAATTGCTCAAAAAGCCACTCAAATGATGAGCTGGCCCCAACTTATCACCGCCCTCCTTGGCGGACTAATTGCTTTTCTTATTTTTAAAACAACTAAAAAAGACGCAAAAGTTACAAAATAACTTGCGTCTTTTTACCTATCCTTCTTCTATTTTTTCACTCTTGTGGGCTTGTGCCCACTTATTATGGCAGAGGCCATCTCCGCCAACTCCTTGCCCTCCTCCTTGGTTGCACCATAACGACGCAACCAAATTTCGGGACAATCACCTGGGTATTCGCACTGGTAATCACCCCGAAAACGGAAATCCCAATCCCAATATAAAATTGAGAAACCCGCTCTTTTTAACGGGATCCACTTGGCGGTCCCGACCCCAAAGGAATACTCCCGAAGCCGAAAATCATCTTGAAGCTTGATAATACTTCCATTTTCAAGCTTAATTATAGCGGGATCATCAAGGATTTTCTCTCTATCCCTGACGGTCCAAATTACCTCCGATATATCAGTGATTACCCAATCAGGGTAACCACTGAAATCCCGAATAATTTTTTTTATTTCTTCCTCGTCACCCTCATCGCCAATATCAGAAGCCAGAAGGGCTAAATGCTCAACCCTTATTGCCTCATCGAGGAAATGGATTTTTTCCCTTGCCTTGAGCATTTTTGTCTCTTCAGCAGACGGAAAAAATCCCACCCAAACGATAAGAACAACAACAGCAAGAATAAACATCCCTAAAAAAATAGTCGTCTTGTGCTTCATAGTTGCCTCCTAAAAAATTTTAATGAAATTTTCAATAATAAAACCGGCTAAACAACATCACAATACATCCTTCTTGTCAATAGTTTCAAACTACCTCTTTTCTGTTATAATGAATATCTAATCTTAACTTTAAAAAATTTATGCAAAAATTTAAATTTCCAAAAATTAAAATCCAAAAGAAAAAAAGGTTTATTATTGTAGCTTCTATTATTATTGTTGTTTTAGGTATAACAGCCAGTATTATTATTGGGCAAATACGAAAACCTTTGCCTTACGAATTTGCCATAGCCTTAAAACAAACCATAACTCAAGAAGTTTCAATAACTGGAAAAGTGGCACCAGCCAAAGCAGTTGATTTAGCTTTTGAAAAAGGGGGCAAAATAAAACAAGTCTACGCTGATATTGGTGATTTTGTTGAGGAGGGCAACAGTTTGGTATCTTTAAACACTTCAGAACTTCAAGCCCAATTAACTCAAGCTCAAGCCAGCCTTGAAAGCCAAAAAGCCACTTTAGCTGAATTAGAAAAAGGCACCAGAAGTGAAGAAATAGCTGTTGCTCAAACTAGCCTTGATAATGCAAAAAAAGCTTTAGTTGATGTTCAAAACAAAGCCACCTCTGATTTAGTAAATCTTTACAACGATGTTAAAGACACTTTAAACGATTCTTACGCTAAAGCCAACGACGCAGTTGATAAACAAACCGAAGAACTTTTTTCAAACGATTACACCAACAATCCCACTCTTACTTTTTCTTGCTTTGATTACCAATCGGTTGTGAATAGTCAAAATAAAAGAGTTGAAGCAAGGGATGCCTTAAGCGAAATAAAATCGCTTGTTGACAGCCCTTCTGGGGACTTTGCTTTTTTAGACATAGTTTTAATTAAAGTTGAAAACAATTTGATAAAAATTAGAGATTTTTTAAATATTCTAAACACTGCTTTAAACTCAGCTAACAATATTTCAGCTTCAACTGCTTCAACTTACAAGGGCTATGTGAACACTGGCAGAACAAATATTAACACTGCCTTAACTAGCGTTAACGCTTTAAGACAGTCAATTTCCTCTCAAAAATTAACTAATCAACAAAACATAACAACCGCCCAAAACACATTAGAATCAGCTCAAAAAAATTTAACCTTAAAACAAGCTGGGGCCACCCAAGAACAACTTCAAGTTCAAAGAGCTCAAGTTAAATCAGCTTTAGCTAATGTTGAAAACATTTCAGCTCAAATTGCCAAATCTACTATTAAAGCTCCTTTTGCTGGCACCATAACAAAACAAGAAGCCAAGGTTGGTGAAATTGCCCCAGCTGGAAACATTATTGTTTCTTTAATATCCCAGTCTGAATTTGAAGTGGAAGTAAATGTTCCAGAAGCTGATACAGCTAAAATAAAAATTGGAGACACAGCTAAAATAACCTTAGATGCTTATGGAAGTAGTATTTATTTTAAAGCTGTTGTTACTAAGATAAATCCTTCAGAAACAATTATTGAAGGTGTTGCTACTTATAAAACTACTTTGCAGTTTGTGGAAAAAGATGAACGGATAAAATCTGGCTTTACAGCTAATGTTGATATTTTAACAGCTCAAAAAGAAAATGTTTTGGCTGTGCCCTATCGAGCTGTTGTTACTAAAAACGGAGATAAAATTATAAGGATTTTAAATGGTAAAACAGTTGAGGAAAGAAAGGTAGAAATTGGCTTGCGAGGTTCTGATGGCTACATAGAAATAATTAAAGGCCTCAGAGAGGGCACTCAAGTAATCACTTTTGAGAAAAAATAAATGAGCTTAATTGAAGTTGAAAATTTAGAAAAAATCTATAACGAAGGAGAAAGTGAAACCCGTGCTTTATGTGGGGTTTCTCTTAAAGTAGAGGCTGGAGACTTTGTGGCTGTAATGGGCCCTTCGGGTTCTGGCAAATCAACGCTTTTGCATATTTTAGGATTTTTAGATAAACAAACAAAAGGTAGCTATCTTTTTGATGACAAAGAATTAACAGAATACACAGATGATGAAATAGCCAAGGTTCGTAACGAGAAAATGGGATTTATTTTTCAATCATTTAATTTACTAAGCCGAACCTCTGTTTTAGAAAATGTAAAGCTACCCTTATTATATTCAACAATCCATCCTTCAAAATGGAACTCTTTAGCTAAAAAAGCTATTGAACAAGTTGGCCTTTCACACCGAACAGACCATTTAACTTCCCAGCTTTCGGGGGGTGAACGCCAAAGAGTGGCCATTGCAAGAGCTTTAATCAACGAACCAAAAATTATATTCGCTGACGAGCCAACTGGAAATTTAGATTCAAAATCGGGAAGTGATGTAATGGAAATTATTGAAAAATTAAATGACCAAGGCCATACTATTATTTTAATTACCCACGAAACCTATACTGCCCAATACGCCCAACGAGTTATTACCCTAAGGGATGGCAAGATAGAAAGTAATCAAAAAGTTGAAAAAAGACGAAAAGGCAAAGAAGAATTTGTTAAATAACTATGACATTAGGCTATACTTTTAAAACAGCTATACGAGGCTTAAGAACCAACAAGTCCAGATCCGCCTTAACTATTTTGGGAATTGTTATTGGTATTACCTCAATTATTTTGATTATGTCTTTGGGCAAAGGCGCTCAAGAACTTATTTTAAATCAAGTAAGGGGTTTGGGCTCTGCCACTATTATTATTGAACCAGGCAGAGAGGCCCAGGGTCCTTCTGATTTTAGCTCATTATTTACTGACTCTTTAAAAGACCGTGAAGTCAAAGCCTTATCAAAGCCCTCAAATGTGCCTGGCATTGAACAGCTAACACCAATGGTTGTTTTATCAGCCACAGTTAACTTTGAAACCGAAGCCCACACTTTTATGGTTTTAGGGGCAGCTCCCCTGCTTGCTGACATTGTAAGTGTTTACCCAGAAACAGGTCAATTTTTTAGTGAAGACCAAGTTCAACAACTTTCTTCTGTGGCTGTTATTGGATCTGAAGTTAAAGAAAAACTTTTTGGGCCTTCCGATGCTTTAAACCAAAACATTAAAATAAAAGGTAAAGTTTTTAAAGTAATTGGCATCTCTCCCAAAAAAGGGCAAGTTGGTATGCTTGATGTTGATAACTCAATTATTATCCCTTACACCACAGCCTTAAAGTATCTCTCTGGAATGAATTATTATCAAGAAATCCTTGTTAAGGCAAAATCAGAAGAACTTGTTCCCTCAACTGTTGAAGATATAAAAATAACTTTAAGAGAACTCCATAATATAGATGACCCTTCAAAAGATGACTTTCAAGTAGCCACTCAAGAAGACATTGCTCAAAGAGTTGGCACTGTTACTTCTGTTTTAACTATTTTCTTAGCTGCCATAGCTGCTATTTCTTTAGTGGTTGGGGGCATTGGCATTATGAATATTATGTTGGTTTCGGTTACTGAACGAACAAAAGAAATAGGCTTAAGAAAAGCCTTGGGAGCTACCACTAAAGATATTCTTTCCCAGTTTTTAATGGAGTCCACCATTCTTACCTGTTTGGGTGGAGTTGTTGGAATTATTTTGGGAATTTTTTATTCATTTATTGCTTCTTTAATTTTAACCAAAGTTTTAGGCTCTAACTGGCAATTTGCTATTTCATTTCAAGCTATTCTTTTGGGCTTGGGGGTTTCAGCCTTTGTGGGAGTTGTGTTTGGCCTTTACCCAGCCCAGCAAGCCTCTAAAAAATCTCCAATTGAAGCTTTAAGATACGAATAACCCATGGCAATTACTGAAGTAATAATCCAATACATCACAAACCTTATCGCCTCTGGGGGTTATTTTTTTGTGTTTTTGGCAATGTTTTTAGAAGGTATTATTTTTCCAATACCCAGTGAAGTTATTTTAGCTTTTTGTGGTTTTTTAGTGGCTCAAAATATTTTTTCTTTTTGGATAGCTGTTATTATCAGCGCTTTAGGTAGTTTTTTATGCGCTTTGGTTTATTACTTAATTGGCTATTTTGGTTTTAAGCCTTTTATTTTAAAATATGGAAAATATGTTTTTTTAAAGCCAAAAGACATTGAAAAAACCGAAATATTTTTTCAAAAACACGGCCAAAAAGCTATTTTTATTAGTCGCTTTGTGCCAATTGTGAGACAACTTGGCGCTTTACCCGCTGGGGGCAGTAAAATGAACCTTGCTAAATTTTCAATTGTTACAACTTTGGGCGCTATAATTTGGAACGCTATTTTTATTGGTATTGGCATTACTTTAAAACAAAACTGGCTCAAACTCAGCCAGTTTACTCAATATCTAGACTATGCTTTTTTAACAGCCATAATAATTTTTATAATTTTTTTTATTGCAAAACGCAAAAAAGAAAAACCGGTTTAAAAAAAAGTGATGCAATTCGTAGCGATCGCTCCATCTTGCATCACTTGTGAATAGTTTAAAAAAATAATTTGATGCAAAATGGAGCGATCGGCACAACTTGCATCAAAAAGTAATAAAAAAGAAATCGCTACCCCTAGTGATTTCTTTTTTTAACCCTTTCTCTCCAACGGAGATTTTGTGCCAAGCCACGGTTTAAATATAACTGGCAACAAAAAAATATTCCCTCCTAAAATCACCCCTGCTCCAATTAATAAAACAACGACATAAGCAAGCTCTCGCCAATTACCACTTATTGCATAAACACCAGAAACTTTTAAGATGTTCATTACTATCGCTATTATGCCAAGAGTAGAGGCTAAAACTATGGCGATGTAGATAACAACTAAAAATCCTTTCTCAAATAACTTCATCATTCTCTCCTAGAAAAATTTTTAATAAAAATCAGCTCAACAATAGAGCTGAAACTATTTATTTTATACCACATATCAATTTAAAATGCAACCCCATAGCAGAGCTTCAAATGGCCTACTCAACACAGGTCAAAAAAATCATTTAAAATTCACTACAGGGCAAGCCCCCAAAAGTGATGCAATATGGAGCGATCGGCACAACTTGCATCACTTCTCTTGGCTTTAAAAAACATCCTAATCTAGCCTTATTCAATTACAATATGGGCGCTATAGCGCCCATATTGTAATTGAAGAATAAATCAAAATATTTTACTTACTAAACAAAAAATAGTTTCATTGCTAGCATTAGTAAAATTCCTAAAACAAAAACCCCAAAATAACCAAGCGATTTAGCCACTTTAAAATCTTTTTTAATTTCTGGAATTAAATCAGAGCAAGCAATATAAATAAAATTACCAGTGGCAAAGGGCAACAAGTAAACAATGCTTGCACCAATTTTTTGAGCCAATAAAAACCCAACAATACCCCCTAAAACAGCTAGCAAAGCTGACAAAAAATTAAATAACAAAGCTTTTCTTTTTTTTAAACCACCATATATTAAAACTCCAAAATCTCCCAACTCTTGGGGTATCTCGTGCAAGGCAACAGCCATAGTTGTAGTTAACCCACTAATTGGGGAAACTACAAAACTTCCAGCAATTATCAAGCCATCAATAAAATTGTGCAGTCCATCAGAAAATAAAATTAAATAAGAAAAAGGCTTTATTTCACGATCACAACACTCTCCTTTTGAGTGGCTGGTTGAGTGATGGTGGTGCCATTTTATAAACTCTTCTAAAACATAAAACACACAAAACCCTAATAAAACAAACCCAAAAACTTTTAAAATATTGTTTTCTCCTGCTTTTTCAATGGCCTCTGGCAATAAGTGCAAAAAAGCACCCCCTAAAAGAGCGCCAGCTGAGAAGGCCACTAAAAATAAAAGCACTTTATTTAAAAACTTTTCTTTTAAAAACAAACCCAAAACCCCAATAAACGAAATCAAGCTTATTAAAAAAGTGCTTAATAAAATGTAAAAGATAGTCATTTCAAAAAAAGACTCTGAAAGCTTCTAGTAATATATTTGGGACTTGAATCCAAGTGGGTTTCCTATTGCTCTACCTAATTTTTCTCCAAATTTTTCAGAAAAAAATTAGGTGGAGCAAAAGCAGAATCCCAAAGCAAATACTTGTTCCTCAATTAAGCTAGAAGGTCCAGAGTCAACTCCATTATACCACGAAATAAATTTAATTAAATTCCCAAAGCTTTAACTAATTGCTTTATTAAAGACACCACAACAGCTGAAGGCATTAAGCTATAAGAAGCAACTCCATTGTCATCAACCACTTGCCATGGCTTTTCTCCAACCTTAATGTCGTCCCCAACTAACTCATAAGTATACTCTGGAGTTATTTCATAATCATCAAGCAGTTCTTTAGCTTTATCCACTGGCACGGAGTTTCGCAAAAATATTTTTGGCACGCCATAAAGCCCCATAGCTTTTTCCATTAGCTCCCCATCAATTTTTAAACGCTCTTTTATTGGCTCAATACCAAATTCATCGCCCTCTTTAGTGCCCATTTTAGCGCCCGAGCATTCTGGGTTATCACAATTTAAATAAAACTTTTCTGTTGTTTTATCATAGCCAGGCTTTGTGGTGGCTAATAATTTTAAATTTCTTGATGTTTTACATAAAGGACAAATTACCCTATATTTTATTCTTTCATCAATTACTTTTTCTGGAACATCAATCATTACAAACACATCTGGGTCGTCTCGATAACCCATTAAATCTCTAAAAAACAAAGAATAAGAAACCTGGTCCATACTTCTTGGAAAGCCATCAACAAAAATAGCTTTTTTGGGCATATCCGCTATCTTCTTTTTAACCAAAGCCAAAATAAGCTCAGAGGGTAAAAGCACTTTTGTGCTTCTTTCTTCCAAAGACTTCATAATTTCATCTAAATGCAAATAACCTCTGTAATTTTTTTCTAAAAAAGATACTAACTCTTTTTTCTTTTCGGGGTCTTCCACCACTTCATCAAGGTCTCTTATCATATCCCCAACCGACAAATGAACAATTTTATCACTGCCCACAATTTCAGCCAACATTTTAGCATAAGTGCCCTTACCAGAATTCTTTTTGCCCAATAAGTAAGCTATAAAACTATTTTCTTGTAAATAATTTTTTAACTGCTCTATTTCTTTTCCCGCTTTAGCTTGAAAGTATTCTTTTCTTCCTTTGGGAGATGCTACATCAAAAACTTTAGTTAAACCCTCAACTTTTGTTTTAAACAATGGAAAATTTAAGCTACCCATAAAAATAATTTTAAATTTTTAATTCTAAATTTTAAGTAAAACCAAAAACTATAATTTTAAATTTTAAAACGGAAGTAGGAAAAGATACTCCAAACTATTTTTAAAATTAAAATTTTAAAATTGATTTAAAATTTGAAATTTAGAATTTAAAATTCAGTAGTTATAAATAATTAATAATTAATCAAATTGCCATCAGACAACATTTCTATATCTCCCTGCTCATCTGTTCTTATTACCTTTATACCAAATTCTGTTAAAGCGCTCAACACCTCGCTGGTGGGGTGGCCATAAGAATTGTTAGCCCCAACAGAAATAACAGCTAAATTTGGCTTAACGCTTGCTAAAAACTCTTTGCTTGTAGAATATTTACTGCCATGGTGAGCTATTTTTAAAACATTACTTTCAATACTTTGATTAGTTAAAATAATTTCTTGTTCATTTTTTTTACTAGCATCCCCTGTGAATAAAAAACTTGTACTGCCAAAAACTAGTCTCCCCACGATAGATGTTTCGTTATTATTTTTTGAATCTTCTTTTAGTAAATCAAATGGGTATAAAATATCTATTTTTACATCACCAGCTGTAATTTTATCACCAGCTTTTGTCAAAAAAATGTTAGCCCCTTCTTTTTTTATTTTCTCTTGCCAGCTTTCAAAGGTTTTCCCTTCTGATAACTCTCCTGTCCACATAATATTTCCCACTGTGTAATTGTCTAAAACATCTAAAAGCCCTCTTAAATGGTCATAGTCCGGATGAGTTAGAATAATTAAATCAATTTTTTTATCCCAAAATGGCATCTCAAAACCAAGCTTTTCAATTACTTTATTACTGGGTCCTCCATCAATTAAAATTTGGTGCTTTTGTGGGCTTTCAATAAAAATGCTATCCCCTTGACCAATATCAAAAAACACAACTTTAAGCCCGCCAGCTGGCGGGCTTAAGCCAAAAACAAAATTCCAAACAAAAATATTAGCTAACCCTAAAATTAAAATAGTAAATAAATAGTATTTAAGACTTGTTTTTTGCTCCATATGGTGTTAACTAGTAAGTGTTGCTCATATAAAACCTAAACAAAGGAGGTCTCCATGTACGAAGCTGGCAAAAAGATAAGGGTGAGGCATGGTATTTACCCTTGTATGGATGATCCTTTCCTGGAGCTTCATGTTAAAAATCAGACTGAACTAGAGATAATTGCTGATATTGAGGAAGAAAAAAAGGTAGTTGTTAACGCCTCAAAAAATAAACAGCCTGTCAGGATAGTGATTCCCTATTACCAAATCGCTGCCTGAACATGGATGAATAAAAAGCAACCCTTTTCAAAGACTATGAAGGGTTGCTTTCATTTAAATCCTCTAAAAGTTTTTTAAGGTCAAGGCCGTACATTTTGCAAACATCGCCAATTTTAAGGTCTTGTATCTCAAATTTAGCCATTGGACAAGTTAAGCAAGGCACTTTATGCTTAGCTAAAATAGTTTTGGCTGAATCTTTAACCATAATTTCAGCCAATGTTGTATCTTTTGTTATCTTGTTGGTCATATTGTTTCCACTTGGCACTCTTTGAGTGCTTTTTTAATTAATTTTTTTACTTTTAGTTTTTTCTCTTGTTTTTTTACTTGTTTTAAGTCGGCTTTGGTTGAAGGGTGTTCTGGGGCAAACATTGAGCAACAGTCTAAATGGGGTAAAATTGAAACTTCATAAGTTTCAATTTTTTTAGCCAAATCCATTATTTCTTGTTTATCCCAACCAGCCAAGGGGCGTAAAACCGGTAAAATAACAGCCTCTTCAACAGCTAACATATTTTCTAAAGTTTGGGAAGCCACCTGCCCCACACTTTCACCCGTTATTAAGGCTTTAGCTTTTTCTTTAACAGCTATTTCGTTGGCCACTAAAAACATAATTCTTCTGTAAAGCACCACCCTAAAATCAGCTTTTGTTTTTAAAACAATTTCTTTTTGAACATCAGAAAAAGGCACAAAATAAACTTTTACTGTTTGTTGGTACTTTTTTAAAACTCGCAAAATATCTCTTACTTTTTCTAACGATTGTTCATAGCCCTGTTGAGTGGAATAAAAATGAACAAAAATATTCTCCACTCCTCTTTTCATCATTAAATAACTCGCCACTGGAGAATCAATACCACCAGAAATTAAAGAAACAGCTTTTGAGCTTACCCCCAAGGGCAACCCCCCACACCCTGCAAATTTTTTAGTATAAAGAAAAGCAAATTTTTCAGTTATTTCAATATATAAAATAATATCTGGATTATGCAAATCCACCCTAATTCCTGATTCCTCTAATATCGCTTCCCCTACTTGCTCGTTTATTTGCTGGCTATTTAAAGAAAACTTTTTGTTGCCTCTTTTAGTTATTACTTTAAAACTTTCAAAATTTTCAGTTTTTAAAATTTCAATTGCTTTGTTTTTTATACTTTCAATGTCTTGGTGCGATTGTTGAGCAAAAACAAAATAAATTATACCAAAAACCTTTTGCAAAGAACTTTTAATTTCCTTTTTATTTTCTTTTTGTGTCTCAACTAAAATTCTCCCAGAAATTCGCTTTGCATAATTAAAAACAACCCCATTGGCTTTTAGGGATTTTTTTATGTTATCAACTAACTTTTCTTCAAAAGACTTTCTATTTCCACCTTTTAAAGCAATCTCACCATAGTGAATTATTACTAGCATACTATTCTTTTTGCTCCTTTATTAAATTTAAAGCTTTCGTGTTAAGCTCCCAAAACTTTTCTGGCATTATCTCTTTTATAGCTTGAGTAATTTCTTCTTTGGTTAAAGGAAAAGCTTTATTTTCAATAGCAAAACCAAGCATAGCCACCCCAACCACTACCTGATTATCAAGCTCTTTTGAACAAATATCCGAAAACGGCATTGTA
>Ga0265595_1001862_pt1 | contig 15382 bp, 14 predicted proteins | sample saktaG_15_FD_190148 | JGI IMG/M metagenome (GOLD analysis project Ga0265595, IMG submission 190148) | Saline water microbial communities from Sakinaw Lake, British Columbia, Canada - sak_2013_06_06_50m | ecosystem: Environmental > Aquatic > Non-marine Saline and Alkaline > Saline ... | reverse complement strand
TACAATTTATTTAAAGTTGTTATTAGCCTTGTTTCTTCGTCAATTACAAAAGCATATCTTTACGAAGAGGCAATTGTTGAAAACAGTTATTTTCCCGGCACTTTAATTATGAGAGAACCCGAATTTAAAAAGTTATTTAGTATTCGCTATGAGGCTATGCAAAATAAACTAACAGTATTTACAATTTTGCAGGTTGAAGATTGTAATGATTATGAAACAATTAAGAGCATGGCCAAACTTGCAAGTAGTAAAATTAGAGAAAATGACTATTTGGGCATTTGGGAAGACGGAAGACTATATATTCTTTTGTCAAATACAGACCAAGAGGATGCCAAAAATGTTATTAATCGTCTTGAAAAAGTTGAAGTATTCTGCAAAATAGCAAAAATCTATCTATTTGTATAATAAGTTCTAACCTCTAACTTCTAAATTCTAACTTCTAAAAAAGGTGGTGCTAAATATGTGGTGGTTTTTCTGGATAAGTCATATGATAATTTCTATAGTATTTGGCATTTTAGCTATAAAACTTAGAGGGAAATTAGGCTTTTGCTATTTAATAATTTTTTTGCTTATTCCTTTTTCTGGATTTCTTTTTGCTTTAATTAGTGTCATATATGAAATAACTAACAAAGAAAACGATAAAATTGATTTAAGAGGAATAATGAGTAGGGAAGAAAAAGAAGAAAATATTATCTCTCATTATAATTATGATGAAAAGATTAATATTGTTCCTCTTGAAGAGGCTTTGCTTATAGATAATGTTCAAGTAAAAAGACATTTAATGCTTGAAGTTTTAAAATCAGATGCAAGTAAATATGTTAAACAATTAAAATTAGCAATTAATGATAATGACTCTGAAACTTCTCACTATGCCGCCTCTGCAATGTTAGAAATAAAACGCCAATTTGAAAATATTATAAAAGAATTAATAGTAAAATATGAAAAAAACAAACAAAATGATAGTATTACTATTGAATTAATTAGAACAATATATCATTATATGAAAATGGATTTAATGGATAGCAACAGCAAGTTTAAATTTGCATATATTTTAGGAAATGCAGGACAAGAGTTAATAAAACGAAATAATGAGATAGATTCAGTTGTGTTTAAAGAAATAATGGAAACTTTTATTGAATTAAAGGAATTCGTTCGTGCAATTGATGTAGGGTATATTTATTTGAAAAGTCATACAAGTTTTGAAGAGCCATATTTATTGCTAATGAAGGTTTATTACATACAAAATAAAAAAGAGGCTTTTTTAGATATTTTATCTACTCTTAGAAAAAGTCCAGTTAAGCTTTCTAACAATGCTATTACATTAGTTCGCTATTGGATAGGAGGTATTAATAAGAATGTTTCAGCTTAAACGAGCTATAATTAGTTTATCCTTAATGCTTGCCTTTATGATAGTGCTTGAAATAGTGAGAATGGGCTTAGCTAATGACAGTAAATATGGAATTAACATTGTTGACACATTACCTCTTATAGTATCTGCCTCTGAAGATTTAAACTATTCTTCACTTGATTACCTTATTCTTTATGACAATAACGAAACAAATAGCATTTATGCTAAAACAAATTATGAGGAGTTATTTAAGTTTTATAAAATCAATGTAGAAATAAAAGATACAAGAGAATATATTGGCGATTACAGAAACTATAAAGGCGTTTTCATTGCCTTTGCTGACTGGGCTTTAATAAACAACATCCCTTCTTTAATAAATTATGTTGAACAAGGTGGTAATGTTGCTTTTATTTTTACTCCACTCTTTGAGGGAACATACAATACTCTTTCCTCTCCTCTTGGCATAATTGAAACTGGGGACCCTCTTCCCCGTGAAGGTATAATTACTCAAGGTGATTTTTTGATTTGTGGTAATGATGTTCGTTTTGAATATCCGTCAATACTTAATTACGCTTATCAAATTCAATTAAATGATAATTGCGAGGTGTTGCTTCGTTCATTTGATAATACCCCTCTTTTGTGGAAAACAAACAAAGGAAATGGGATGGTAGTTGTTTGCAATAACGATCTTACTAAATCAAAACATAGCAGAGGCTTAGTAACAGGAATTATTGCTTTATTTGAAAAAGATTTTTTGTATCCTGTTGCGAATTCTTGGGTAACTTTTTTAACTGCATTTCCAACCTCCTCTAATAGCACAAATAATGCATATATTAGAAAACTTTATGCTCTTGATACTAATTCCTTTATTCGCAATATGTGGTGGCCTGATATGCTTAGGCTAAGTAGAAAATATAACATTTATTATACCTCAGTTTTTGTGCAAAATTATACTGCAAATGTTGAGCCTCCATTTTATCAAGAGGGCTTAACAAAAAACGATTTAATTGGTGTTGGCTCTGATATATTAAGAAGTAAAGGAGAAATAGGATTTAATGGATATAACTTTCGCCCATTAGGTTTAGAAGGGGATTTTAAATTAGAGGGTTGGTTTGTGCCTTGGGTTAAGTATGAAAATATGGTGCTGGCAACAAAAGAGGTTGTAAGTTTTACAAAAGAAGCCTTCCCAAACTACATTCTTCGCACCTATGCTCCGCCAGCCGGACAATTAAGTCCAGATGGGAGACGAGCTGTTATTGAAGGCTGTCCTACCGTTAAGGTTATTAGTGGTCTTTACGAATCAAATTGGGGTAACCAATTAGTGCAAGATTTCAAAAAAGAACAAGATGGGACTATATCTTTTCCCCGTGTTGCCAATGGTTTTATTCCTGAAACGGGAATACAATGGGATTTATCGAACTCAGCCGAAGCCTTTGGAATAGTTTCTCACGATATTGATATGATTGAAATATTATTCCCTGATGGGGAAGATTATAAATGGAATATTATAAGCAAAATGTTAACTGATTTAATTGAAAAACTTCGCACCTCATATAAATTTATTGAACCTCAAACTGCATCAAATGCCGCACAAAGAGTAGAACGATTATCCCAATTAAAAATTACGCAAAAAAAAGATGACAAGGGTATATATTACAAATGCTTTGACTTTACTGCAAATACAAACTTTATACTAAGAACTCAAAAAGCTATAAAAACTACTGTGGGCTGTTCAACAACAAAAATAAACAATAATTCTTATTTAGTAACTGCCCAAACCCCCGATTTTAGCATTCTATGGAGTTAATTAAGTGGAAAGTTGAAAGTTGAGAAGGTTGGTGAATACTATGACAATTTGTTTAATATGCGAAGGATGCTATCCATATGTAGTTGGCGGGGTTTCCTCTTGGATTCAACAACTTATTACTGCAATGCCTGAAAGAAAATTCATTATATATGCTATTGGGGCTAGCAAAACAATAAAAGGAAAATTCAAATATATTATTCCTGATAATGTAATAGAAATAAGGGAGATTTTTTTAGAGGATGTTTTGAATGAGCAACCAGCTAAAATTGAAATTAGTATTCCTCAATGGGCAAAGGAAGAAATTGCTGACCTTTTACTTGGAAAAAGTGATAACTGGGGAAAATTATTTAGATTTTTCAATGATATGCCATACGAAGTTTCCGATTTTCTAATGACAAGTGATTTTTACGATATAGCCGAAATTGTTTATAAATCAAGTTATGAACATTCAATTTTTGTAGATTTTCTTTGGACCCTTCGTTCAATGTATATGACACTATTTTATGTTTTGAAACAGTTGCCTCCAGAAGCAGACCTATATCATAGTGTTTCTACAGGTTATGCTGGTGTTGCCGGTGCTATGGGAAAATATTTTTTTGGAAGCCCCTATATTTTAACCGAACACGGTATTTACACTCGTGAGCGAGAAGAAGAAATAATTAAAGCAAATTGGATTCCCGGAGATTTTAAAGACTTATGGGTTGATTTCTTTTATAATATGTCCCGTTGCACTTATGCTTTTACAGATAAAACAATTGCTCTTTTTGAAGCAAACAGTGAAATTCAATCTGGAATGGGTTGTGCAAAGGAAAAACAATTAGTTATCTCAAATGGAATTAATCCTGAAGATTTTGAAAACTTACCTAAAAAGAACGAAAATGATGATAGCATTAATGTTGGAGCAATAATCCGAGTTGTTTCAATTAAAGATATTAAAACTATGCTCTATTCCTTTGATATAGTTAAAAGAGAAATTCCCAATGCTAAGTTTTATATTATGGGACCCACCGAGGAGGACCCTGAATATTACGAAGAATGCTTAGATGTGTTAGACTCTTTAGGAACTAATGATGTTGTTTTTACTGGCAGAATTAGTGTAAAAGATTATATTAATAAAATGGATATGTTAGTGCTAACAAGCATTAGTGAAGGAATGCCTCTTTCTGTTATTGAGGCAATGGCGGCATCAAAGCCTAATGTTACTACTAATGTTGGAAGTTGCAAGGAACTATTATATGGTAGAAAAGATGACAAATTAGGTGAATGTGGCATTGTTGCCCCAGTTATGGACAATGAGGGTATAGCGGATGCAATAATAACACTATGCAAAAGCGAAGAATTAAGACTTAAAATGGGCAGTATTGGTAATAAAAGACTAAGAAAATATTATACTGAAAAGCAATTTAAAGATGCCTACAAAAAGTTATACGCATCTTATGATAATAAAGTAGAATTTACAAGTTGAAAGTGGAAAGTGGAAAGTGGAAAGTTGGGGGAAGATGAACATTTCACTTAAAGAAGTAAGTGAAACAAAATATTGGTTAAGATTGTTGAAAGCAACTGATTATTTGGCAGAAGAAAACATACAACAAATTTTTGACGATTGTATTGAGTTGGAAAAAATATTAACTACAATTGTAAAGACGACCAGCGAAAAACTTAAAAAATAACTTTCCACTTTCCACTTTCCAAACTCCTAATTGAAAGGACTGATTATATGGCTGGTATAGGCTTTGAATTAAAAAAACTATTTAAAAAAAGAAGTATCCTATCCAATTTTGCAGGTATGATTTATTCAACCTTTGCAACAATTGGACATATGCTCCTTATAATAGTTGTGCTTTTTGTAATAAATTTTGTTATGAAAATAAAGGGTTTTCCTTATAATGATAAAGAGATATTTTCAGCCATAGTGCTTTATGCTTTTATTTTTTCCTTGCTTTTTTCAAGTGGAATTGCAATGGTGGTTTCAAGATATATAGCAGATAAAATGTTTAAAGAGCAATTTGAGGATATTTTACCATGTATGTATGGAACTATAGCACTTAATGTATTAATATGTGGTATTATTGGAATAATTTTTTACAGCTTTTCTCCATTAAGTTTAGTAACAAATATTGCCGGGTTTTTATTGTATATGCAATTAGGTGTAATTTTCATTATAATGGTTTTTGTATCGGCAATAAAAGAATATAAATATATTTCTTATTCTTTCTTGGTTGGTTGTGCTGTAATTGTTGCCCTTGTAATTATTTGTTCAAATATTAAAGCTTTATGGAATGTTCAATTTTTAGTTATAGCAATGGATATTGGTTTTTTTATTATAATGGTAGGAATATTCATTAGTATAAAAAAATTCTTTACCATAAGGTCAAATAATTATTTTGATTTTTTAAAGTATTTTCAAAAATATTGGAAGTTATTTTTAATTAATTCTTTATACACTTTTGGTCTATATTCGCATAATTTCGTAATGTGGATCTTTTCTGATATGAAAACCGTTTCAGCAAACATCTTTCACTATGCTGCTGAATATGATATGGCAACCTTTGTTGGGATGCTAACTATTTTACCAGTTACTGTTATGTTTGTAGTTAGAACCGAAACTAACTTTTATGATTTTTATAAAGAATACTTATACTGTGTTAGAAATAGCACGCTTTCCCATATTGAAAAAGCAAGAAAAGATATGATTAAATGTTTAGGTAGTGAGTTAGTCTTTTTAATTGAAATTCAATTTATTATTTCGTTATTTTTAATTGTTATTGGAATACCAGCTTTTCAAACCTTTGGTTTATCTTGGATAACTATTGATATTTTTCCCTTCTTAGCAGGCGGCTATTATTTTAGCTTTTTAATGTTTGTTATTATGACAGTTTTAATATATTTTCAAAACTACAATGATACTATAAAGGTCTCACTTTCCTTTGTCGTTTTAAATATAATTTTTTCATACATAACTATTCGCTTAGGTCCTGAGTTTTACGGCTTAGGTATGATAGCCGCAGGACTTGTATGTTTAGTTTCAGCAATTGAAAGAATAATCTATTCATTAAACCACATTAATACAGTAGTTTTTTGTTCTCAATCCTTAGTGCAAAACTTTAATAAAACTCGCTTTGAAAAAATTATTGACTTTATAGACCGATAATTGACATTTGTCAATTATTCTTGGGGGTGTAAACTTGGTTAAAGCTAAAACAATTATTTTATCTTTATTAGCTATTGTTTTAATCTATTTAATTGTAATAGGTTCAATTTATGGCACAGAATTTTATAATGAATATATACTTGGCAATATTAATAAAGGAATAACTTTATCAGATTTACAAAATAGCCCGTTAAATAATTATAAGTTAAAAGATAACAAGGAAATATATGCAAATTCAAACTATGACGAAGTTGTGCCACTATATATTACTGTTACTTATGGAGAAAATCCTTTAGGCGGTAAATTATTTTCTTTAACTGATATTAATAATCTAACAAGAGTAGAAGTTGAGAACGAACCAATTGTTAATGTATTAGTTCGTGAAGGCTCTCCAAATGGAATTATTGGGAAAATAGGCTATGATACTACTGCACCAAATGGAAAAATGAAAATTCGAGGTGCATCTATCCGTAACGCAGCTCAAAAATCCTTTAAAATTAATCTCTATGAAGGAATGGGGACATTTGATGGTCAAACAATATTAAATTTAAATAAATGTCCTTATGATGAAACAAGAATATTGAATAAGTTATTATTTGATTTTTTAACAAAATTTGATAATATTACAAGTATGAGAACTAAGTTTGTTCATTTATTTGTAATGGACAAATCAAAAGACAAACCCGATAATTCATATCAAGATTATGGACTTTTTACTCATATAGAGCAACCCTCAAATGACTATTTATCAATTCACGGTTTAGATAGAAACGGAATTTTATACAAAGCAGATAGTTTTGAATTTTATAGATATCCCGATGAAATAAAAAGCAATGATGACCCTACCTTTAAATTAGAAGACTTTGAAAAAAGGCTTAAGGTTTTTGCAGGAAATGACCATAGAAAAATTGTTGCAATGGTTGATGATATTAATAAAACCGAAGTAAATATTAATGAATCCTTTAACAAATATTTTGATAGGGATAATTATTTAACTTGGATGGCATTTAATCTTTTACTGGGCAATCTTGATACAACAACCCAAAATTATTTACTTTACAGTCCATTAAACTCGCAAAAGTGGTATTTTATTCCTTGGGACTTAGATGGTAGTCTTAGTAATACAACTTTATTTTCAAGTTTTTCTACTAATATGCCATCAAGCCTAAAGGGTTTGGCACGATATTGGAGTGTTAGTCTTCATAGAAGATATTTTTCCTATGCGGATAATTTAAAAGTTTTAACTGCTAAAGTAGATGAACTTAAAAAGTTATTTATTGACACTGATATTTCTGCACTTGCTTTAAAATATAACGATGTAGTGCATGATATTATTGATAATTCCATTGATAAAAGTTTTATGTATGTAGTTAATTACAATATAAGAATAGAATATATGCAAGAATTTAATAGCATTATTGAATCTAATTATATTTTGTATAAAAATTCTTTGCACAACCCTATGCCTTGCTTTTTATTATCCTCAGATATTGAAAATGGAAAAAGGGTTTTCAAATGGTCTCCTTCTCAAGATTTAGACGGCGATATGGTTCATTATGATTTTCAATTAGCAACAGACCCATATTTTGAAAGTATAATATTTGAAAAAAATAACTGTTATTCAACTGATTTAATATATGAAAAATCTTTATCTAAGGGCGATTACTATTGGCGTGTTTTAATTTATGATGAAAAAGGAAATTTACAATACCCATTTAATGTTTATGACCTTCCAAATTCAAAAGATGAAGTCTACGGTTTAGAACATTTTTATGTCTATTAGGAGAAAAGTATGAAAAAATTTATCTTTTCATTAATTTTAATGTTGATTTTTCTTTCAAGTTGTTCAATTAGCGATATATTGAACACTAAAATTCTTATGGGAACAGATGAACCATCAAGAAATGACCTTGAAATTAGCAAATATAACAATCAACCATTAAGAGAAAATAAAAGTATTTATATTAATGATAGCAACAATGTTATTTTTCTATATACTACAGTTTTAAATCCAAAAGCTGACAGCGAAAATTTCACCTTTAGTATGATGAACTCTTTAACTGGAGGATTTGTTCCGGAATTTAATTCAATAATTGCGGAAGGACAAGAAAATTCGGGACCATTAGCAGGCTTTTATGGTTTTGGAGTTAACAAAGCAAATTCTTCTATTACTCTTCGTGGAAACATAGGCAATATTGAAATGCGTTCATATAAAATAAGGGTAAATGATGATGTGGAACAATGGCATATGCAAAAAACCTTGAATTTAAATAAGCATTTGCAGGACCTTTCTCGCTCAAAAAACAAATTTTATTACTACTTAGTTAGTCAGCTAAATGATTTAGTAGGATTTAGAACACAATTTATCAATTTATATATAAAAGATTTAACTAATACCCCTTTTGCTACTACATTTCAAAACTATGGAATTTACACAAATGTTGAGCAGCCAAATGCCAATTGGTTATCAACTCACGGCTTAGATAAAAAAGGACAAGTTTATAAAGCAAATAACTTTAATTTTGAAAGAAATGCTACTATTTTGAAAGAAACTACCGATAAAGAATATAACTTAGACGAATTTCAAAAAATACTTGAAATCCAGCAAGCCAAAAACAACCAAAAGCTAATTAAAATGCTTGACGAAATAAATGATGAAAGTAAAGATATAAATGAAGTATTTGACCATAATTTTAACAGAAAGAATTTTTTAACCTATACTGCTCTTAATATTTTAGTTGGCAATTTTTCAAATACTAATCAAAACTATTTGCTTTACTCACCAAAAAAAGCTTTAACTTGGTATTTCATACCTTGGGATAATGAAGATATTTTATTTTCTCCTCTTTCCCCTAAAAAAAATAGTCCGCCTGATAAGTTATTTGGTGTAGCACTTTATGATAGCAACCTATTATATAGGAGATTTTTCTCTGATGAAAATAATAAAAAGGAATTAGATGCCGTCATTAAAGAGGTTAAAAACACACTTTTGCCAAAGGTTAATTCAATTACCGATAATTATTCTAAAATTATGTCAAAATATTTATTAAAAGACCCTGATATTGCTCATCTTAAAAATTCAGTTGATTTATCCGATGATTATATTAAAAGTTTTAAAGATATTATGCAAAACAATTACGATAAATATATCGAAAACAGAAAGTTGCCTACCTCACCATATATAAATTCGATAACTCAAAATCAAAATGAAATTACTGTTAATTGGTCGCCCTCAAAATCTACAAATAATAACACAATTAAATATAGTGTTGAATTTTATTATAATGAAAATATGACTAATATTGCCTTAAAATTAGATAATATTAGCGAAAATAAAATTACAACTAATAAACTTAGCACTGGAACTTACTTTTGCCGAATAAATGCAATAGATGGTGTAAATATTCAAATGAATTCCAATAAATACATAAATGACTTTGAAAAAACTTTTTATGGAGTTTTTAAAATAATTGTTAAATAAGGGGGGGGTAATTTTGAATTATAAAGGACATATTTTGCGACACGAACTAAAATATTATATTAACTACCAAGAATATACCTATCTGAAAAATCGCATTAAAAATATTTTAAATTTAGATGAAAATGCAACCGAAGGAATTGGTTATCATATTCGAAGTCTTTATTTTGACGATATTTATAACAGTGCACTTGAAGAAAAATTATCCGGAGTATTAAAAAGAAAAAAATATAGAATTAGAATTTATGATGAGTTAGATAAGGTAATAAAGTTAGAATGTAAAGAAAAATATGGTGAATATATTTCAAAAACCTCAACAAATATCACTAGGGAACAGTTTTATGATATTATTTTTGAAAGAGGAATTAATTTTTTATTAGAAAAGGAAAAACAGGTTGCAAATAATTTCTTCATAGATACTAAGACAAGATTATTAAAACCCGCAGTCATTACCGATTATTGTAGAGAAGCTTATATACTTGATGCAGGAAATGTTAGAATAACCTTTGACAAAAATTTAAAAGCAGGCATTAACTCACCCGATATATTTAGCCCTGAGTTAATTACTGTTTCTGCTATGCCACAAAATATGATGATCTTAGAAATTAAATATGATGGTTTTTTGCCAAAATACATTCGTCAATTACTAAAAATTTCAAAGCACGATAGAAGTGCAATTTCTAAATTTGTTATTTGCCGTTTACTTCAGTTCAAGCTTAATCCAGTTTCTCATTCAATATTTAATAACTGGACTCAAAGCTCATATAAAAGCATTTAAAATATTTTTTAAATTTGAAGGGTGGAATTTTTAATGGGTAGCACAAATTTTGCGGATATCATTAAAAAAAGTTTTTTAGAATTAGGTTCTTTTAATGAAATCACTATTTCCGGAATTATTATTACAATGTTATCTTCATTTATTATTGGACTTTTTATATTTTTGGTATATAAAAAGTGCTATCGTGGAGTAGTTTATAGCCATAGTTTTAATGTTTCAATTTTGCTTATGACTATGATTACTTCAATGATAATTATTACAATTGGCTCAAACCTAATTCTATCTCTTGGTATGGTTGGTGCTTTATCTATTGTTAGATTTAGAACGGCAATTAAGGACCCTGTTGATTTGGTATTTTTATTTTGGGCAGTAGCCTCAGGTCTTGCAACCGGAGCGAGAATTATTGCTATTGCTTTAGTTGGCAGTATATTTATCGGTCTTGCACTATTAATATTTATGCGATTTAAAAATAATAGTAAAACCTACTTACTTATTATTAATTATAATGATGAGGCAACTGGCGAGGTTAGAGCTGTAATTAATAAATTAAAATTCATATTACGGTCAAAAACTACCCAAAAAGGGAAAAGCGAACTTACATTAGAAATACGAGTTAAAAATGACAATACAGCCTTTGTAAATTCAATTTCAGATATTGAAGGAGTAGTTAATGTAGTTTTAGTTTCCTACACAGGTGACTTTAGCGAATAATTAGTAAGTGGAAAGTTGAAAGTTGAAAGTTGAAAGTGGAAAGTGGAAAGTGGAAAGTTGAAAGTTATAACTGTTTTACATTCCATATTACTGTTTGTTACCTGTTACTTGCTTTTAAATTATATAAATATTTAAATAAGGAATGAGTGAAATTTTGAAAAAATTATTAATTCCATTTTTGGCGTTTGTTATTGTTGCAATAATTTTTTTCGTTTCTAAAACAACAATTACTCCAACTATAAAAGTTTCCTCAACTGCAAAAACTACTTCAAGCATTGTATCTTCTGAGCCTGTAATTAGCAATGATATTTCTTCAAATATTTCAAGTGAAATTGACGACAAAAGTGGATTTGATGCAAATATTAGTGGGATTCCAATAATTTGTTATCATCACTTATTAACAAAAGAGCAAAAAGGGACAATAAAAAATTCAATAATAGCTACAACTGATGAACTTGAAAGCCACTTAAAAATATTGAAACAAAAGGGCTATTCTTCTTTAACTTGCGAGCAAGTATTGGATTTTATTAAAAATGGCAAACAAATTCCAAAAAAAAGTGTTTTTTTAACTATTGATGATGGTTATAAAAGCACTATATATTTAGCCGCACCTATTTTTAGAAAATATGCCTTTAAAGCAATGGTTTTTGTTATAACAAAAAATTTAGATGAGCCATATGAGGAATTTGACCCAATAAACAAAAAATTTCAATATTTCAATAAGGCAGAAATGGAAACAGCAAAGGATGTTTTTGAATTTGCTGACCATACTTATGATTTACATATTGAACTTACAAAACAAACAAAAGATAAAATAAATTCGGATTTATTAATATCAAAAGAAAAGTTAAATTCTCCCTATTTTGCTTATCCAATAGGAGCATTTAACTCAACTCTTATTAATATTATTAAAGAATTTGGTTTTTTTGCCGCATTTACTATTAACAGAGGGCATGCAAAGATAGATTCAAATCTCTTTACAATTCCTCGCTATTGTGTTTTATCCCCAATGTCAGCCGAAAAATTATTGGATATTGTAGAAGGGAGAGCGATAAGATAATTAGAAATTAAAAAGAAATGCGTAGCATTTCCACCTAAATTCCTAATTTCATTAAAAGGGCTAAGTGACATTAAATATCACTTAGCTCTATATTTACTATTGTTTTTAATTCTCTTGAAAAATCAAGTTCGTTTTGCTTAATTATATTGCCAATTGAATGATTAGTATTCTCTTTAAGGTTTTTTGGGATTTTAATTATAGCAGAAGTTCCTTTCCCATATTCGCTTTTTATCTCAACCTTACCTTTGTGCATTTCTGCAATGCCTTTCACAAGAAATAAACCTAAACCTCTTCCACCACTATATTCTTTGGAATAACTACTATTTGTGTAATAAGGTAAAAAAATCTTATCTAATTCTTCTTTTTTTATCCCAATTCCATTATCAGAAACTTCAATATAAACGAAATCCTTTTCATTTATTATAGATACCTTAATAGAATTTTCTTTTTTTGAATGTTTTATAGCATTGCTTAATAAATTTAAAATAGCACTACTTAATAACTCAAAATTAAAAGCCATAATAATAGGCTCGCTTGGAACATTCACAGATAACATAACTTTTTTAGACAAAGCAAATATTTCAGAACTTATACATAATCCTAAAATATAATCGCAAATATTTTCTTTTTTAAAAATAGGTTCTTTTTGTTCTTCATTAAGCATTAAATAATTCGTCGTATGTTCAACATATCTTAGTACTTGATAACTATTTTTAATTATTAGATTAAAATAAACTTGTTCTTCTTGAGTAATATACTTGTCTATTTTCTTTTTAAGTAAATTACTGCTTGAAATAATTGAAACAATGGGTAACTTGATTTCATAAGCAATCCCTTTAGTAATATCCTTAAGGATGCTGCTTTTTTCTTCCGGCAAAAAATATCCTCGCCTTTCAAATAATAAATAGAGTGCATCTTTATATAATGCAACCGGCTATCATACTTCAAAAGAAGGTTAGACCCTTGGCTTTGCGTCACTACTTTTCAATAGTTTTGCCTATGTTATTAATAATATAATATTGATAATTAATTGTCAATACTAATAATCATATTTTACCCAAAAGAGCTATTTTTATTAATAATGTTAAATATTTATTATAATCTTTTAGTTTATTAGTTATAACAACTAAGAGTGATACAACAGCAACTTTTAATTTTTTCCTTTTGTCGAACTTTAGGGATAAATTATATATAATCTTGTAAAATAATGGAATAAATTAACGCAAAAATATTCATTAGTTTAATTAGAATATTCATAGCGGGTCCTGAATTATTCTTAAAAGGCTTGCCAAAGTAATACCAAATATCTGCGAAAATTTCAATATTTAGGGCTTACTGAATAACTCACAAGTGAGTTATTCAGTAAGGTCTATTTATAATATTTTTTTTATTTGTTAGTTTTAAACAACAAATTATGAAAATAATGTGTTATTTTTTAATCATATTGTTTATTTTTTAACAATTAAGTATTGTATAACTTTTTAAATTAGTATAAAATATATATATAAGATACTATTAAGTGGAGGTAAAAAATATGGCAATAAAAATTGGAATTAATGGTTTTGGAAGAATAGGTAGATTGGTTTTTAGAATCGCAGTTAGTATGCCTGAGATTTTTTCAGTAATTGGTGTTAACGACCCTTTTGTGGACACAAAGTATATGGAATATATGCTTAAATATGATACTGTTCATGGCAAATTTAATGGCACAATTTCTGTTAAAGAGGATGCTATTGTAGTTAATGGCAAAGAGATTAAGGTTTTTGCTTGTAAGGACCCTAAGGAAATTCCATGGGGTGTTATTGGGGCTGATTATATTGTTGAGTCCACTGGCATATTTAAAACTATTGATACTGCGTCTGCTCACATTTCAGCAGGAGCTAAAAAGGTAATTATTTCTGCTCCTTCAAATGATGCTCCTATGTTTGTTATGGGTGTTAACGATTGTAAATATACTAAGGATATGAATATAGTTTCAAATGCTTCTTGCACAACTAACTGTTTGGCTCCTTTAGCTAAGGTTATAAATGATAATTTTGGAATTTTAGAAGGTCTTATGACAACTATTCACTCTACAACAAATACACAAAAAACCGTTGATGCTCCTTCAAGTAAGGACTGGAGAGGTGGCAGAGCAGCGGCTGGCAACATTATTCCTTCTTCAACTGGTGCGGCAAAAGCTGTTGGCAAGGTTATTCCAGAGTTGCAGGGTAAATTAACAGGTATGGCATTTAGAGTTCCTACATTAGATGTTTCAGTTGTTGATTTAACTGTTAGATTAAAGAAAGAAGCAACCTATGAGGAAATTTGCGCCGTTATTAAAAAGGCTTCAGAAAATGAAATGAAGGGCGTTTTAGGCTATACTGAAGAATCAGTTGTTTCAAGTGATTTTATTCACGATGAAAGAGCTTCAATATTTGACGCAGGTGCGGGTATTGGTCTTTCAAAAACTTTTGTTAAATTAGTTTCTTGGTATGACAATGAATGGGGCTATTCAAATAAGGTTTTAGAATTAATAAAGCATATGGTATCTGTTGATAATGCATAATTTATAATTAAATAATTTTATAAAGGGATGAAAATTTAAAATTTTCATCCCTTTTTGTTATCTTGTTGTAGGTTTAATAAACATTTGCGACCAATAAATTGTGCCGTTACTGTTTTTATAAGCTCCTACTCCAATTTCTGTAAAGGATGGGCTTAAAATATTATTTCTATGCCCCGGCGAATTCATCCACGCAGTCATAACTGCCAGTGGCGTTTTTTGCCCATAGGCAATATTTTCTCCTGCCGCAGAAAACAAAATTCCAAAGTTTTCCATCATATTGAAAGGCGAACCGTAGGTTGGCGAGGTATGGGAAAAATAATTATTCACTGCCATATCCTTAGCCTTATATCTTGCCACTCTTGCTACCTGCCAATTCTTTTTAAGTTGCATTAAGCCTCTTTTTGACCTTTCAACATTAACAAGTCTAATAACCTCATCCTCTATTTGTGTCAATCCCTCAGCCGCTGGTATATTAATCTTTTGTCAGATCGGAAGAGCGTC
>Ga0265595_1001857_pt1 | contig 15395 bp, 10 predicted proteins | sample saktaG_15_FD_190148 | JGI IMG/M metagenome (GOLD analysis project Ga0265595, IMG submission 190148) | Saline water microbial communities from Sakinaw Lake, British Columbia, Canada - sak_2013_06_06_50m | ecosystem: Environmental > Aquatic > Non-marine Saline and Alkaline > Saline ... | reverse complement strand
GACGTTGCTGTGGGCATGCTGGGGCCGCTTAACTTGACCACTAAACAACTGGTCATCGGTTCAACAGTTTTGGCTGTATATTTTCCATGTATTGCTACTTATATTGTTTTAATCCGAGAATTAGGGATAAAAGATATGCTCAAGATTACTTTTATTATGGCGGTAGTTGCTTTGTTGGTTGGGGGATTGTTAAATTTGATTTTGATTTGAGCGTGTCAATTTTTAGTGTATACCCTAATTTCTTGCAGGTTATAGGGGCAAGGGATTAGGGATTTTTTATGCTTGTAGCGGCTACGGGTCCTTCGGAGGGGGTGTCGGGCGAGGGTCGGGCGAGGCGCGGGGAGTCAGTGATTATAGTCAAAAAAATCGATGTCCATGTCAATGCAACTGGGGTATCCCGGGGCAGGTGCCAGAAGCCCTAAAAACAGCATTTAGCGACGGAAAATAAGGGGTTTTGGGTTATTGAAATGAGCTTCCAAAAAGGTCAAAAATTGCAGTTTTGATGGACATGGCTTGACATGAATGTGTCAGAAAAACTATATACTTTTTGTGACAACAGAAATGCGCCTTGATAATGTTCAGTTTGCGCTAGTGTTCAATAAAAAGTGAACATTCGAGAGATTTGCCGGTACGGGTTTAGAATTGTGCTCCAATGACCACTATTTGTTTACAAACCGGTAGCATTCCAAACTTTGACTTTTTTTAGGAAAATGCTTGACAAAGGTTTGAAACTATGCTAAATTGACTACTATGGATAGACAAAATAGAAGCATAATAAACAATCTACTTAGAAGCTGGCCTAAAAATACCGTTGCTGTATCTACTTGGCTCGACGGACAGGGTGTTTATCGTCAATTAGCCGGGACGTATGTTAAAAGCGGATGGATAGAGCGGATAGGGCAAGGAGCTTTTAGGCGAGCGGGAGAAAACGTCGACTGGAGCGGCGGACTTTATACATTGCAAACACAGCTAAATATGTCCGTTCATCCTGCGGGGAAAACCGCTCTTCAGTTGCAGGGGAACGCTCACTATCTTCCGGCAAATTTAAAACAAGCAAAGATCGTGCTTTTTGGGTCTAAAAATGAGAAGCTTCCCGAATGGTTTAAAAGCTACAAATGGGAAGTCGCTGTCCGTTATGTGATGACCGGTCTTTTCGGGGAAGATACAGGGCTGGGGCTTACGACTTATAATTCCGGAAATTACGAGATCAAGATATCTTCGTCCGAAAGGGCGGCTATAGAATTGTGCTACGACGTTCCTATACGCGAATCTTTTGATGAGCTCGATCAGATAATGTCCGGCCTTACGACGCTTCGCCCAAGTATGGTTCAGGAGCTTTTAGAAAAATGCGGCTCAGTTAAGACGAAAAGACTATTTATGTATTTAGCCGAGAAACATAATCACGCTTGGGTTAAGAAATTGAATCTTGAAAAGGTTAATTTTGGGATAGGGAAGAGGTCTCTTTGTAATAACGGCCACTATGACGGTAAATATAAAATAGTCGTCCCAAAATAATAGGAGATTATGAACAAAAATTTATTTCATCAGCAAGCTGAACTTCTAATATCAATCCTTCCGCACATGACTAAAGATACAGATTTTGCCTTGCATGGCGGGACTGCGATCAATTTCTTTGTGCGTGATATGCCACGCCTTTCTGTTGACATTGATCTGACTTATTTACGTCTCAGTTCCCGCGAGGAGACGATAAAAGCCATCAGTGAACAACTAAAGTCTATATCAAAGAGTATCTCTTCCAGTATGCCATTTGTGTTGATAGAAGAGAAAACAGAGCCGCCGAGTAGTTTTGTCTCAAAACTCTTTGTTAAACGGCAAAACGCGATTGTTAAGGTCGAGCCGAATCAGGTTATCCGCGGCTCTTTGTTTGGCTGTGAGGAAAGAGACCTATGCAAGAAAGCAGAGGAGGTTTTTGAGAAATTCGTAACTACAAGGACACTGGCATTCTCCGAGCTTTACGGCTCTAAGATATGTGCGGCACTTGACAGGCAACATCCTCGGGATATTTTCGACATCATGTTGCTTCTTAAGAATGAAGGCATCACAGAACAAGTCCGGAAGTCGTTTCTTGTTTATCTTATAAGCCATAATCGTCCGATTTCAGAACTGTTATCGCCGAATTTCAAAGACATGAAACCAATTTTTGAGAAAGAGTTCGCGGGAATGGCGTCATTTGAGGTGAAGTATGAAGAATTGCTGAGTGTTAGAAAAACCTTGGTTGAGGAAATTAACAAACGAATAACCGACGATGAGCGTGCGTTTCTTGTATCGTTTAAAGAAAGAGAACCGAAGTGGGATCTGTTGGGGGTTAAAGGCGCCCAAGAGATGCCAGCGGTTAAATGGAAGTTATCCAATTTGGCGAAAATGAACGATGAAAAACATAAGCGGGCGGTTCATCAACTAAAGAAAATTATCAAAAAGGACGGATAGGAGATCAAGAGTGACGATAAATTTTAAAGAAAGTGCAAATTTCATCTGGGGCATTGCGGACCTGCTTCGCGGTGACTATAAACAATCGGAATATGGCCGGGTAATATTGCCGCTTACAGTTTTGCGGCGTTTGGACTGCGTGCTTGAGCCAACCAAAGAAACGGTTTTGTCATATCTTCCCCAGACGAAGGGACTATCTCCTGAAGCCGCTGAAACAGTGCTTAAGAAGAAAGCGAAGTTGTCCTTTTACAATAAGAGCAAGTTTGATTTTCAGAAGCTGGTTGCCGACCCGAACGATATCGCCGCTAATCTTCGAAATTATATCAATGGCTTTTCCAAAAATGCCCGCAGTATTCTGGAGCATTTTAATTTCGACGATCATATTGAGCGGCTCGACAAGTCAAACCTCTTGTATATGGTAATCAAGCGTTTTGCCGAAGTCGATTTACATCCTGACAAAATCAAAAATATCGAGATGGGCTATATCTTTGAGGAGCTTATCCGCAAATTTGCTGACATCTCCAATGAAACCGCTGGAGAGCATTTCACGCCCCGTGAAGTTATTCGACTCATGGTGAACGTTCTATTCCTGAATGATAAAGATGTGCTCACAAAGAAAGGCATTGTTAAAACGCTCTATGATCCCGCTTGCGGGACGGGCGGAATGTTATCAGTAGCCGAGGAATACTTGCGCGAGCTTAACCCGGATGCTGATTTGCGCGTATTCGGGCAAGAGCTTAATCCGGAGTCTTACGCCATTTGTAATTCTGACATGCTTATCAAGGGGCAGAATACTGAGCATATTAAATTCGGCAACTCCTTTACGCAGGACGGACTTAAAGATGATAAGTTCGATTACATGCTTAGCAATCCACCCTTTGGAGTGGAGTGGAAAAAGATCGAGGAGGATATTACCAAAGAGTACGAGCAGTTGGGCTTTTCCGGACGCTTTGGCGCGGGCCTTCCTCGTATCAGCGATGGTTCTTTCCTATTCTTACAGCATATGATTTCCAAGATGCGCCCGGAAAATGGCGGAGCGCGGCTTGGAATTGTTTTTAATGGCTCTCCGCTATTTTCAGGTAGTGCTGGAAGTGGTGAGAGCGAGATTCGCAAATGGATTATTGAACACGATATGCTCGAAGCGATTATCGCGCTTCCGGATCAACTTTTCTATAACACTGGCATCTCGACATATATCTGGATCGTTACCAATCGAAAAGCCAAAGACCGTAAAGGCAAGGTTCAACTTGTCAACGCAGTCGACTTCTTTAAGAAGATGGCCCGGAGTCTTGGCAATAAACGCAATGAGATCAGTGATGAGCAAATTGCTGAAGTTACGAAGATCTACGGGGCTTTTAAGAATGACGAAAAATGCAAAATATTTCCTAATGAATATTTTGGCTATACGCGGTTAATAGTTGAGCGGCCGTTACGATTGAATTTTGAGGCCTCGCCGGAACGAATTGAGCGTCTTGATCAGCAAACCGGCTTTGTTAATCTTGCCAAGTCAAAAAAGAAAGGCAAAGAAGCCTTGCGTGAGATCGAAGAAGGCGAAAAAATTCAGAAGGAAATCAAAAAAGCATTAGCCGGGATTGGTGCTGGTAGAATTTTTAAGAATCGGGACAGATTTATTGAAGCGGTTGAGGCATTGGATTTAAAGATCAAGGCTCCGGTTATGAAAGCCATTCTCGAAGCTCTTAGCGAGAGAGATGATACGGCAGAGGTTTGTAAAGACCAAAACGGGCATCTTGAAGCGGACAGCGAATTACGTGATAACGAGAACGTGCCTCTTATGGATGATATTGAGGAGTATTTTAAGCGTGAAGTCGCGCCTCATGTGCCGGATGCTTGGATGGATAGAACCAAGGATAAGATTGGCTATGAGATCAATTTTACGAAAGAGTTTAATAAATACAAACCCCTAAGACCGCTTGACGAAATTCGTAAAGATATCCTAGCTCTGGAAAAAGAGACCGAAGGTTTGATGGATGAGGTGCTTGGTTTATGAAGCTTTATTCAGCATATAAAGATTTGGGGATCGAATGGCTTGGGAAAAGTCCGTCGAACTGGGATTTAAAGAAGTTAAAATTTAATGCATCTGTTAAATTCAGCAGTGTTGATAAAAAGACGGAAGAAGGTGAACAGGCTGTTCGTCTATGCAATTATGTCGACGTTTATTATAACGACGTGATTACGCCTCATATGGATTTTATGGAAGCCACGGCATCGCCAGAAGAAATCCGAAAATTTCGATTGAAGGCTGGTGATGTTCTCGTTACAAAAGACTCTGAAGAATGGGATGATATAGCTATTCCAGCGTATGTGGGTTCAGATTTTTCAAATGTGATTTGTGGATATCATCTTGCTCAAATTCGCCCCAATGTTGAAGCAATTAACGGGAAATTTCTTTTTTATCTTTTTGAGTCTTATCGAGTCAATTATCAGTTTAAGGTAGAAGCTACTGGTGTGACAAGGTATGGATTAAGCAATTATGCTTTAAGTAATGCACTAATAGTAATTCCTCCGGTTCAAGATCAGGAAGCTATCGTCGGTTATCTTGACCGCAAAACCGCTCAAATCGATGCTCTGATCGCTAAAAAGGAAAGGATGATGGAGCTTCTGAGAGAGGAGCGGGCGGCTATTGTCAGTCAGGTAGTAACCAAGGGGCTTAACCCCAAGGCTGAAATGAAGGATTCGGGGATTGATTGGCTGGGAACTATTCCAAAACACTGGGATATGAAGAAACTAAAATTTAACGCGGCAGTTCAGTTTAGCAATGTTAATAAGAAATCCGAGGATGGCGAGAGCTCAGTCCGGCTTTGTAATTACGTTGATGTTTATTACAATGATTTTATTACACCGGACTTAGAATTTATGGAAGCTACCGCATCTCCGGAGGAAATTAATAAGTTCCATTTAAGGATTGGAGATGTTCTTCTCACTAAAGATTCGGAAGAATGGAACGATATAGCTATCCCGGCCTACATGACTTTTGAAGCGCCTGATCTGATTTGCGGGTATCACTTGGCTCAAGTAAGGCCACAAAAAAAGGTGCTTTTAGGAAAATACCTATTTTGGTTGTTATCAGCGAATTGCATTAATTATCAGTTTCAGATTGAGGCATCCGGGGTCACGAGATATGGTTTGAGTAACTATGCTTTAAGTAATTCTTTATGCCTAATTCCTCCAGAGAAAGAACAGGAAGCGATTGCGATATTTTTAGATAAAAAAACGGCACAAATTGACGATCAGGTTACTCGAGCGCAGAAATCTATTGAGTTGCTGAAAGAATATCGCACCTCTTTGATTTCCGAGGTGGTGACAGGAAAGATTGACGTTAGGGAAAGATCAGATGTCTAGAAGGCTTTATTCTGAAAGAGTTGAGTTAATCCAAAAGTCGCGGGAAGCGGCATTGTCGGCGGTTCAGATTTATAACAATCCGACCACGACTTTTAAAACAGAGTCATTTATTGTTCTTTTTGTCATCGCATGGGTATACGTGCTTCATGCGTACTATCGTTCAAAAAAGATTGATTATCGATATTTTGAGTTAGTAAATGGGCGAAAAAAATATGAGTATGCTGATGGAGGACGCAGGTATTGGGATCTGACCAAATGCATTTCTGTGGCAGAGTGCCCTCTTGATAAACATACGGTTAATAATTTAAAGTTTCTTATCGGACTTAGAAATCAAATTGAACATAAGAAAGCAGTAGGGCTGGATTCCTATTTATCGGCTCGTTATCAGGCCTGCGCATTGAATTACAACCATTTTCTTAAGACTTTGCATGGCGAAAAGTATTCACTCGATAAGAAATTGGCTCTTAGCCTGCAGTTTGCGGAGTTGGATTACTCACAAGCTCAAGTTATGAAAGACAAAGAACAGCAAATACCACAATACATTCGTTCCTACATAGCAGATTTTGAGAAAGATCTTACCGAAGAAGAGGTTAAGAGCGAACGGTTTTCATACAGATTGTTGTTTACGAAAGTAACGGCCAAAAGAGTGGGTCAAGCTGATCGGGTTATTGAATTTTTATCCCCCAACGACCCATTGGCAAAGGATATTCAGAAGGAATATTGGGTTAAAGAAGATAGAGAAAAACCAAAGTATTCTCCATCGCAGGTTATTGAAAAGATTCAAGCCGCGGGATTCAAGTCGTTTAGAATGCATCAACATACGTTATTTTGGCAAAAGCATGATGGTAAAAATTCAGATAAGGGATTTGGTGCAAAAGTAGTCAAGACTTGGTATTGGTACCAAAGCTGGGTTGATTTTATTATAAGTGAATTGGGCAAAGAAGCTGTTGCGGAGAAACAAAATGTCCATAACTAACGAAAAAGCATTTGAAGAAAACATTGAACAAAGCCTGATTGATCATGGCGGCTATGTAAAGGGCGATCCGAATAATTTTAATCGGGATCTGGCTATTGATCAAACGGTTCTATTTCAGTTTATCAAGGATACCCAGAAGAATGTTTGGGATAGCTTGGCGGCTGTTCATGGCGCGGATGTCGAGAAAAAGTTCTTATACCGGCTTAATCAAGAGCTTGATGCACGCGGGATGCTTGATTGTTTACGTCATGGGATCACTGATTATGGCAAAAAATTCAGTCTCGCCTATTTTAAACCGGTCAGCAAATTAAATCCGGAAACCCAGAAGCTGTTCGACAAAAACATCCTCACCGTTACCCGGCAGGTTCATTACAGCACCAAGGACGAAAGCTCGGTTGATATGCTTTTGTCTGTCAACGGCCTTCCTGTGGCTACCATTGAGCTGAAAAATCCATTTACTGGTCAGGACGTGAATGATGCTAAGCGGCAGTATAAATATGATCGTGACGAACGCGAGCTTCTATTTCAGTTCAAGAAGCGTGCCCTTGTCCACTTTGCCGTAGACACAGACGTTATTTACATGACCACGCGCCTTCAGGGAAGCAAGACAAAGTATCTGCCTTTCAATAAGGGCTACAACAAAGGCGCCGGGAATCCCCCGAATCCTAACGGGCATAAGACATCGTATTTGTGGGAAGATGTCTTGGTAAGAGATAGCTGGATGGACATCTTGGGAAGATTTTTGCATTTAGAGGTCGAGGAAAAGACGTTTGACGGCAGAAAGTTCAAGATCGAGACAATGATATTTCCGCGATATCACCAGCTTGATAGCGTCCGCAAGCTTTCCGCTGATGCTCTCGCAAACGGCGCGGGAAAGAATTATTTGATTCAACACAGCGCTGGAAGCGGCAAAAGCAATTCTATCGCATGGCTTGCATATCATTCAGCTGGTCTTCATGACAAAAACGATAAGCGAATATTTGATTCGGTGATCGTAATCACTGACCGCATCGTTCTCGATAAGCAGTTGCAGGATACGATTTATCAATTTGAGCATAAGTCCGGCGTGGTTGAGAAGATCGACAAAGATTCTGCTCAATTGGCACAGGCACTCACCAGCGGCACGAATATCATTATTACCACGCTACAGAAATTTCCGTTTGTATTGGATAAAGTCGGTGCTCTTCCTAAAAGAAATTACGCGGTTATTGTCGATGAGGCGCATAGTTCGCAAGGCGGTGAGTCGGCCAAAAAGATGAAAGACGTTCTTTCGTCGGTTGATAAGACCGAGATCGCATCCGTAAAGGCAGATGACGATGATGACGTTGAAGATGAGATCCGCGAATCGATGCTGAAACGGGGCCCGCGGCCGAATTTGAGCTTCTTTGGGTTTACCGCAACGCCCAAGGCAAAAACGCTCGAGTTCTTTGGTCAAAAAGGCGTAGACGGCAAGCCCCAGCCATTTCATCTCTATTCTATGCGCCAAGCGATCGAAGAGCATTTTATTCATGACGTCCTTGAGAATTATACGAGCTATCAAACGTTTTTCCAGCTGTCCAAGAAAATCGAAGATGATCCGAACGTAAACAAGAAAAAGGCCGCTTGCGCCATTGCTCGTTTCTTGACGCTTCACCCTTATAATTTGGCGCAGAAGACCGAAGTTATGATTGAGCATTTCCGGCAGGTCACCTTGAAAAAGATCGGGGGCAAGGCCAAGGCTATGGTCGTGACCGCTTCTCGTGAACACGTGGTGCGGTACAAGCATGAATTTGATCGGTATCTCAAGGAGAAGGGTTATAAAGATATTAAGGCGCTTGTCGCTTTTTCCGGTACTGTCCTTCTGGATGGAATCCCGCCGGAGTATACCGAGCCGAATATGAACGGTTTTGGTGAGAAGGAGTTGCCGGAGAAGTTTGCTACGTCTGAATATCAGATTTTACTTGTTGCTGAAAAATATCAGACCGGTTATGACGAGCCGCTTTTGCATACCATGTATGTGGACAAGCGACTTGATGGTGTCAAAGCGGTGCAAACGATGAGCCGGTTAAACAGGACTTGTCCGGGCAAAGAAGATACATTCATCTTGGATTTCGTTAATAAGCGCGAGGATATATTAGCGGCGTTCCAGCCGTATTATGAGCAGACACAGTTAAGCGACGTAACCGATCCAAATAAACTTTATGATCTCAAGACCAAAATAGACTCGTTTAAGGTGATTTATCAAGCAGACATCGATGCCTTCTGTGCCGTATTTTTCAAAAATAAGGAATTGCAAACGAAACGTGAGCATGCTCAGTTGAATTCAATAGTGGATGTGGCAGTTGCACGTTTCGAGGCGATTGAAAAAGATGAACACAAAGAAGATTTTGCCAATACGCTTGTTGTTTTTGTTCGTCTGTATGCGTTCTTAGCGCAGATTATGCCATTTCAGGATGTCGAGCTTGAGAAATTCTACGCTTATTCCCGGCTGTTGTTGAAAAAGCTTCCCGGACCCGATGGCGGAGAAAGATATCATCTCGGTGATGAAGTTGCTCTTGAGTATTACCGCTTACAAAAAATAGCTGATGGCGCGATTCAATTACAAAAGGATTCAGGTGCGGCCATCGAGCCGATTTCAGAGGCTGGAACCAAAAAAGACAAAGACGAATACGCCTTATTGTCCGAGATAATCAATCTGCTTAATGACAGATTTGGGACTGATTTCACAGAGGCTGACAAGCTATTCTTCGATCAGATCGAAGAAGAAATGGTTATGGACGAGAAGTTGGGCGTTCAAGCCAAGACCAATACGATAGATAATTTCAAATATGGCTTTGAGGATGTCTTTATTGCCAAGCTTGTCGACCGCATGGATCAGAATCAGGATATTTTTAACAAAATCATGGATGACAAAGCCTTTGCGTCTGTCGTGAAGGATTATTTACTGAAGAAGGTTTACGAACGCTTAAATAAAAACACTGGCGACAAGTCTGAGAGGCCGTTGTTTTTTAAAGATGTGATTCCGGAAGAGGATATTGTAGACAGCAAAAAGTATGTCGATTGTCTTCCGGTGTATTCACTTCAAGCTGTGGCCACGAGTTTTGGCAAAGAAGAGCACGTTGAAATGCTCGGCTGGAAGAAGATCGAAAATAAACGGCTGAACAAGGAGATGTTTATTGCTCAGGTTGTCGGCAAATCAATGGAGCCAACGATTCCAGATGGCAGTTTTTGCATATTCCGTTTTGAGCGGGGCGGCTCGCGCAATGGCCTTGTGGTGCTTGTAGAATCCCGGCTGGTCACTGACCCTGAAACAAACCAGAAATTTACAATCAAGCGGTATAAAAGCGAGAAGGAAACCTTGCCCGATGGCGGGTGGAAGCACAAGTTGATTACTTTATCACCGGACAATAAACAGTTTAAGGACATTGTCCTTAATAACGTCACCGGCGATGATTTTCGGGTTGTGGCGGAGTTTATTGAGGTGTTGTATGTTGAAAAAGAAAATAATAACTGATAATTAAATATAGATGTTTTGGGGAGGTCGTATAACGGCCTGAGAGTCTCCGTCTGACGGAGTTACCCGATGAACCTGATCTGGATAATGCCAGCGGAGGGAGAGAAAAAGTAGAACCTCGTATGCGCTGGCGTGCGAGGTTTTTTATTTAACAAGAAAGGAGCGTCAAAATGGCATTAGATGAAATAAAGATTTCTCGGGCTATCATCGAATCATATAGCAAAAAGCTTGTAAAAGCTCTGGATGTTGATGTGGCGATTGTCGGGGGCGGACCCGCAGGCTTGGTCTGTGGCTACTATTTGGCAAAAGCAGGGAAACAGGTTGTCTTGTTTGAGAGGAAGCTATCAATCGGCGGTGGTATGTGGGGAGGCGGGATAATGTTTAATGAGATAGTGGTTCAGCAATCAGGGAAAAAGATACTCGATGAATTTGGAGTTAAAACAAGACTTTACGATAAAGGTTATTATCTATCTGATTCCGTAGAGACAGTATCGACGATCTGTTCTAAAGCGGTGAAAGAGGGCCTTAAGGTTTTTAATCTTTTAAGCGCTGAAGACGTGATGATACGGAATAAAAGGATATGCGGTTTAGTTTTGAATTGGACTGCGGTTGAGATGGCGAATTTACACGTTGATCCTATTACGATGCGGGCAAAATTTGTGGTGGATGCTACCGGTCATCCTGCCGAGGTGGCACGGATTATTGAGAAAAAATCCGGTATTCGATTGAAGACAAGATCAGGCAAGCTCATGGGTGAGCAATCTATGTGGGCAGAGGTTGGCGAAGATACTATTGTAAGAAATTCTAAAGAGGTATGCCCGGGTTTTTATGTGTGTGGGATGTGTGCTAACGCTGTCTTTGGCAGCCCCCGAATGGGCCCTATTTTTGGAGGCATGTTATTGTCGGGTGAAAAAGTCGCCAAAGAGTTGTGCGGGAAAATATAAAGAACAACCGGAAAGCCTTTTGGATATTTTGAGCGATTAAGCATTGTTGTGAAATAGCAATCTTATGCGGATTCACAGCCGCGCGCATGAAATGTATTTATAACTACCCTCATTTACATTTAAACTAGCATTCCAAATAATTAATTCTTGGCAGAAATCCCCCTTTGAATTATTACTATTTTGTAGTAACGACCCCATTGTCAAAATAATTCGTTGTTATAAGATTGATAAAGAAACACGCAGGGTGAATTTGTCTATTTTGTGGTAACGACCATCTTGTCAAAATAATTCGTTGTTGTAAGATCAAGACAGACTTACGAAACAGCTGATCACTGTTTCGCCTGTGCGGGAAAAGCCATTTCCAGTCGACTGGCCGGAAATGGCTTTTTTCTTTTTAGGCTTCGACATTTTGAAAAATACTGCGTGTACATAAGTGAGGGTCCCGACACTTTTACAGAAAGTCCGGTGTATACGCATTGAGAGCGCAACACTTTGATGAAAATAGCTGTATATACGATTTAGGGGGGGGCATTTGAGCAAAAAAATCTGTATATACGTTTGGAGAAAATAATTGTGGCAGGGTGCGACATTTTGGCAAAAAACCGAATATATACGTAATGGTGGTATATCACTACGGGAATTAAAATAGAAAGTTCCGACACTTTTCAGGAAAAAGGGGAATATACGCTTAGGGAGTGAAAAAAGTGAAAATATTTCCGTCAGGTTGGCAAATTTCTTCGTATATAGCTAGTAGGAGGCGTTAAAACCATGAAAGACAAGCATTTTGAGGCAGGGAATCTCTATCTAGCTACGTATTTACTTTATTGCGGGTTTGCTATGAAGGGCATTGAGGGATCGGGGCGGCTTAAAAGGATCCTGTTTGAAGACATCCCGGCCGTGCATAAGGCATGTGAGGAGTTTTACGCTGATTCAGAGGCGCGCAAGCTGTTTGACTGTTACCGGAGGGTAAAGGATTATTTATTTCAAAATGGAGTTTAAAAATGGAAGACGAGAGAAGAAAAGAGAAGAGATGGATCAGCGAGAATATTCCTACCGAGTTAAAGAATCTGCTGATTTGGGTTGGTTTTAAGTTTATCCCGCAGAAAGACCAAAAGCCACGCAAGGAACCATTCAATGTCGCGACCGGCGGCAAGGCCTGTTCGAATAATCCAAAAACATGGCGATCATTTGATGATGTTATCGGCAGGGCCGAGTCAATGCGTTTTGATGCTATCGGGATTGGGCTTTCTGAGCCGTACGTTGGCATAGACCTCGACCATTCCGTTGTTGATGGAGATATCCAGCCGTGGGCCAAAAAGATCATATCGTTTATCGATAGCTATACCGAATTTTCTCCCAGTAGAACAGGCGTTCATATCCTTTGTAAAGGATCGCTTCCAAAGGGGCGAAAATTCAGCGCACTTAATGTCGAGATGTATCAGAAGACCCGGTTTTTTACGGTTACCGGCAACATTGTACCTGAATGCAGGTCATCGATTGAGGAACGAAGTGGACAGGTCGCGAAATTATTCGAAGAGTGTGAACAGAAAGACAATGAAAAGAAGCAATCGAAATCGATCCTTGATCGTGTATTAAAAAGCCAAGACGCGGACAAGTTTCAGCGGCTCCATTCCGGCCAGTGGCAAAACGATTATCCATCGCAGAGCGAAGCGGATCTGGCTTTGTGCAACAAGCTTGCCTTTTGGACTGGCAAAGACGCCGGGCGTATGGATTCACTCTTTCGTCAGTCCGGACTTATGCGGTCCAAGTGGGATGAGAAGCATTTTGGGGATGGCCGGACCTATGGTCAATCGGTCATCGAAAAGGCGATTAGCGGGTGCAGTGAGGTTTATGGAGGAAGCGGTGCTCCGGGGTCGGGTGCTAAGGTTAAGCTCACGCAAGGCGAGATCATTACCCGCGATTGCGAGGAGAACATTAAGGATTTCTTTCGCGATCAGCATGGCAATGCTTTTGTAGTGCTTCCAGTCGAAAGCCATTTTGAGGTATGTCCTACTTCAAGCGTGCGCTTTAGAAATTGGAAGGCGACAAGGTTTCGGGATCGATTTGGCGTGCCGCCAAAGATCGAGGCGCTGAATCAGGCGCGGATTCAGGTTGAGGCGCGCTGTGGCAGTTCCCGGCAGGTTGAGCTCTTTAATCGGGTAGGCTGGTACAGTGGGAAGATCTATTACGACCTAACAACTCCGGACTATCGCGGTGTGGTTATTGATGAGACTGGCTGGGATGTTGTGCCGTTGCCGCCAATATTCAGGCGTTATCAGCATCAGGCGGAACAGGTGATTCCGGTTAAGGGCGGCGATCCCAAGGCGATATTGCGTTTCTGCAATGTCAATCCTGACGACCACTGTCTTTTCATGGTCGCCATCGCATCATTTTTCATTCCCAATATTCCGCATGTCATTTTAAGCCAGACCGGCGAGCAGGGCTCCGGCAAATCGAACAATTCCCGCAAGATCAAAGGTCTGGGTGATCCTTCTAAGGTCATGCTGATCTCAACTCCCAAAGAGTTAGAGCAGGCGCAGATGACCGCGGAAAAGCACTGGATTAGCACATTCGACAATATTTCCAAAATTCATGAATGGTTTAGCGATTTTCTATGCCGTGGCGTTACCGGTGAAGGTGACATGAAACGCAGTCTTTATACCAATGATGACGAGTTTATTCGTTCTTATAGGCGGTGTTTTGTTTTGAATGGTATCGGCACTTCTTTATGGCGTGCGGACCTGCTTGATCGTGCCATTATCTTTGACATTCCGGTTTTGAAAAAGAGCCGTGCTGAAAAGACCATGGAAGATGAATGGCAACGCGAGCTTCCCGAGATTCTGGGCGGATTCTTTACTGCCATTTCAAAAGCCATGAATATCGTTTCGCAAATAAACGGTCATGAGAAATTTCGAATGTCGGATTTCGCCCAGTGGGGAGGCGCGTTGGCAGGGGCATTGGGTTATTCGCAGGATGAGTTTTTCAAAAAGTATCAGGAGTCGGTGGATCGTAAATGGCAGGACACCGCGGACGATAGCACGTTTGCTAAGAGGCTGATTGAGCTTATGGATGAGCACGCAGGCTATTGGGGAGGGTCGGCCGCTGAGCTTTTGCATGAGGTAACCCGCGATGATGACGATGAGAAAGGCATGCCTAAAACCGCTAAGTGGCTTTCAACGGAGTTACTGCGTATTGCGCCGGTCATGCGCAATGTCGGCGTTGATATCGTAAAGCAAGACAAGCGCGAACCCGGCACTGGCCGGAGACTTTTTACTATTAGAAGAATCGAGTCAAAGTCGTGTGAGGAGGGGCGTGAGGAAGGTGTGAGCAGAGGCGCATTTTGTGAGGATCGCAGGGAGGTAGACAGTGACCGGCCGTTCTAAATGTGTGAGTTTGCTCACGTGTGCTCACGCTTGCTCACAGGCGTGCTCACAAGGTCAAGCCTACAGATATCAAGGGGTTATGAGTTTTTGTGAGGTTTGTGAGGCTAAATTCCTTCTCTTTTTAGAAATCAATAATATATAGGAAGAGGCGCGTATATGGCTTCAAGGATGGGCAGGTGTGAGGATAGGGATTTTAGCCTCACATTGCTCACACGTATGTTTACGGGTCCTTGGAAGGGGGTGTCGGGTGCGGGTCGGGCGAGGCGCGTTCTGTGAGTGATATATAAATTATTTTTTGGGTTCATGTTCAAAAATGATGGCTAAAAAAATGCAAACCCGCCGGTTTCTATCGTGAAAATGTGGGTTTTAGGGCAAATAGCGGGTAATTATGCCTGCAAAAAATGAAAGGGGGATTTTCAAGATGGACGAACAAAAAAATGAAATGGAGAAGAAGCCCAACGTTGTAGAGATAGCCAGGAAGAAGCGGCACTTGTATCTCTATGAAAAGCTCCATAGCGGCACGCCGCTTACACCGGCAGAACTTCGGGAGCTTGAGAAATTCGAGGAGGTAGATTCAGCGACTGGTGTCGTCGATACCAAGGAGAAGGTGGCCAAGGCATTAAAGGTATCGGTGAGGACTGTTTATTACTGGGAAAAGGACGGCATGCCCACGACTCCTGAAGGCAATTACGATCTTTTAGATATCAAGGCGTGGCGTATGACCCGGCAGAGGCATAAGGATTTGAGCGATTCGGAAAAGGATAAATGGGATATCGCTTACCGCAGGAATA
>Ga0265595_1001856_pt1 | contig 15397 bp, 25 predicted proteins | sample saktaG_15_FD_190148 | JGI IMG/M metagenome (GOLD analysis project Ga0265595, IMG submission 190148) | Saline water microbial communities from Sakinaw Lake, British Columbia, Canada - sak_2013_06_06_50m | ecosystem: Environmental > Aquatic > Non-marine Saline and Alkaline > Saline ... | reverse complement strand
ATTTAATTTAGGAAAAACATACATTGTTGCATCGATTCCAGATTCAAAATCCATGAATTGTTCTCCATTTATTGATAAATATCTCATTTTAACATCATGTCTAATTCCTTGATAAATAAAAACTACAGTAGGTTGTCTAAAAACACTGCTATCTTCAAGATTTTCCATTGGTAAAATAAGTCCTGCAACATAAGTTTTCATTGCAGGTAAAAGAACTTCTTTTCCTGCCTCTTCAATAATTAAATCTTCATCTAATGCAAGTCCTCCAGGATAAAGAAAAATAGTTTGATTACTGGTTTCTTGAATTTGTGATTCATCTAAAACAAATGGACTCATCCAAGAATATCTATCATATTCAGCATTACTTCCTATACTAGAGTAAGCCCCATATTTTCCAATATCTGTAGAATCAATCAACAGATGAGTTGCTTCATGGCTATAAAGATAATCTAATGCATCTTTTTGATTATCTCCAGTTAAAACATATCTTCCCATTAAATAATTCCAATAAGTTATTGCATTTCCTCCGTCTAAAACAGTAGCACGATTTCCAATACTCTGAACCCAATAACCATAATCCCACCAATGAGCAAAAACAGCATCTTCTGGGACTTCATTTCTTACCCACTCCATTGCTTTCTGCCATTGTTGATTATAATGCGAAGGAATAAAACTATAAGCTTGTCCTTTAACACTCTGATAAAAAGTCCAAAAAATAAAAACACTTCCAATAAGAATCAATATAACTAAAACTCCTAAAATCATCTTAAAAGTTTCATCTTTTGTTCTTTTAAATTTTTCAATAGAATCTATAATCAAAAAACCTACAAAAATAGGTGCAATAGGTGCAAGAACCATAATTAATCTAACAGCCCCCCTTGCTGTAAACAAGCATAAGAAAAACAATGAAAACAAAAATATGTATTCATAATTTATTTTTTCAAATCCCTTATGATTTTCTTTATAATAAATAAGATAATATCTTAAGAATCCTAAAACAAATAAAAATACAGCACCATAGTAAACAAATTTACTAATAAAACCTTCACCATCCATTATATGAGGATGAGCAGCATATCTAGAAAACACTAATCCAAAAAAGAACAAAACATAAAGTCCTGTTAAAATCCAAGCATCTTTTTCTTTTATTTTATTTAACATTTTTTTAAATAAAAGAACAGAACCTGCAAAAAACATCCAGAACAAAATCGGAATATTTTTAACATAAGGTCCAAAACTCTGACTCCATTCTGTAAAATAAGGTTGCCTATTTTCTGCAACTGTTGTAAGCCATCTTCCTTGAATAGCCTTAAATATAGTCTTATGAATAACTTTCAATTTTTCAATAATAAATTGAGGCCCAAAAAATATAGATGCCAAGATACCAAGCAAAATTAATCCAATAATTAATGAAATAATATTCTGAGGTATATTTGATTCCCTAAGTGTTTTTATTTTTGAAATAGAACTATTCCAGATTATTAAATCTATTAAAATAATAAATGCAACAAGAAAAGCCATACCAGAACTAAGAGATGTAAGCATGGCCCCCAAGGTATTTCTATTAGAAAAAAATAACATTAAAAATATTGAAAAGAATAACCATAAAGAATAGATTATAAAATCTTTTGATAAAAATCCAAGAACTTTTTCTTTATTTAATTTATTTAATGCAAATGCAATAAATGTTGCTACAGCAATTGTAACATAAACATAAATAACTCCTCCCCAGATTAATCCCATTATTCCTGTAAAAATTCCTGCTAAAATAGAGAATATAGCATAATTTTTCAGTTTATCAGATTTCCAAGCTCTTAAAAATAAATAAAATGCAAGAAACATAAAAAAGAAACCTGCAGATTCTTTTTCAGGAATTCCTGCAATAGTTCTAGACAAAAAAGCAGGAATGACTATCATAAAAAACGTAGAAATTAATGCAATAATATTTGCATTTAATTTACTCTTTTCATGTTTTCTAACAAACACTTCTCTAACAAACAAGAAAAAACTAATTATTGTAAGCCCAAACATAATCACTGGAAAAATAACTGCTGCAAATTCTATATTTACATCTGAAAAAATATTAAAAAAATAATAAGTATATGCAATTAAATAAGGAAGTATTTGAGTTTCAATAGAAGTGTCAAAACCTCTTGGAACATTTCGCATTTCATCAATAGCAGGTAAAGAACCCTTTTCAACAATAATTTTTGCATATCTTGTAAATAACCAAGGATCTAAGTCAGGCCCTAATGTCCAAGTGTTTGTAGTAATATCCCATAAACCAGGAGTTCCTCCATGATCCTGCATTGGAAGGCTTCTGATATAAACTCCCAATATAATTGCGATAATTAAAACACCAATAACCCATACATTTTTTTTACTAACAAATCTCATTAATCTTTCTTTACGTTTTGAAATAATATCTGAACTAGTATGATTACTAAAACTATTTTTTAATCCTTCTTTATCTTCCATGTTAATTATCTAACAGTTGTTTAATTTCTTGCAATAGTTCTGAAGCATCTTTTTCTCTTTCAAAACTTTCCATTCCACAGTATGGGCAGTCAAGAGGATTTGAAGATTCAAACCTATAATTGCAGTTTTTACATACAAACTTCACCATTTGTAACACCTCTATAATTATCTCTAATTATATTTGGTTTTTAAATGTTTCATGAATGCAAAATATATTTAAAAAAACACAGGAGTAACAAATACTTCAATTAATGCAGCTACAAATAATACAACAACTGCAAGAATAACAAGATCAAGAGAATCTTGTAAAATTACCCAGAATTTTTCTGAACGAACATCATGTTTTATAATTGCAATACTAACAATGCCTCCTGCTAATGCTCCTGAAAAATATGCAAGAATTTCCGGAACTCCATGAATCATATATCTAAAAAGTCCCAAGGGAAGATTGCTCAAACTGGATTTTGAAAAAATTCCAATAGCCGCACTTATAACACTGGCATTCCAAGCTAAAATAAAAATTGCCCCGGCTCCAAATATTAACGAAAATACCAATGTAAAAATCAAAACATAAATATTATTTACAAAAATATTAACAATTTTTTCTTTAGCAGTTAAAAAAGCAGTAGTCTTTGAAGTCTGCCCAATACCATATTCAGAAACACATTCACTAAAATGAGCCGGCTTATTTATCATACAATAAGTTTCAATTTGAGCCCTAAAGTTTTGATTTCCATCTTCAAAAACAATATACCAAAAAGAAAAAGCAACTATAAATCCAAAAAATAAAAACATAAAATAAACTAGTGCTTTGCTATGTTCTTTCATTAATCTAGAAAGTCCATTTATTCTCAAGTCCTTTTCTTCTTCATTTTTAATTGCAAAGTACATAAACGGAATAGAAAACATAACACAAAAAGTTACAACAAGAATTCCTGTATATTTTGAAAGAACAGGATCTCCTGAAAAAATCCATTTTGTTAAGATTAAAGAAAGAGTTGCATAAAATGCCCCAATAAAAAACATTTCCCAAGGACGCTTTTCTGCTTTCTGGGGATTTATCAACATCTCTAACATTTTAACACCTTTTATTATATTATAATGCTTAATCTGCTTTTAAATATTTAGATTACCCTAAGCTTTTTATACTACCTCTTCTAATATATATTATGAAAAAGAGGAAAACTAAATCTAATTTTAATAAAAGAGCAAACAATCAATCTTCTAATAAAAGAGAAAACTATATTGCAAGAGAAGAAAAAGCATTAAGAATTCTAATATTTTTAGCACCAATCTTTTTTATACTTTTATTAGTTCTTTATTTTCCTTTTTCAAGTAGTTATATTAACATTAACTTAGTTATTATTTTAATAACTTTTATTTTCTATGTTGCTTGGGAAATATATTTTATAAAATTTGTAAAACAATTAAAAGAAAAAGAATACTTAGCATGGATTTATGGAAATGATTTTAAACTATTTCAATTAATTTTAATAATAATTCTTTTAGTTAGTGGATATATTATATTTTTTATAGATTCTGCAAAAAATAATTTTTTCACAATCTTTTCAACAACAATTCTTATTATTTACATTTTCACATTTTTGTATTTTTATAAGAAAGTTAATTCTTTTAATAATAAAAAATGAATAATCAACAAGTTTTTAATAAAATTTGTAAGGATATAAAATCTATTAAAATTCAAGGAGCTAGAAATATAGCAAAAGCAGGACTTAATGCTTATAATCTTATTCCAAAAAAAAAATCAAAACAAAAACTCCTCTCACTAAGACCTACTGAACCAATGCTTCAAAAAGTTTTAGATTTAGCAGAAAAAAAACAACCTCAAACTGAAATCTTAAATCATTTTAATGAAACTCAAGAAAAAATTAATAAAAGTGTTTTAAAATTAATAAAAAACAAAGAAGTAATTTACACTCATTGCCATTCAACAAATGTAACTCAATCATTAATCAATGCAAAAAAGAAACACAAGAATTTTGAAGTTTATAATACTGAAACACGTCCATTATATCAAGGAAGAAAAACTGCAAAAGAATTAAGTAAAAACAAAATAAAAGTAACTCACTTTATAGATTCTGCATTAGGAATTGCACTTTCAAAAGAACAAGGAACAAAAAAAGCAACAAGAGTTTTTTTAGGAGCAGATGCCTTAACAAAAAAAGGAATAATAAATAAAACAGGAAGCAAAACAATAGCAAGGATTGCACAACAAGAAAAAATACCTGTTTACATAATTGCAGATTCTTGGAAATTTACAAAGAAAAATCTTCCTATTGAACAAAGAGAAATAAACGAAGTCTGGGATAAAGCTCCAAAAAATATTAAGATAAAAAATCCAGCATTTGAATTTGTTCCTAAAAAATTCATCACAAAGATAATCACAGAATTTGGAGTTCTAAGTTATAATGAGTTTTTGAAAAAAGTTAATTAATTTTTTCCATGTGGAAATATAAAATCAGGATCAGGTTTAAAAAATATATAAGCAGGATTTATGTTTTTAAAACTCTTTCTTAATCTTTCTAATTCTTCAGAACCTTGTTCAAATATCTTTGCATATAATGAACCTCCTACAAAATACTCTTCAGATAATACTCCAACCACAATCCTTAAATCAGATTTCGTCCCTTCAAACATAGTTCTGATTGGTTTATCTTTTTCAAACATCCATTCATTTTCTCTAAGAACAATTTCAATATCTTCTGAAAAATCTTCCAGACAATCATATCCTTTTGATAATCTTGTTAATTTACTCTCATCAATAAAAACAGCAAATGGAAATTGATTTAATCCAGCATACATTTTGTCATTATTCTAAATTTTTCCCACTTTTCTCTTGAACCTTTTCAATTTCACTAATCATTTTCATCATCTCATTTTGTATTTCTTCTAATCTTTCAGTAATCTGCATTTTTCCGACATTTAACTTTTCGATTTGTTCTTCAACAATTTTTTGAGTTTCATCCAAACTTTTTTCAATAAGATTACCTTTTCCAACCTCAACAATCAATTTCTTGCTTTTAGGTTCAACAGGCAAATAAATCTTCTTCCCAATATTAATCAACATTTCACCTTCCTGTGTTTTCAATTCTTCTAAACTTGCATTAAGCTCATTCATTTCATTAATATTCTGCTCAATCATTTGCATTTGTTGATTAAGATGATTAGATTCTTGTTCCATCATCTGTATTTGCATTATTTGTTCTTGTTCCATTTTAAGTCTTGGTTTTGATTAAACTTTTTCAAAAGTTTATCTTGTTCCCTAAGAGCATGGAGAAATAAAGGTTTTTAAGTGTTTTTATCTAAGAATTACCATGAAAATAATAAACTGGTTTGAAAAAAATCCCCAACTCTCTTGGACAATAACTATCTTAATTTCAATAACAATTTTTTACATATCTTCATTATCTTTTCCTCAAGGTTCTCCTGGCCCTGAATTCACTCTCAAACCAATAATTTATCACTTCTTTGCTTTCTTTTTTTTAAATTTATTTTTAATGATTTCAATAACAAAAGGAAAACTAAAAAATAAAAAATTAATATTATTAACAATTTTAATCTCAATCATCTATGCAACTTTAGATGAGTTCCACCAATACTTTGTTCCAGGAAGAACTTCAACAGTTAATGATGTTTTAATTGATACATTAGGGATATTATTTTCAACAGGAATTTATTGGATTAGGTTGAAGATTTGATTTTTCATAATACCTTTTCAAATGCCGATATATTCCACCATATCTTTCTTCAAAACAAAAAGATCTCACAAACATTTTATGTTCAAGATAACTAAAATCTTCTTCATCAAGAACTTTGCCTTCCTCAACCTGAGTTAACATTTTTCTTAATCTTAAAATTAAATTTCTTTCTCCTACATTAAAAGTGTTTATTCTTGATAATGTTTCTAAACCTGCATGAGTCCATGATTTCATTTATAATAAATCTTAAAAATCCTTTATTAAAGCTTTTGGTTAAAGAAATAAAACACTCTCAACCCATTAATCACTGCAACCCTACAACCTTTCTAATCACAATACTAAACAATATTGAACTTCCAATATACCACCAAAACCAAGTTGATGAAATTGCAGTCAAAGCAAAAGTCGCCCTTAACCATCCAAAGAAAATTATTATTGGAATAAATGTAATCAACATTGGTTTCATAGAATGCTTTAATTGTTCAGGCATATCTTCCATTAATTTCTTATTAATCTCAAGCATTTTTTCAGGATTATCTTTATATTGTTTCATTTCTTTTCTAAGTTCTTTTTGCCTATCACGAATCTCCTTCATCCTTTCTCTATCAGTCATAAAATAAGTAACAGTAGTAATAAACAAAGTTACAAGAAACGAAAGAATTATAATTGCAATCCGAGGATTATTTTGAATCAAATCTATTATAGCCATTTTAAAATAATCAATCAAGTGTTACTTTTAAACCTTGTTAAATACCCATCATCTTTTTCATTGCAGGATTCATGTCCATTGCATGTTGTTGTGCAATGCTTTGGTAAAATTGGAATGTAATCATTATTCCTAAAAGTAATGCAGTTCCTGCAACAAGAGTTCCTAAAACATCTGCTAATGCTGCTAACAACCCAATTGCCATTCCACCCATAATTGTCAAAGGCATAACATAACGATTCAAAATACTTTCAAGTATTCTTTTATCTTTTCTAAATCCTGGAAGCTGTAATCCTGATTTTAAAATATTATCTGCTTGAGCTCCTGCATCCATCCCAGAAGTCTTCACCCAAAATACTGAAAACAATGCAGAGAAAAACATAAAAAATATAATATGTCCTAATGTCTGCCCTAATAAAGACCATTCCCAACTTCCTTGAATAATCATCCCAACAATATTTGTTGAACTAATCCAATATAAAAGTCCTGAAACAGGACGTCCATTAACAATGTTTCCAAGAAATGTAGGACTTCCTAACCAGTTTTGCAATAATCCTCCAAACAGTTGTAAGTTAGCAATTAAAGCAGCAGTTAAAATAACAGGAATAACTGATGCATAAAAAAAGTTCAAAGGCCATTTCATTGAATAACCTCTTATTCTATCATAACTTAATGGAATTTCAATTTTTAAAGATTGAGCCCAAACAACAAATAAAAATAATCCAACTGTTGCAACAATTGCAGCTAAAGCAAGCATTGCTCCCTGAGAATCTGCATTCATTAAACTAATTACAAATGCAAGTACTTTTCCAGAAGGTTGAAAATTTCCTTCAGGCCCTAAAAAACCAAATGAAGCAGTTATCAATCTCCATCCAACTCCTGCTGCAATAAACAAACTAACACCAGAACCAAATCCCCATTTCTGACAAACTTCATCCATAAACAAAATAGCTAATCCTCCTAAAATCAACTGAAAAATAACAATTGCAGTATAACCCGGAGTTGCTTCTAATCCCTTCATTAAAACATAAACCATTGCTTCAAAGATTATAAAAAATAAAACAAATAATTTTTGCAAACCTCCAAAAAACTTTTTACCCTCCGGAGTTGATGTATCAATTTCTAAAATCTTACTTCCAACTAATAATTGCAAAATAATAGAAGCCATAACTATTGGCCCAATACCTAGTGAAATTATTGAACCAAAACTAGTTCCCATAATAACTGCTAAATATTCAAATCTATCTAATGCATTATTTGCTAAACCATAAAGTGCAATATTTGACATAACAAAAAAAGCAACAAGAACAATAATTGTCCACTTTAATTTAACATTAAAACTAAGTTTCTTTTCAATAGGGCTTTCAACTTCAGGAAGATTTTTTAAAAGATCTTTTGGTTCCATTTTTTATTTCACTAATTATTGATGAGAATGAGTGTTTTTAAAGTTTTTTAATTATCAAATACAATCTCTAAACAACAATTCATCCTGTTTTTCTCACAAGGTTCTTGCCTTATTTTTTGACTTAAAACAGCTGCATCAAACCATGTAAAATCACCTAACTCAGAATTTGATGCAAATCTTCCTAAAACTCTTAACACCTCTACTTTGCTCGCATCATCATACATAAAAATATATTTTTCAGAACCCTTTACAAACCCCAGTCCATAAATCATTTACTTTTCCTCACTATTCTTAACAACCTTAACTTTTTCCTTGACTATTCTTTCACCCAAGTTAATTGCAGTTCCGCCAACTTTTTCAATTCCTTTTTTAGCACTTTTACTAATATCTCTTGCTTTTATTGTTATTTTTTCTTTTAATTCACCATTTCCAAGAACCTTATATTTTTCTAAATTTAATTCTCCATTAGAACCAAACTTTTTCATTAAACTATTAAAGTTTCTTTGAATTTGTCCAAGATTAATTACTTTTAATTTATTTAATGCACTTCCCTTGCTAGTCACACCTTGTTTACCAAAATATTTATTTCCATATTTTTTTATAACTAAACTTTTTTTCTGATCAGCTTTCTTTCCGGTTCCAGCCATTCCTTTTCCACCACGATGTCCACTACCTTTCCATTTTTTCCTAGAACCATGTCCACCACTATTAGTTCCTCTTAATCTTACTGATTTTTTCTTTTTATGTATTTTCATTTTAAATTCCTGCTTCTTTTAACATTTCAACTGCAGCATTATATGCTGCTCGAATAAATAAATCTCTAGAATCTCTTGATAAATTTAATTTAATTTTGCCCCTAGTAGGATAAAACAATCCACATTCATCAGATCTTCTAGATACTGTTTCAATTTGAAATCCACTACTCCTTCTTAACGTTTGAATTAATCGAGAGTCAGCATAGGTTACTAATTCATACCCTCCTCTAGGTCCCTCAAGAATATTTCCTTGAACTACCTCCTCAAGTTCCCGAGATTCATAAAAAGAAATTGCATCTACTTTTTTTGTTTCTGTTTCCACCTTACAACATCCTCCCAATTAAATCATTTATCTTAGAACCATTATTACCTAAAACACCCTTAGGAAAATGTAATTTACTCTTAATTCCTTTTCTAGGAGGATGTAATCTGAAAAATTCTTTTAATCCTAAATCTTTTAATTTCTTTCCACCGATTAACTCTTTAGTCACTTTATCAGAATCAATTTTTCCACTTTTATCAACTAAAGCTCCTCGAGCATTAATCAATTCTTTTAAAACTTTATCATCAATTTCACCATAAGCAACAAACTGCTTAACTTTTCTTAACATTCCCATTTTGTTTTTATCATTAGGATTAATCAAAACACAAGCATATTTTCTACGAAGTCTCATTCTATCCAAAGTTTCAGCTACATCTTTTCTAACCTTAACCATTCCTTCAATTCTAATTACAACTAATAATTTTTCTTTCTTTTCCGTAGTCTTATTTTTTTTAGCTTCCATCCTATTCTTATCTCTAATTATATTGTTCACCTTTATATTCTTATGCCTTTAAACTCGTTCAATAGCTTCTTCTGAAAATCCTAATTTAACTAATGCCTTGACAGCATTAGCTCCATGATCTCCTTGCAACTCAACAGCATTATCTTTTACTGTTCCACCACAAGCCAAATCTTGTTTTAGGCTTTTTGCTAAAGTTTTCAAATCCACATCTTGAAAACCAGATATCACTGTATTTATTTTTCCAAACTTTTTCTTAACAGTCTGGATTTGTATTCTCTGTTCAGTCTTTGCTATTTCTTCACAAACACAAGTTTGCAAAGGCAATCCGCATTTCGGACATATATCCATGTTATTTTTGTTCAACAGATTTATTTTGTCTATTGAATGTAAGCAATCTTGCAATTGTTTTCTTAATTTCCTTAGCTTTCATCTTTCCACCCTTAACACCCTCAATTCTGTTTTTAACTAATTCAATTTTTAAATCCTTAATTTTTTCATCTCTTTCCTTGTTACTCATCTTTGCAATTTCTTTTGATCTTAAAATAGCCATTATTCCTTAACCTCCTTAGGTTTTTCATCTTTATTAGCTTTATCCTTTTCTAAATCATCTTTCAAATCCTCATCAATCTGTTCTTGAGGAACTCCTTCTTCAATTTCTTCTTCAATCTTCATAGCAGTCCCATCTTCTTCAGGATTCAAATTAGGAGATTCTTTAATAGTTTCTCCTTCAACTAATTCAACACCTTTCAAAGGCTTACCTGGTTTCTCAGTTTTCTTTTTAGAAACTTTTTTCTTAACAACTTTTTCTTCAGCTTCTTCAACATCTAAAGAATTTATCTGACTCTTAATATGTTCATCAATATCAATTTTATCATAAATCTTTGCTTCAGGAGACATTATTGCAACTTTAATTCCAATTATTCCTGTTTTTGTTAAGGCAGTTGATTGGGCTCTGTCAATTTCTTTACTAGGTTCTCCTGCTTTTTTCAAATAACCTTCTGCAAATCTCCAAGATTTTGCTCTTTCACTTGGAACTTTTCCAGTTATTCTCATTTCACAACCTAATGCACCTGCATTCATAATCTCTTGAAGTTTTCTATAAGCAATAACCTTAAACTTTAAATTACCCATTCTTTCTAATGCAAGAGCAATTTCATCTGCAACTAACTGAGAATCAAATAAAGGATTTTTAATTTCATTAATTTCAATATGAGGATTTTCTAATTTAAATCGATTCTTCAGAACACTTGTCAATTCATTTATTTTTTCTCCTTTTCTTCCAATAACCAAACCAGGACGAGAAGTTGAAATAATTATCTTTTCACCTAACGGAGTATATTCAATATCTAAATTACTAATTTTACCTTTACCTAAATCTCGTTTAATATATTCCTTAATACCAAATTCTTCTTTCTTTAATCTAATAAATTTTCTTTCTTCCATTTTTTATTTCATCTCCCAAAAAATGGGAGTTTGAAAATTTTATTTTTCATTTCTTCCATTTCATTTCCTCACAGTTTTATCTAAAGCATTTAAACACGCTTTAGCTAAATTCATAGTTGTTCTAATTTTACCATTAGTAACACTATAAACATCTTTAATTCCTGCCATCTTTAAAATTTTCTTGCATTCATCACCAATAACCAATCCTGTTCCTTGAGCAGCAGGCATTAGTTTAACTTTGCAACTTCCACATTTACCTTCAACAATAAATGGAACAGTGTGAGGTTCTCCACAAGTGCAATCAAAACTTGAACATACTCTGTTAATTTTTCTTAAACTTAATTTTGCTTTTCTTAATGCTTTAGCACGAGCAGGCAATGTTTCTTTTGCTCGTCCATAACCTAATCCAACATATCCATCTTTATTACCAACAACAGCCATACATGAAAAAGTAGGAACATTTCCTTCAGAAGTTTTTTTCTGAGTTTGTCTCCAAGCCCTTCTTTTACCTCCACCAAATTTCCCTTTAGCTTGCCCAATATTTAAAATATCTGAATCTAATTTAATTAATACATCTACAATTTCAGGTTCTAATATTCTTTGTTTTAAAGCTTCATCAATATTTTTTATTTTGCCAGTTTTAACAAGCTTACCAAGATTAGTTCTAGGTCTCCATCCATCAAGATGTTCAACCTGTTGCTGCTTCATTCTTTCTTCTCTTAATTTATCAATTTCTTCTTTTGTTCTTACAGGCTTTTTTTCAAATTTTCTTTCTCTCATTATTTCAAACCATCCTTAACTTTATTAAAAATATCTTTCCCAATCTTTTCAGCAATTTTATCTTCATCAAACATTATTTTTTCATCAAAATTAATTTTAATTCCACTGTCATTAACTCCTTTAACAGCAGCATAAACTCTAGAACCTTTAGTACTTGGAATAAGTCCAATATCTAAAATAACTTCTTTTTTAATTTCTTTAGCTTTTTTACCTAATAAAATTCCTCCAAGATAAGCAGCACTTAAATTCTTCAAACTTCCTTTTTTTTCTTCAGGCCATCCTTTTTTTAATAATTCAGAAGTATTTGCAGAATACAAAACCTTATCTCGTGCATTAACACTATCAACAATTTGCAGGATAATATATTTATTTGTCTTTCTAATAACAAGTCTAAGTTTTTTACCTTTAAGTAAGATTAATCTTTTATTGTAATTTGTTTTACATTCTTGTCTTCTTCTCTTATCTAATTTTTTTTGTCTTTTTACCATTATTTTTTATCCTTTTCTTTATTTACCTTCTTAACAGGTTTCTTTTTTTCCTTTTTAATAGTTTCTTTTTGTAAATCAACAGTTTCTAATCCGTTTAAATATTCTTTAAGATTTGCTTTACTTTTAAAAAATCTCATTCTTATTTTTTTCCTTAATTCTTTATATAATTCATTTTCAATTATTGACTGTTCTTTTAGTCTATGAACATATTCTCTTAATTTTCTAGTAATCTTAACATATTTTTGTTTTCTTTGGTTTATTTTCTTTTTAATTTTTCCAGGCCCTCTTTGTGTTTTTCTTTTTTTAATCTTCTTTCTGCCTTTAACAGGTTTAATACTAATTATTCCTTCACTATACAAATCTTTTATGTCTTGCTTTGTAATAGCTTCTTTTATTTCTGTAAGTCCTTCTTCATTAAAAACAATTCTGCCTTTTCCAACTCTTAGGGCTTTTGCAGCAAGTTCTTTTTTTCTATCGAGTTTCATTTACCCCTCCCATAATTATTTGTTTGAACATCTTTCTTATTATTTTTAGATTTTTTTTCTACAATCTTTTCTTCATCAGATTTACTTTCTTTTTTTTCATCTACCTTTTTAGATAAGTCTTCTTCTTTCTTTTCTTCTTCAGCTTCTTTTTCTTTTTCTTTTTTAGCAGTAATTTCTTTTTCTTTAATCTTTTTCTCTCTTTTACTTTTCTTCTCTTCTTTAATCTTTTCAGTTTCCTTGATTTTTTCTAAGAATTTTTTAGAATTAAGATTAAACAATCTTTTTCCATCTTTTAATGCTTTTTCAGCAATTTCAATTTTCTTTTTCATTCCAACTTTTGCAACAATTCCGATTTTTCCATCAACAAGTTTGTTTAAATCCGCAACATTAAAAATTTGAACAGGTTCTAATCCCAAAACTAATTCACTAGTTTTCTTATTATTTTTAAAACCAATCATAACTCTCCTAACATGTCCCTTCATTTTTAATTTAATTTTATTATCAATACCCTTAGGTTTTCTATAAACTTGTTTTCTTTTTCTTCTTACTCCTAACTTTGAATACTTACTAAAATCAGTTCTCTTAAATTTTGGTTTTCTTTTCTTTTCCATTTTTACATAAAACTCCTCCCTGGCTTTTCAATAATAAATATTCCATCTTGGAAAATTCTTCTGTCTTTGTTTCTAACTTTAGTTCCTTTTTCAATATTTGCTGCACATTGTCCAGTTTTTTCAATATCAATTCCTTGCAATTCAATTGAATCACCGTCAACATTAACATCAACACCTTGAATTAATTTTATTCTTCTGTCTTTTTTTTCACCTAAAAAATTCCTTACAACTAATTCATTTGCAGCCTTATCATGACTAACTGCCATTGGAAAGTGAACATTTGCAATTTTCAAAACATATTTAAATTTTTCATCAAGTCCTTTAACCATATTTTTAATATGCGCTTTCATAGTTCCAAAAACTTTTTTCTCAGTCTTTCTATTTCTTACAGATTTTAAAATTAATTTATTACCATCAATCTTAACATCCACTCGAGGATTAATCTTTCTTTTAACTTCTTCATCTCCTTTTTTTAAAGTCAATGTTTCTTCATTTAATTCAGCACTTATTCCTTCAGGTATGTTTATTTCTTCAATAAGATTTTGCTCTTTCACTTTAACTTTTTCTTTAGCTTTCATTAAAACATATATGCAATTAAGCATCCTCCTAAATTTTGTTCTTCAGCTTCATTATGTTTCATTAATCCTTTATTTGTAGAAATAATAACAAAACCAAAATTTCTCGAAGGAAGAAACCTTCTAACATAACCTTTAATCTTGTCTACAGAAACAGTATACCTAGGTTTAATTGCCTTAATCTCATTCAGGTCTTTAATCTGGATTTTTAGCTTTGTTCCTTCAACACTATAATCTAATCCACCAGATTCTTTTATAATATCTAAAATATTTCTCAACAATTTAGAATGTTTATTTACAGTTACCTCTGTCTTTCGCGCTTTTTTAGCATTCATTATTTGATTCAATGTATCTGAAATTATATCTTGACTCATTTTAACTCCTATGAATATTTTTTAAATCCTAATTTAGTTGCAATCTCTCTAAAACAATGCCTACACAAATTCAAACCATAACTATTAATCATTGCTCCATATCTACCACATCTTTCACATTTCTTTTTAGCAATTCCAGTAGTTCTGTCTTTAGGTTTGTTATGTTTTATATATTTAGTTTTAATTACTGGTTTATTTCTAAACTGTTTCAATGCTTTTCTCCAATCACTTGCTGTCATTTTACATTTGCCTCCATTGAGCTAAAAGTTCATTATAAGTTTCTGTTCCTTCCTTATAGCAATCTCTTCCAGGAGGAGTCATACCTAATGAATAAATTTTAGTCCTTATTTCTTTAGGATGTTGTTCTTCAGGAGCTAAGAATACCTTCACATAATTTTCTCCAATTGAGTACACTATCTGAAGAGGATCATCATCATTCTGTCTCTTAAACCTATCTCCAACTAAGAATCTATTTACTCTCATTAATAAGTTAAATGTATCTTCAGTAAGTTCTCCTAAGTTTTGTTTTTTTGCTGTCATTTCTCCAAAACCTCCAATTCAAATTCTTTAACTAAATAATCTTCAATCTCAGATTTAGTAACATGTTGTTTTTTTGGTATTTTTCCCATTTTAATTTTTTTATTAACAACTCTCTTACCCTTTCTCTTAAAAACAACCATTACTTCAAACCCAAGAATCCCAATATCTCTATCATATTCTAATCCAGGAACTTCAATATATTCTGGAATTCCAAAACAAAGTTGGTTTTCAGTTATCTTCTTATTTGAAATTT
>Ga0265595_1001855_pt1 | contig 15397 bp, 21 predicted proteins | sample saktaG_15_FD_190148 | JGI IMG/M metagenome (GOLD analysis project Ga0265595, IMG submission 190148) | Saline water microbial communities from Sakinaw Lake, British Columbia, Canada - sak_2013_06_06_50m | ecosystem: Environmental > Aquatic > Non-marine Saline and Alkaline > Saline ... | reverse complement strand
AATGTTGTGTTCCTGTAGTTCTGCTTGTCAATATTATCTGTTACCTCATAAATTATATCATCAAATTTCAAAACATTAATTCCCTTTAGCTCAATTTTTTTATTTGATGTAAGAACCAGTGTTTTTTCATAGTCAAATTCTGTTCCAACAAAATCCTTTATGACCTGCTTTACTTTTTTTATGACAGTTTTGTCTTCAAATTTTCTTATGTATTCCTTTATATCCTTATCAACAATGGTTGAGCTTATAGAACAGTTAACCTCTACATGCTCTACTCTTTCAAGCTTTCCATTAGTAAGCTTTATTGCTATAATATCTATTACCTTGTTTTTGCCAGCATTGATATCATTAATAGTAAAGAAACCCTTTTTATTAAGCCAAAGATTGACTATTTCTTTTTCTGGATTCATAATAGCACCTCTTTAAGATGGCCACTAAGGCCTGTAAATCCCCCCAATCCTGAATTGAAGCAAAATATTATATAAATCTTAAGAATTTAAGTATTTAAATGTTTCTAATTCAAATTTTAGGATTTGGTAAACTGAAGATAAGGATTATTTTAAGATTTCTTATCGTTCCGGTACATTAAAACATATATGAAGATTGAAACAAAAATTAATATTTCACCAATATAAACACTATAATTAGCTATATCAAGGCTTGAAGAATACTTTTGATTTGATTCTGTAAAATTACACATATTCTCTGGCTCGCAATCAGGAGGATAGCAGCAGCTTTGTGAGACAACATGACCAGTAATACCCCCTCCAATCAAAAGAAAACCAATAAATAAAGTAATCAATGGAATTATTAGTCTGCTTTTCATAATCAGGTTAAAAACCTTACAAATATAAAAAGATTTCTAAAAATTTAATCAAACTTCATGATTCTATTCTTATAGTCTTGTTTGGCCAGCAATACAACCCTGCTCTCTTTTTTCTCATCTATTATTTTGTAATTGGCCAGCTTTGCAATCTTTTTCGCAAACTCTTTTACATCCTCATGGAATGGCATGTTTTCTTTCTTTAATCTCTGTCTTGATGAGCCGACAAACATGTATGCCTTGACTTCCACAAACATTGGGCTTGCTTTTTTTATAAGCTCTGCAAATCCTTTCTCATCTTTCATATTTATTTCTTTCATTGCAGTTATTCTTATTGTTGTCCTCGTCTTTAGTTTTGACATTATATCAAGTGATTTGTTTAAGCGTTGCCATCCGTCCTTAAGGTAGGACTTGTTGAATTTTTCAAAGTCATTCTTGTTAGTTGAGCTGAGAGAAATGTAAAGCTGTGTAGGAAGCTCTTTCAGGTTTTCAATAACCTCTGGGAACTGGCCATTTGTAACAAGAAAAGTTGTCTTTCCTAATTTGTGCAGCTCAGAAATTAATTCTCCAAGTCTGGGATATATTGTTGGCTCTCCTGTTAATGAGATTGCAAAATGCATTGGCTCCTGCGCTTGATTAAGTTTTTCCATGTTTACTTTTTCATTTCCAAAAAAACCATTAAGAAGTTTTCTCTGGCATAATATTGATTTTTTTATTATTTCTTTTGGCTCATCCACAGCATCATTCATTTTTGTTCCAACAGTATAATCCATATCGCGCCAGCAATGAATGCATTGGTTTGTGCAAAACCCTACTGCAGGAGTCATCTGGCAGCATAGATGGCATCTTATGCCGTAAAACTTTTCCTTATAGCAAATCCCTTCATCTACTAAGGATTTTTTTGTCCAGGTGCATATCTTTACAGCAGAGTGCTCTCCGCTAAAGCAATAATGCTGTTTTTCTAATAATATCTTAAGCTCGGGGCTTATTTTTGTTATTTCATCCATGAGATAAACTAAAAGCAGATTATATAAAAATCTTTTTAAAAACAAAAGCTATATAAATCTCCCATTTGTTCTAAAAACAATGAGTTTTAAAACAGCGCTAAAAAAGTTAAAAGAAAGCAGTAAATTCAAAAAATGGATTTCTAAGAACAAAGAAGCATATTTAGCATATGCCTTTACTATGATTGAAAACTCAGAAAAAAGTGAGTGGCAGATTGGCTATTATGACAAAAAGCTGGATAAGGTTGCAGTTTTTACTATAAACAACAATATTGAAATCAATCCAGAGCAGGATGTTTTCAAAAAACCAGGAACATCTGTAAAAAATGTTAACCTAAAAGATGTTAAATTTGACTTGGATTATATCCTGAAAAAAGCTAATAATATTAAAGAGAAAAAATATCCTAAAGAGGTTGTAACAAAAACAATAGCTATCCTGCAGAACATTGAGCTTGGCCAGCTGTGGAACATAACCTTTATCACAAGCTCTCTAAACACCATAAACATAAAAATAGATGCAAAAACAAGCAAGACAATTAAGCATGAATTAGTATCATTGTTTCAGTTCAAAGCTGGCTAAACTACTACTTGAATAAAACAAAAATCAATGTTTTCTTATGGAAAAACAACTTCATTTCTTATGGAAAACATAACTATTTCCTTTGGAAAACAGTTTTTTCAACTGGAGTATATTCATTAAAAAACCTAAAGAAAGCCTTAAACATTAAAATAAAAGATTATTAAGCTTTGTTTCCATTAGAACAATAATTGTTTTAATTATATACTTTTAATCTTAACCTAATTTAAATATGAGTTGTGTTTCCTATTTTGTATTATTTTACTAATTATTTTTTAAATTAAAAAAGAGGGATGATTTTGTCAGAAAACCTGAAGATAAAAATAAAGAAAATAAAAGAAAACGCAATTCTGCCGCATTATGCTCATGATGGCGATGCAGGAGTGGACCTTTATTCAACAGAGGATTATGTTCTTAAGCCTGGCCAAAGGGTGCTGGTTAGCACAGGATTAAGCATGGCTATTCCTAAAGGTTACGAAGGCCAGGTAAGGCCAAAGTCTGGTCTTGCATTAAGGAAAGGAATAACAACCTGTAATAATCCTGGAACAATTGATTCTGGTTACAGGGGAGAGATAGGGGTTATAGCAATTAATCATGGTACTGAAGAATTTAAGATAGAAAAAGGAACAAAGATAGCCCAGATGATATTTAACAAGGTGGAGGAAGCTAAGTTTGAGGAAGTTAATGAGCTTGACAGCACCAAAAGAGGAGAAAAAGGTTTTGGAAGCACTGGATTAAATTAAAAGAGGTTATAACAATGAAGAACGGAATAAAATACAAGACAGCAAAAACAAACACAAAACTAAATGAATTCATTGATGAAGAAAAAATTGAAAAAGTATCTAAAGATAAAAAGAGTTAGGTGTCTAAATGCAGGCATACATTGGCGGGATAGTTCCTTTATCAGCAGCTGGCTGGCCAACCAATGCCTGCATAGCAATATTTTTTTCTGGGTGTGATTTCAGGTGCGGTTATTGCAAAAACAAGGAGTTTATAGGCTTTAATGATGAACTCTTAAAAGACTTAAAAGACATCAAAAAAGAGATATTAAAAAATTCTGGTTTTATTGATTCTGTAATCTTTTCAGGGGGTGAGCCATGCCTTCAAAGGCAGGCATTATTAGCTCTTGCAAGATTCTCAAAAAAACAGGGTTTAAAGGTTGGTATTGAAACAAATGGCTCAAAGCCCTATTCAATAAAATCATTAATCAATGAAAACCTGCTGGATTTTATTGCCTTGGATATAAAGGCTCCGCTTAAAAAAGAGATTTTTGAAAAAGTTACAAAGTCAAAAACATTTTTTAGGGCAACAGAAGATGTTATTGAAAGTATAAAGCAAACACTTGATGTATTAAAGGAAAATCAGGATAAAATTCAGATAGAAATCAGGACAACTATTGTTCCGGGGATTATTTTCAGAAAGGAGGATGTTCTTGAGATAGCTAAAGATATTCATGAGTTAAACTGCAGGTGGGTCTTGCAGCCATTTAAATCTGATAAAGGCACGCTTGATCAAAAGATTAGTAATATAAAATCACCAACAAAAAAATTCTTAGATAACCTAAAGAAAGTATGCCAAAAAAAATACAGCAATCTAAGAATGAATATTAGGGTGCAATGATTCAGTTTTTTTCAAGGAAATCTTCCCATATTTTAATTGCTTCTTTTTCTGTTTCCTCAACTGTTTTTGGAAAGTTTGTGTCTAAGTAAACAACTTTTGAGCCATGGCTTTCAAACAGGTTTTTCAGCCACTGGCTGTTGTACCTTTGCTCAACTCTTCTCTGAAAGTTTATTTCCTCAAAAATAGCCTTATTCTGCTTCTGCCTCTGGCTGAGCCTTTGCATAATTGTTTCTGGTGCAACCTGTGATATTATCAACAGGTTTGGAGAATTCTGCAATGCAAGCTTATTTCCTGGAAGCCTCATAATCTCTGTTAATGATATGTTGCCCTGAACCGGCTGATAAACAATAGAGCTTATTATCCCTCTTTCCTGAAAAACATATTTTCCCTGTTTTAAGGCAGGAATTATAACCATGTTGTAAAGGATTTCCCTGTCTAAAGAAAACGCATGTGCTGTTGAAGTTATTGAATAATTGCGGTTGTTTTTTCTTACTATTTCTTCTCTTAAAGCATTCCCAACCCAGCAATAGCTCATCTCACTGGAAATAATTGCATCAAAATCATTTATCTCCTCTGGCTCTGGAAACCTGTTATTTTCCCTGCAATAATCTTTTAAATCAAACACTTTAATCTGCTGTTGCTCAGCCCATTTTTTCAGGGCATTAACAATAATCCCCTTGCCTGAGCCATCAGGCCCATCAACCATAACAAATCTTTTATGCATATAAGGATTATTCGCAAGAATCTATTTAAATCTTTTGAAAATTAAGAAATTTGATATTTTACCTGGAAGCATCTGCCTGTCTTTCTGCATCAAGCTTCTTTTTGATTGCATTTGATGAATTGCTCAATTGGTAAGCAGCTATTATTTCGTCAGCAAGTGCATTAACAGCCCCTTTCTTTGAGTTAAATGACTTTGCAAAAGCGCCCTGCACCATATATCTCAATGCAACATCAACCCTTCTTTGTGGTGCACATTCAATTGATTTTGGATATCTTGCTCCGCCATATTCAATAGTTATTATCTCCTCTCTTGGTGCTGCATTTTCCAGTGCCTTGACAAAGACAGCTATTGGATTTTGCTTTATCCTTTTTTCTATAATACTCAAAGTTTCTTCAACAATTGAACATGCAGTTTGTGCTTTTCCTGTAGAATTGCCTGAACTAATAAAATGTTTTTTTCCTTTGTGTCCCGGTACCATAACTTTGTTGATTAATCTTTCAATAATAAAAACCCTTGACTTGTGGAATCTTGAGCCAGCATATCTTGAGCCGGTTTTTGGTATTATTTTAGGCTCTAGATTAATATATCTCTTTAATCCTGGGTCTTGTACAGTTATTCCCTCTACACCCCACCTGTTGAATACTTTTATATTTTCCATTTTATACCTGTTCTTTAAAGGGGATTTGAGTTCATATTTAAAGCTTTCTGTGGCAAGCAGCAAAAATAAGAGTTAAAAAAGAAAGAAAAAATTATTAAGAGCATTTCTTTGTCATATAATCAGATTCAGGATTTGTATTGATGATATGCTCATTAGAATACTGGATACTATTTAGGACAGTCATATTAAATTTCAGTCTGAACAGATAAGCCTTGTTTTTCTCAAGATTAAAGTCAGCACCACCTTTGCATTCATCACAGATTTCAAAGTATTTGTATTGGTCAAACAGGCCATCCATTTTATAAATCTCTTTGTATTCCTGATTAACCTCTTCCTTGATCTCAAATACAATATCTTTTGGAAGAACACCTGTCTCAAAATAAACAAGGCCGCCATTTTTCCCTTTTATGCATGCTGGCCTTAGTGTCACATTAACTATTGACGTGCCCTCCTCATTGGTTAAGATTGGCTCAAAATCTGTATATAGTTCTGTATCAGGAATAGTTTCACAGTCATCAATATTATCAACTACTCTCTCATCAGAGCATACATATTTTGTTACAGTTATTGTCTCTGTTTTTGTTTTCTCAGGGCATAATGAGCAGTCCATGACACAATCAGGGCATTTCTCACATATGCATTCATCGCATTCTGGGCATTCTGCTGGTTTCCTGAATACAAAAGCAAAAAATAGAATGATAATAACCAGAGAAATTAAAGCAATAATGTTGTTTTTTTTGAATATTCCTTTATTTAGATTATTAAGAATGCCCTCTTTCATAAGTTAATCACCTTTTTTGTTTTATATTTAAAAATTGTTCCTCTGCAAGTATTTAAATATATTCTTTTCTTTAGTTTTGAATAAAAATCACTGCTTAAGTGCGGGAATGTTCAATATCTCATCCTTGTTCAGAAGAGATATTCCTGCATCATTGCCTATAATGTCAACCCTTATTATCTTGTCTGGATTTTTTAGGTCCACTTTTTGCCTGTCAACAACATCTGTCAGCTTCATGATAAGTTCTGTTGTGTGGTATTTTTCATAGCATCTTTTTGCTATATCCATCTTCCACTTATCTTTTTCTTTAATGTCCTTAACAAGCCCTTTTATTGTCTTTTGCATGTCTTCAATAGTTGACTTGCACCAGTTGTCAATAGGAACCCAATGGAATGTAACCCTAAATATAGATGGGTCTTTTTTGCATACAGCTATTAATTTTTTAACAACTGATTTTGGTTCCTTCAGTGTTATCTGAAATAGGCCTTCTATCTCTGATTTCAAGAACTCTGGTTCTGTCTTAAGCTGCTTTAAAACAGCAATTATTTCTTCCTTGGCCAACCCTGCATGATTTGGGTCATGTGTTACAAGAAGGTTTGCTTTTACCATTAAACCACCCCATAGATTAATATGTGATTTTTAGTTTATATAACTTTCGATTTATTTCAAAATATTTAATTAAAAGAATTCCTAACCTTTTATAGTATATTTTTTGTAAATTTGTTTTTCAACAGGCTGAATAGGTTTCTCTTGTGATGGTTCAATCACATTAATAATCCATGAATAGGTTTTTGTTTCAGTTCCATCTGAAACTATGACCTGAACTGGCTTTGTTCCAGTTGTTGTAAACCTTCTTCTATGCATGTTGGTTCCCGTGTATTTTTCAAAAGCACCAAATTTCCATGTATATGTTAGGTTGTTATTATCTAAATCATTAGCAATAACTTTAAAATCAACTATATTATTTTTATATACATTTATCAATGCTTCAGGGCTTGCATTTGTTATTATTGGAGCCCTGTTTGTATCATAAACTCTTAGGGTCATGTTTCTTTTAGCATTTATCTTGCCATCACTGGCAATAAAAGTAAGTGTAAAATCTTTTTTATCCTCATCAATAACTGTATCAAAGTCAGGCGTCCATGTGAATGTTCCATTGACAAATCCATATCCATTTGGTGCATTCTCAACTAAGAAATTTACATTATCTCCATCTGGGTCTGTTGCATAAATCCTGAATTCTATTGATTTGTTTTCATCAACAGCAATATCACTTATTGGCTTAATAAGTGGTGCCCTATTTGTGTTTTTTATTATTAATGTGATATCCTCTGAATCACTAAGATAACCATCTGATGCCAAAATACTGGTAGAATATGTTCCTGCTTCATCATATCCAATCTTGTATTTTTTCTTGTTTGCAAAGCCAGAATATGAATACCTCAAAATATCTCCATCAGGGTCTGTTGCAGCTGACTCAAGCTTTAATGTTTCTCCTTCATTTAAGGTTAGTGTTCCTATTTTCTCCAGTATTGGCGCCCTGTTAGTCTCATAAACAGTTATCTTAACCTCATGTTTTGTTTCAATATCACTTGATTTTGCAATAAAAGTTACAAAGAAATTCCTTTTTGGTTTGTAAGGGATATGAATCCTTGTTAATATTTTTTCAAGCCAGTTTTTTTTTACAACATTAAAATCTGGTGCCCAACTAAATATATTATTAACAAAACTTGCATCATCTGGCAAGTCAATTGCTAAATAAGTTATTTTGCTTCCATCAGGATCAGTAGCTGTAACATTAAAGCTTAACTGCTCATTTTCATTAACAAAAGCATCATTTAATGGCTCAAAAAAAGGTGCTCTGTCCTTGTCTTTAACTATTAACAAAACTTCCTGAGTATCGGTTAATTTGCCATCAGATGCTGTTACAGTGATTTCATATTCGCCAGAATCATCATAACCAGTCTGCCACTCACCATTTTGGTCTAAAGGCTGGCTAAAATTATAAACTATGTTATCCATATCGTCGTCTATTGCTTCTGGCTTAAGGCTTACAAAATCCCCTTCATTAACTGTTATATTTGTAAATTGTGCATTAACAAAAACAAGCTGTAATAAGATTACAAGCAAAAAAATTATTTTCTTCATTTTATCATAATAAAAACTTGCTTATATAAAAAGCTTTCTATTGTTTAGTATTCAAAAGGAGTGAAAAAGAAAAAGAAAAAAAGAAAAAATTAGCCTTGTACAATCTTTATAATCTTTGGCGGCCTGTTCAAATTATTTACTGTTACTATTACATCCTGGCTTGCTGATTCCTTGCCATCAGATGCTGTCACAGTGACAATATGTGTTCCTGCATCATTATAGTTTGTTGTATAGCTCGCATCTGTCATCCAGCCAGAGTATGTTATTGTTACTTCATCTCCATCAGGGTCTGTTGCAACTGGTCCAAAGCTTACTGTTTCACCTTCATTTATTGTAATACCAGCAATTAATTTTAGTACTGGCAGTTTATTTGTGCTCTCAACAACCAATAAAATCTTTTGCTTATCTGTTAATTCACCATCAGATGCTGTTACAGTTATCTCATAGTTTCCTGCATCTCCTTTCTTTGTCTGCCATTTTCCGTCTTTATCTAATGGCTCGCTAAAAGTATACAAAATGGTGTCTACATCAGGATCCTCGCTTTCGGGCTTTAAAATTACTAATTCTCCTTCTTTAACTGTTATTTTTGTCAGTTCTATGACTTCTGGTTCAACCTCTTCTAATATTTCTGTTATTAGTTCTTCTTCTGCCTCTTCTGCCCCATTACATTCATCTAAATTTGTAACAACAGAACCATCTGGGCAAACATATTTTGTTTCTGTAAGATTGCATCCACTTGCTAAAAGCAATAGAAGAACAATCCCCCCAAATAATATTTCTTTTTTCATTTTCCACCCCTGCTTTAAATTTTAATATGTTATTATTCTAAAATAGAAAACATATATATAAACTTTTCGATAGTCAAGAATACCTTTTAATCTAATATTTATTTTGGTTTAACTAAAAACCAAAAAATCCTTTTTCCTTTTTTGATTCTTTTTCAAACTCTTTTAGAAGCTCTTTCTGCTTTTTTGTCAGTCTTGTTGGAGTTTCAATTATTACTTTTATGTTCTGTGAGCCAGTGCCATATCCATGAAGGTCTGGGATACCCTTTCCTTTCATCCTGAATATTGTATTGGTTTGTGTTCCTGCTGGTATATTTAGCTTTGCTTTTCCCTTTAATGTTGGAACATCTATTTCAGAGCCAATTGCAATTTGTGCAAAGCTCACTGGGATTTCACAATAAATATCATTTTCTTCTCTCTCAAATAATTCATGCTGTTTTACATGAATCACAACATACAAATCACCTGAACTTCCATTCTTTATTCCAGCTTCCCCGCCGCCGGCAATCCTTAGCTCATTGTTATTATCAATTCCTTTTGGAATAGTTATTTCTATTTTTCTATCGTGATGAACCCTGCCAGTGCCTTCACATTCTGGGCATGTATTCTTTATAGTTTTTCCTTCGCCATGGCATTTAGGGCATACTGTTGTTGTAGAAAAAATTCCAAATGGTGTTCTTCTTGTCTGCTGTATGTGGCCAGAGCCATTGCATTTGTCGCATGCTGCAATATCCGAGCTTGATTTTGCTCCGCTTCCATTACACTCCTTGCATTTTTCCATTCTCGGAACTGAAATGTGCTTTTTTGCGCCAAATGCAGCTTCCTCTAATGTTATTTCCATCTCATACCTTAAATCAGCCCCCCGCCTTGGACCCCTGCTGTGCCTTCCAAAGCCTCTGCTGAAAAAAGTGTCAAATATGTCTTCGAAATCAAATCCAAAATCTGAGAACCCAAAGTCAGAGAAATCAAAACCAGATGTGCCAGCTCCAAATCCTTCTGTAGTATTGCCGAAGCGGTCATACTGCGCTCTTTTCTTGTCATCACCAAGAACAGATGCAGCCTCATTTATTTCCTTGAATTTTTCAGCATCAGCATGGTCTTCCTTATTAAGGTCAGGATGGTATTTCTTGGCCAAGCTCTTATATGCCTTTTTAATCTCCTCTTTAGATGCGTTTTCAGAAACACCCAATATTTTGTAGTAATCTTTGGCCATTTTTAATTTGTTTTCTATCTTCTGATTCAATCAGTTTTTTATTCAACTAATTTCTTTCCTAGTTTTTTTAGTTCATTGATTACTGTTATGTTGTTTTTAACTTCTCCAGAATCATCTACTCTTACTGCTAATTTTTCTATAATAGGTAGTTTACAAATCTCACAAAAAATTTCAAGAGCTTTTAATGCAGTTTTTTCTGTTTCAATACCAGTTGAAACCAAGACTGCTCTTTTTTCTCTTAATCTTTTATCCTGCCCATAAGGGTTCATTCTATCAATAAAATCCTTCATCAAACCAGATACATTATTAAAATAAGTAGGTGAACCAAGAATCAGAATATCAGCATCAAATATTTTTTTATAAATATCACACATGTCGTCCTTTATTCTGCATTCTTTATGTTTATCACAATAACCATCTCCATCACAATGTTCAATTCTTAGTTCTCGCAAAAGAATCAATTCTTTTTCTCCTTTGATATTTTCCAGAAGTTTTCGTAACAAAAACTCAGTATTTCCTTTTCTCGGACTTCCGCATATTGCCAATATTTTCATTTTAGATTAAAAATTTAAATCAAAAAAGAAAAATTACTTTTTCTTTTCTTTGTCATCCTCTTCTTTGTAGTCAGCATCAACTACTTTGTCGCCTTTCTTTTTTGGCTTCCCTGCTGTCTCTTTTGTTTCTGACTTCTGTTTCTTTGCCTGCTCTTCAGCCACTTTCTGGTACATCTCTGTTGACATCTTTTGCACAAGCTGGTTTACTTCATCCATCTTTGCTTTTATTGCTGCTGCGTCTTTCTTCTCTGGCTTCAATAGTTCCTTTAATTCCATTATTTTTCCTTTAACAGTCTCAAGCTCATTGGTGTCAACCTTTCCCTCAAAATCCTTAAAAAGTTTCTCTGTTGAGTAAACTAAATTGTCTGCCTGGTTTATTGTTTCAACCTCTTCTTTTCTTTTCTTGTCTTCCTCTGCATGTGCTTCAGCTTCTTTTCTCATTTTTTCCACTTCTTCATCATTGAGCTTTTGCGAGGCAGTAATTTTTATTGACTGCTCTTTTCCTGTTCCAAGGTCTTTTGCTGTTACATGCACAATTCCATTTGCATCAATATCAAACGTAACTTCTATCTGTGGCACGCCTCTTGGCGCAGGCGGAATCCCGACAAGGTCAAATCTTCCAAGGCTTTTGTTGTCAGCAGCCATTGAACGCTCACCTTGCAGGACATTTATTGTCACAGCAGACTGGCTGTCTGCAGCTGTTGAAAATATCTGCGATTTTTTTGTTGGGATTGTTGTATTTCTCTCAATCAAAGGAGTTCTCACCCCTCCGAGTGTTTCAATTCCTAAAGTTAAAGGTGTAACATCCAATAGCAGGATATCTTTTATTTCTCCTGCAAGGACACCTGCCTGTATAGCAGCTCCTGCTGCAACACATTCCATTGGATCAACTCCACCTTCTACTTTTTTTCCTATAAAGTCTTCAACAAACTTCTTTACACAAGGCATTCTTGTAGGCCCGCCAACCATAATAATTTTGTCAATATCTTCTGGATTTAGTTTAGCGTCTTTTATTGCCTGCTCAACAGGGTGCTTGCATTTCTTTATTATCGGCTCAATCAAGTCCTCAAGTTTTGAGCGCCTTATCTTCATTGTCAAATGCTTTGGGCCTTTATCAGTAGCAGTTATAAAAGGAAGATTTATATCAGTTTCAAGCGTTGTAGAAAGCTCTATTTTGGCTTTTTCAGCTGCCTCTCTTAATCTTTGCATTGCTACAGGATCATTTTTTAGGTCAATTCCCTCTTTATTCTTGAATTCTTTAATAATAAAGTCTGTAAGTACACTATCCATATCTGTTCCGCCAAGCTGTGTGTCTCCGCTTGTGGATTTTACCTCAAAGACTCCATCACCAAACTCCATTATTGTAACGTCAAGAGTTCCTCCGCCAAAGTCAAACACTAAAATCTTAAGTTCCTTATCTGTTTTGTCAAGCCCATAAGCTAGAGATGCAGCTGTTGGCTCATTTACTATCCTAACAACATCAAGGCCGGCGATTGTTCCTGCATCCTTTGTTGCCTGCCTTTGATTGTCGTCAAAATATGCAGGGCATGTTATAACTGCTTTTGAGATTGGCTCTCCAATAAATTCCTCTGCATCTTTTTTTATTTTCTGAAGTATGAATGCAGATATCTGCTGAGGAGTGTATTCCTTGCCATTAATCTTGTACTTATGGCTTGTGCCCATCTTTCTCTTAACAGCTGTTATTGTTCTCTCAGGATTTGAAATAGCCTGCCTTCTTGCCGGCTCTCCAACCAGCATCTGGCTGTCGTCTGTAAAAGCAACTATTGATGGAAATGCCTTTCCGTAAGCTGTTGTTCCCTCAGAACTTGGTATTATAATTGGCTTTCCCGCCTGCAGAAAAGCTGCTGCAGAATTGCTTGTTCCTAAATCTATTCCGATTATCTTTTCTTTTTTTGTTTTTTCTTTTACCATTTTATTTGCCCCCTATATTAATTATCCAAAATAACTTGGGGATTCCACTGTTTTCCCCTCTTTTGTTGTTTTGATTTTTTTCTTTTTTTCAAGTTTTTTTATTGAATCCGGCTTGTCTATTTTTCCAAACTCAGATTCATATTTCTTTACAACTTGTGACAAAACATTAAGAAACTGCTTTGCGTGATATGGCTCCATCATAACAACATTATGCTTTAATGCTATTGTAGCAGTCTGGCTTCTTGCATCTACCCTTGGTGTTATACACCTGAAATCAAGGATAAATTGTGTCGGGCTGAAGTTAATTGATGTTTCGTGTGAAAAAAATGCATCACCATCCATTATGCTCATGTTTATTTTTTGTTTTTCTGCCATTTTAACCTCCTAATCATCTTTTTTCAAAGCAATTTTTCTTAATTCCTCAACTCTTTCGTGGCTGAGTATCGTTCTTTCCTTCCCTTTTACTCTCTTTAATGAGCCTATTTCAACAACCTCAAGAAACTTTACAAGCTTCCTTTGGTTGAAATTATCATAATCCTTTAAAGAGCCCAATGCCTCATACAAATCCTGGTCTGTTGTTACAAGGTCTATTTCATTGTTGCTGCATAATATTATGTTCTCTATTTTATTGCTTGTTCCAAGGAAATATTTTAGTATGGCTTCAGCTTTAAGGTATAATTTCTGCTTTTGCATTTCATTATTCATTTCTAAACCTCATAGCTTAATATTTTTTTTAATCTTTCTTCATTAGGAACAAGCTCCTTTAGTGAGCCGCCTGGTATTGGGCTGTTTTGTGTTAAAAATGTGCTCCATTGCCTTATTGACTCGGGGTCATCTGGATTTACAAAGTAATTAAGCATAAACCACTGGTTTAAGTCATTACCATACGTATTGCAGTTGCCTACACTGCAGTGCAATGGTTTTGCCTCATGGATTGAGCAGCCAATCTGCTCATTATAAAAAATACATTTGCCATATGGCTTTGTTCCTTTGATTAACTTTGGCCTCAGTATTTTTGTATTAAATCTATCGTGCTCTTCAAGATATTTCTCTTTGATTTTGTCTGTTGTTGTTCTCAGAAACCTTGCAATTTTTATAATATCATCATCCACTAAAAAGCCGGATGTATATTTGCAGCAGTTTCCGCATTTTTTGCATTCTTTGCTAAGTTTCAATATAGTTTCTTTTGGTGTTTTTTTTGAAATAAGCATTTTTCACCCTCTTATTTGTTTTTTGCAATTTTTACTTTTGCATGCCTTATTATTTTATCGTTAAGTATATAACCTTTTTGCAAAATTTCTGTTATTGTATTGTCAGGATTATCGCTTTTTTCATGCATCATTACTTCATGATTATATGGGTCAAACTTTTCATTTAAGGGGTTTATTTGCTTTATACCCTCTTTTTCAAGTGTTGAATAAAACTGTGAAAATACTAACCTCATTCCTTCAAGGAATTTATTTTTGTCCTGATGGTTTTTTAAGGCACTTTCAAATGAATCAACTATTGGTAGCAACTTAATTATTAGGTTTTGTGATGAATATTTAATGAAATTTTCATTTTCTTTATCAATTCTTTTTTTGTAGTTCTCAAATTCTGCCTGCAGGTGTTGTAATGAATTTGTGAGTTCTTTTGTTTTATGATTTAATTCTTTTATTAGTTTATCTTTATTTTCAATTTCTGATTTTTTATTTGTTTCCTGTTTAGTCATTTAATCACCGGATTGATTTAATGTTATGTTGACTTAAAGTCAACCATTACATATTAGGATAAACAGCTTATATATAAATGTTTTGGAAAAAGTTTATAAATAAATGAAATAATTTAATCAGATATGGAATATATTCATCAAAGGGTAACCATAATAAGATTCAGAAAACCGCTTAAAAAAGATGTCAATGAAGAGCTTCAGTGGTTTGGCTCTTCACTTGGATTATTTAATTTAAGGGATAGGAACAGTTCATGCTTTAGGATATTTATTGAATTAGTTAAGAGTTCCAGGAAAAAAAAGCCATTGTCAAGCGATGAGCTTGCATATAAGACCGGGTTAAGCAGGGGGACAATTATACATCACCTGAATAAGCTAATAGGGTCTGGCATTGTTGTTAATGAAAAAAGTAGATATATCCTAAGAGTTGAGAACCTAAAAGTGCTTGTTGATGAAATAGAAAAAGATATCAAAAGGGCATGCAGTGACCTTAAAGAAATAGCAAAGAATATTGACGAAGAGTTAGGGTTATAGATTAAGATATTTTTTGATTGAAAATCTTCCGGAATTTTTTACAAAAGTCTTATAAAAAGATTCTTTGTTTTTTTATTGATGGATGAAAAAATAATCTTAATTAAGGGTAATGGCCACTATGGTAATCAAATTGCAAAAAAATTAAGGAGATTAAATTATGATAAAACCATCAAAAGTTGGTTTAAGAGGGAGTTAATTATTTCAAAGAAGACTTTAGGAATCTTAAAAGGCAAGATTTATATAGTATTAAGATAATACTAATTGGTATTAAAAATGGACTGCTTTCAAATAATAAATAAAAATGTGATTAAAATAATTGATGCTCTAAGGAAAGGGGAA
>Ga0265595_1001854_pt1 | contig 15401 bp, 15 predicted proteins | sample saktaG_15_FD_190148 | JGI IMG/M metagenome (GOLD analysis project Ga0265595, IMG submission 190148) | Saline water microbial communities from Sakinaw Lake, British Columbia, Canada - sak_2013_06_06_50m | ecosystem: Environmental > Aquatic > Non-marine Saline and Alkaline > Saline ... | reverse complement strand
ATCGTTCAAATCATCCCAAACTGTTCCCCCACCGGCAAAATTCATATCAATCAAATTACTATTAATTTCTTCCAAAAACATACTCGGTCCTTGTGAAAAATTATTAAAGCCACCAGACAACGAATAAGTAAGATGTAAGTATTTTTTGGCACGCGTCACGGCCACATAAAACAAACGTCTTTCTTCTTCTATCGCCTCTGGTTCATGCAACGCCCTATCATTGGGAAATTGACCTGATGCCAAATTTATCACAAACACCGCCTCCCATTCCAAACCTTTGGCTTGGTGGACAGTGGACAAAATTATTTTTTCTTCATTATCAGTATTATTTTTCAATGCATTATTAAAACCTTCCTGCAAAGTCGCCTCAGCCAAAAAAGAATTCAAATCTTTCTGTCCCGAGTCTGCCGAAGGATCGGGCTTGTCAGCAAACTCAGCCAACTGTTCCAAATCCTGCATGCGCTCACGATAATCCGGATATTCATTTTCCAAATATTCTTTATATTTTGATCCTATCACTTCTCTTATTAAATCTCCAACGCTACTGCCTTTACCTTCTATAATTTTGGCAACAGCAGAATAAACTTGCAAAAAATCTCCCCATCCAACCTGTGCCTTTGCTCCTAAATTTGCACCAACTTGTTCAAGTTCCCCCCTATCAAGGGGGGTGCCCGAAGGGTGGGGGGTGTTGGCACGCAGACATTCCATAATACGCTCAACACCAGCTGGGCCAATCCCCACTTGCATATTCAAAACTCGACTCCAAGCCAATCTATCTTCCACATTATTTAAAATTTTTAAATATGCCAATACATCTTTAATATGGGCTCGCTCAAAAAATCTTACTCCGCCACGATAATCATAAGCGATATTTCGTTTGACCAATTCCATTTCCAAAGCTTGACTATGATGCGAAGCTCTAAACAGCACAGCGATTTTATCTGGCTCAACCCCTTCATTCATAAGCTCTTCAATTCTACTTACTATAAAAATTGCTTCTTCAGTTTGATCTTGAAATGCATGTACTTCTGGTTTGGCAAACTCATCCACAACACTTTTTAATTTTTTTTCATATTGATTCAAATTATTAGCAATCACATCATTAGCAACCTGCAAAATATTAGGAGTAGAACGATAATTAGTTTCTAGTTTAAAAATTTTTGCATCCGGATGTCCTTTTCCATCCGTGGCGGAGAAATCCAAAATATTTTTTATGTCAGCCGCCCTAAAAGAATAAATACTTTGCGCGTCATCCCCCACTACCAATAAATTATTATGATTGCTTGCCAATAAATTTATAATAGAAGCTTGAATTTTATTAGTATCTTGATATTCGTCAACTAAAACATATTGAAATTGTTCTGCATATTTATTTCTAGTATCCAAATCTTTTAACAACAGCAAATACCAATAGACCAACAAATCATCAAAGTCCATTACATTGGCCTCTTTTTTACGATTACGATAATCCTCAGCAATTCTTCTAATTGTATCAGCAATCTCCAAAAAATTTGGATGTTTTAATTCCAAAGTTTCTTCAATTGTTATCTCAGCATTGCGAGCATAAGACATAATTGATTGAATTACTTTTGGTGATGGAAATCTTCTTTCTTTTCTATCAATCCCCTCAACTTTGAGACAAGTTTTAAGCAAAGCCAAACTATCGTCACTATCCAAAACTGAAAAATTATTTTTAAATCCTAATTTGGTTGCATATTTTTTCAAAATTCTGTAACCAATATGATGAAACGTCCCCGACCATGGTAAAATTGTACCCGTAGAGACGCGCCACGGCGCGTCTCCATTCTCAACATCCAAATTCTGCCCGCTCATCAATTCCTGCACTCTCTCCAACATTTCTCTTGCCGCCTTATTGGTAAAAGTCACTAACAAAATATTTTCCGGCTTCACGCCTTTTTCTAATAAATATGCTACCCGATAAGTAATTGCCCTAGTCTTGCCCGAACCAGCTCCAGCCAAAACCAAACACGGACCATCACCTTTGGTGACGACTTCTAATTGCTCCCTGTTTAATTCCTTTTCCCAATTAATCATAGACATCAAGACTATTTATCCAGCGTAATTTTAATGAAGCTGGAGTTATCTGATTATACTATATATAAGAATATTAATAAAATATGAAAAAAATATTAATAAAATATTTATTCGTTAGATTTTTTTACTAATTTTATTGTAAAGAGTAAAATTAAATTTGTTAATGAAATTATCTTTCATTGTATAATATAAATTTTGCTGACTGTACGGTGATCATATTTTGTTAATATTTTAATAATATTTTATCGTTCTCTCCGACAATATATTCATATTATTATCATTGAATCACCAAAATAACTTTTCTCCCCTCACTCACTCGACCATCATTCCAATCATGAATAGCATTCATCAAATCATTATATTTATATTTAAAATTCTCACCAAATTGCGTACCCGGATCATTTGTAATAAACTCATCCTCATCATAACCGCGGATAATTAAAGCATGGTATTCCGGTCCGCCGTTTCTAAAATGCGGATTTGGTAAAACTTTTCCATAAGCCAAAACCAAAACCGGATCACCACCTGCAACAAATCTTTTAATCTCTTCAACATTTGGATTTTCAACAATCGTAACTGTCTGGGTCGTGTTATGTGAGTCGTGTGTCGTAAAAACATACCACTCTCCCAATTCAGCGACTTTTTCCGCAGTAATACTCATCTCCCACCCCCGTGCTTCTTCCCATGCTACCATTTTCAAAATTTCATCACGAGCAAACAAAGGACTCAAACCATACCCTTTGTAATATGCATCTAGCATCAAAACTCCCGCCTCCTCACACGCATCTTGCCAAGGTTCTTCCCAGTTTTTTTCTGGCGCTTGTGATGTAAAGGGAACATTTAAATTTATTTTATTAGGTATTTTTATATCTTCTTTTGTATCCAAAATTAATGTACTTGAAGCTGATTCATTGTCATATTGTTCTATATTATCTTCAATTACTTCCGTGCCCTCCTCGCCAATTTCCGTGTCCTCTGTGTTTTCCACCACTTCTTGATCAGATAAATTATCAATCAAAATATTTATTTTATCATCATAAATTTTTGTTACTGGCGATAGAATAAACATTTTTTGCCATAAAAAAATAATACCAAAAATTAAAATTAAATTCAGTCCGAAAAAAAATAAATTAAATTTAAAAAAACTTTTTTTCATAACACAATAAAAACGGTAAGAGAAGGCGGGGGGCCTTCTCTGCCGGTTGAGTACATACTCTCTAAAATTGAATAGAAATTTTCTATCCAAATTCGCAAAGAGCATCATATAATTCTTTCTTTGCTTCACGCCGAAAGACCTTCCATCGTTCTGCCTCCAAAAAACCGGCTGGTGTCACTTTACCAAATGGAGTAACCCAACCTCTCTCCAAGGCAATCGCCAGATTACCATTATACTGGTCAAAATATAAACCAACCAGTATGGACAAAGCGATATCATCCTCCTTTTTTTGCACTCGACAAAAACGTGATTGGCCATCTAGTTGGCGATGAAAGAATACTCTCTTACCTTCGGAATACACCAAAATGAAAAAAACCGAAAGTTTCGGAGCTAACTCAACCATTTTATCCTCCAAATGTAAAGAACGTCTAATCTAATAATACCTAATCTTGATTTATTAGTCAAAGTAGATTAATATAAACTATATATATTTAAAATTATATACCAATATACAAATAATACGAATTATACTAATGCTATACGAATTCCAAACTAGAAAAATATTAGTATAGCATTAGTATAATTCGTATTATTTGTATATTAGTATGTTTATCTATGTTTTTTGAAATCACTCACCGCGACAAAAAGACCAAAGCCAGAACTGGTATTATCCATACTGATCACGGCGATATTGAAACACCCGAATTTATGCCAGTCGGCACGCAAGCCACAGTAAAAACTTTGGATAGTTTGGATTTGGTTAATCTTGGTGCACAAATAATTTTAGGCAACACTTATCATCTACATTTACGCCCAGGAGAAAATCTAATTGCTGAAATGGGTGGACTACACAAATTCATGAACTGGAATAAACCCATTCTAACCGACTCAGGTGGTTTTCAAGTTTTTTCTTTAGGACTACAAAAAGAAGCCAAAGGCCAAGGTAGTCTAACAAAAATTGATGACAATGGCGTCAGCTTTCAATCTCACATTGATGGATCAAAGCACCACTTCACCCCAGAATCGGCTATTGAAATTCAACACAAAATCGGCGCTGACATCATCATGGCCTTTGACGAATGTACCCCCGACCAGGCTTCACTGAGCTACGCCCGGCAAGCTTTGGACAGGACTCATGACTGGGCAAAACGTTGTATAAAAAAACATACAGAATTGCAAAACACTAAGAACTATGAACTCCGAACTAAGAACTATTTGTTCGGCATCATTCAAGGTGCTAACCACAAAAAACTCCGCCAAGAAAGTGCCAAAGTAATTTCTAGTATGGACTTCGACGGCATCGCTATTGGCGGTGAATCAATCGGCTACAACATGTCTGCCACCAAAAAAATACTTGATTGGGTCAATCCGATTTTACCCGTTGACAAACCTCACTACACCATGGGCGTCGGACATTCACCAAAAGATTTATTTGAAGTAGTGGAACGCGGAGTTGATATGTTTGATTGTGTCTCCCCCACTCGAGTGGCCCGCAACGGCCGACTCTTTGTCCATCCAAATATTGGTAAAAAAACTTATATTAATATTTTAAATACTGGTTTTAAAAAAGATTCAGGACCAATTGATCCTGCTTGTACGTGTCCAGTATGCTTGCCTCGCCAAAGCTCTGAAAGAGCGACGGCGGGCACAAATTACACACGAGCATATCTGCATCATTTATTCAAAGCCGGTGAACTCACTGCCTACCGCCTCGCCACAATTCACAACGTACATTTTATGTTGAATTTGATGCGAAAAATTAGACAAGCTATCAAAAATGATAATTTTAATAAATTAAAAAAAGAGTGGATAAATCCAGCACCATAAAAAACACTAGTTTACATTTGTGTTTTTTATGGTGCTGGATAAAATAAAAAATAACTTGACAATAATTCTCAAAGTTATATTATATGGATAGTTCATTATCTCAACTTACGCGCCCCGAGCGCGAAGGAGGTGTACTTTGGAAGCACTGCCCGACATCTATTGGGTTTTGATTATTCTAGGAGTGGCTTCTCTAGTGGCAATTGGTCTTTTCAAGCGCCACCGCGACAACAAGCAGTTCAACTTGCCACCCGGCGACATCCACTGACCCCACCCGGGAGCATCGGCCGGCTCAACCGACCGATGCTCCCCACAACTCTCTAAATAAAAAGTATACCATCTCTGGTACACTTTTACGTCACCCTAAACTCCTAAGATAATTTTTACCTTGATAAAAACTATCTCAGGAGGGTGACGAAAGTCTATTCACCTCCTTCGGCATCATTCTTGTCCATCCAGCAATTGGCTCGCTTTCCGGTCAATAATGTCAACAAGCTCAAACTCGGTGTTGATTCTCATCAGTCGAGCCAGTGGCCACTCAACCACATTGCAAATCAAATTTCGCAACGGAAAATTGTGGTGACCATATAACCAAGAAAGAAGAGGATTAGTTAGGCGATAAGTTACCACATACGCCTTTTTTGACAGACACATAACCAACTTGCGTTGCATGATGATTCCTCCATTGGTGAATTGACCTTTGTTAAAATTATACTACAAAATAAACCATTGTCAAATTAATTTCTAGCTTTTTGACTCTTGATTATAAGTAGGGTAAAATAAGTGGGAAAGTTTCAGCCAGAGGACTGATCCGTCCTCTGGCTGAATAAAGTTTATAAAGTCCATAAAGTCAAAAGTTACATGTTATGTGGGTCGTGTGTCATGTTATCTGTTATCTGCCAACTGTTATTTGTTTATCGTTCACTTACTCCTTACTCCTTATTCCTTACTCCTTACTGTTTTATTATGAAACCCTACAAATATCTTGATTTAATTACCGTCACATTTGCCACTGTCCTAATTTTATCTAATATTACCAGCGCCAAAATTGCTGCCGTTGGCTGGTTATCTTTTGATGGTGGAACAATTTTGTTTCCACTGGCATATTTATTTGGCGATATTTTGACCGAGGTTTACGGTTATGCTCGAGCTCGACGCGTTATCTGGATTGGCTTTGCTATGAATTTACTAATGGTTTTAACTTTTTGGATAGTGGGCAAATTACCAGCCGACCCGATGTGGGGATTACAAGAATCATTTGATAATATTTTGGGAGTTGTTTGGAGAATTGTCTTGGCTAGTTTGGTCGCCTATTTGGTTGGTGAATTTGTAAACAGTTATGTGCTGGCAAAATTAAAAATAAAAACAGCTGGCAAAAAGTTTTGGTTACGTGCCATCGGTTCAACTATAATCGGACAATTTTTTGATACTACTATTTTTTTAGTAATTGCCTTTGCTGGAATCTTGCCTTGGAGTTTAATTTGGACAATTTGGATTGTTAATTATATTTTCAAAATAATGGTGGAAATAATACTCCTACCTATCACCTACCGCGTCGTGTCTTACCTTAAGAAAAAAGAGAGCGAAGATTTTTATGACAAACAAACTGATTTTAATCCAATTAAATTGTAAATATTATTTATATGCAACCTGACTTAAATGGCACATATCCCGAACCAATAAAACATCTACCACCCATAGAAGCAGGTGAAATTGAAGATCCTAAACAATTATTAAAAACACAATTGAATGCAGTCAGTGGGATTTTAGATCATTATCCCAGAACAAAAGAATGGGTGGTTGGTGAAAAAGAAGCAAAAAAAGGCCAAACAAAAAACCGTTATACCATAAACGCTTTTAGTTCTGTTATCGGTCAGTCTCAATTGGTGATTGAAACTCTAAGAGAATTTAATTTTGATGCCGATTTGATTGATGTTCTTTATCAAAAATTATTTGCAGAAATTAAAACTGTCCAAGACAATATTCGACATCTAAGCAGTGAATGTACACACCAAATTCCACAATCAATTATATCAAAATATGGTGGCCAACAACCGGCTTGGCTTGGCATAATTTTAGTTCGTGGCACCTACCAACTCGCAGCTGAAGAATTAGCTGAAATAAGAAACATAGACAAAGAAAATATTCCACAAATGGAACAATTATTAGCCGAAGTAAAAAATGACTTTGGATCACTGCATGAAGCCTATAAAAAAGATTTAATGGATCCAAAAAATGGCTGTGTTGTCACTGATGAAATGGTAGATGATTTGGAACAATTAGTAGAAGCAATGAAATCAACCTTGATTGAAGCCCTAAACGAACCCGAAGAAAGAATTAGACTGGCTGTCTAGATAAAAATTTATTAATTAAAAATACGCCGTAATGGCGTATTTTATTTTTTAATTTATTGTAAAATTATCTTTTGGCTTTTCAAAATCAAGATTTTTTCTTCCAGCTTTTTTTTCTGCCAAAAATCTTTTTAAATGTTCAGCTAAACCTTCTCCACCTTCAGGTACTTCAGCCATACGAGATGCACCTATACCCCCCCCGTTTCCTTGGTTTAGGCAATTCTTCCCCCTCTACTACTCGCAAACGACCAACACCCTCATTGGCTCGTCCGGGTAATTTAGGTTTATCAAATTCACTACTACGCCAAACTTCAGCCATATTTTTATAATTAATGAATTAACTATATAATATATTATAGCACATTTTTGCCCTTTTGTCAAGAGGTAATATTTTAAATTTTTCTTCAAAATTAATCTTCATATTTTTAAAATCCGCATAATCTGCGTCATCCGCATAAAATCCGCATATCCGTATCATTTTATTAACATTGCATCCCCAAAACTATAAAATCTATATTTTTCCTCAACCGCTTTTTTATAACAATTCAACATAAATTCTCTATCTTCGGCAAATGCCGACACCAGCATGAGAAGTGTTGACTTTGGTAAATGAAAATTCGTAATCATTGCGTCTGCAACCTTAAAATCGAATCCTGGGGTAATGAAGATGTTTATATCGCCCGTATAAGTTCTTAGCACATTCCTCCCCCTAATAAGGGGGAGACAGAGGGGGTGTTCGCTGAGCGACCCCAACACCCCCCTTTTTCCCCCCTTATTAGGGGGGAGACCCAGTTGGGCAATTCCCTCAAGTGTCCTCACCGTCGTTGTCCCAACCGCAACAACTCGTCTTCCTTCAGCTTTCGCCTTATTAATTTTATCAGCATTTTCCTGACTTAATTCTACCCACTCGCTATGCATAGTGTGATCTTCCACTCGTTCTGATTTAACAGGAAGAAAAGTCCCAAGACCAACGTGCAAAGTTACTTCAGCAAATTCCACACCTTTGCTTTTTAACTTTTCTATCAACTCAGGAGTAAAATGAAAACCCGCCGTAGGAGCTGCGACCGAACCTTCGGGATTGGCATATACTGTTTGATAAGTTTCCAACTGATCTGGCTCGTCCTTTACATAAGGCGGAACCGGAATATGACCGTATTTATTAGCCTTTTGTCGTACTTCATCACTATTTTCTTCAAATTGAACTAAAATATCACCGGTAGGTTCTTTAACCAAAATAGTACAATAAAAATCAGGGGCAAATCTAACTATCATACATGGTTTCATTCGACGTCCTGGTTTTCCTAGCACTTTCCAAACACCTTCGTTTTCCATGGGGCGGACTAAAAATATTTCAACAAGTTTATTCCGAGCGAGCCCAAAAGGCGACGAGGAATCTTTCTTATCTCGTTCTTTCATCTGAGCTGATATCCTCTCAATTTTTTTATCAACTGGCTCTAGCTCTCCAAACAATCTTGCCTTAAAAACTTTTGAATTATTCCACACAATCAAATCTCCCTTTTGCAAATAATCTACAATATCATAAAAATGTTTTTGTTCTGTTTTTTTATTTTTTTTATCAACCACAAACAAACGCGAAGAATCCCGTGGCGAAACGGGATGTTGGGCAATGAGTTCTTGGGGTAGATTGTAGTTGAAGTCTGATGTTAACATAAAAGATACTAATATACGAATTTTACTAATTATACTAATGGTATACTAATATTTTTCTAGCCAGGAATTCGTATACCATTAGTATCATTCGTACCATTAGTATATTGGTATCTTCCTTTATAAATATCTAACCCGATTCTCATTATGTCCTTCCAAATCTTTAGCATAATGCACCACCCAATCGCTGTCAGTCAAAAAATACCAATAATCATTTGCTTCTGGATAAAGAACGGCGTTGATTGATTCTAAAGAAGGATTGCAGATCGGTCCCATTGGCAAGCCATGATATTTATAAGTGTTCCAAGGCGAATTACTGTCCCTATCTTCAGCAGTTGTAAATACATCCCCGCTCTTGCCCACTGCATAATGCACAGTAGAATCAGCCTGCAAAGCCCAATTCATTTTATAACGACGCCAAAAAATATCCGCTACTTTTTTTCTATCTTCCACACTTCTAACTTCTTGCTCCAAAACACTTGCCATAGTTAAAATATCAAAAAAACTATGGCCACTCTTTTCTATATCTTCCCACATTTCAGTAGTAATTTCTTTTTCTCTTTGGTTTAATAATATTTTTACAATATCAACTATACTAGAGTTTTTATAAATTCTATAGGTTTCTGGTGCCAAATAACCTTCATAACTTACGTACCAAGGTTTGTCTCGCAAAATTTTCAAATCATAATCAATTTTGGGTGCAAATAAATTAGAAACCTTGTAATTTACCGCCGGCAAACCAACATACTGAGTAATCTCCTCTTCTTGAAATTTACCTTGATTTTCCCCGTCCGATATGGGTCCCTGCCTGACTGCAGGCATGGCACCTTGGGAGGAAAAATAAACAGCCACATCATGAATAGTCCAACCGGGAATTATTGTTATTTCCTCCTCACTCATCCCCGGCTGACTCAACGCCTGAGCTACTCGAGCCATAGTAATCGGCAACTGAACTTCAAATTCACCATAATTAACTTTTTTATCCAAACCTTTGTAAACCAAATATTTTTTAAATAACCAAGCACTACGGATAATTTGCTCATCTTTCAGACGATCAGCCAACTCCCCAACTGATTCGCCCTGCTTTACTTCAAAAATAACTTTATCAATTTTTTGTGCTTCGGCAGTATAAATCTCTGAAATAAAAAACCAAACAAAAATTACTAAACAAAGAATTAGTATAATTAAAAATAATTTTTTCATATGAAAAATGATATGTGATAAATGATAGATGATAACTCTCTTAGCAAGTATCATTTATCACCTATCAAAAATTGCAAACGCAATTACTTTTATAAAAAATCAACCCTCAAAATCACGGTAGTTCAACTTCGCCCACTCCAATCTCTCCGGCACTCCGACATCTATCCAAAAATTTTTTGATTCGTAAACATACAAATCTTTTACTTTGGGAAAGACATCATATTCAACACTAAAAACATCGGCGTCGGGAAAATAATTTTTTATTTGTGAATTAAAAATATAAATTCCACCATTTTGATAACCCGGTTTATGAATTCCTTCTTTTTCTTTGAACTCTTGTAAATGATTTTTTTCATCATACACAAGCGTACCATAACTAGCAATATCTTCCACATAAGCACCAAGAATAATGCCATCACTTGGATTAGGTAATTGCGCTACCATATCAACCAAATTGATAGTTGTCAGAACATCACCATTCAAAATTATGGTTGGCTCACCTGGTTTGAAAACATATTGCAAACCATGCTTAATAGCTCCACCAGTGCCCAACTTCTTATCTTCTACTGCATAAATCAAATCCAAACCATTTCTATTTTCGCCAACTTCATCAAACAAAACTTTGGCCAAATGGCCAGCTGCCAGTACTACTTCTGTCACACCAACTGATTTTAATTTCTCAAGTTGCCAATCCAAAACTGTCTTATCACCGATTTTGAGTAAGATCTTTGGAATATCTTTGGTAATATCTCCCAATCTAGTTGAAAGCCCCCCACATAGAATTATTGCGTTCATACAAAAATGATAAATGATAAATGATAAATGATAAATATCTAAAAATATCATCTATCACTTATCATATATTTTCACTTCTCAAAAATTAAAAAATTAAATTATAAACTGGTTGAGTCAAATTTGACAATAACCATTCGGCTAATAAAATAATTACAATTGCCAAAATCCAACCGCCAATAATATCGCGTGGATAGTGAACTCCGACATAAACCCGACCAAAAGCTACTCCGATTGCCAAAAAAACCAATGGAGCAACAAACCAAACTGGTGCACCAAACAAGGCTGGTAAAAGTGCAAGAATCAAAGATTGTCCTGAATGATCCGATGGAAATGATTTCCAATTTTGCATTGGATTAACCAAAGTTTTTATATTTGGCAATTCTACTGATGGTCGATGATGCTGAACAAACAAGGCTATCAACCAGCTAATTGCCACCTCACCAGCAAAAGCTGTTAAAAAAAATTTTATAAACTTTTTAAAAATAATTGGCTCAAGCACAATCAAGCCCCACGATATTATGACGAAAAATAAAATATAAATCAACCAACGAGCAAAAAAATAAAATAGCCAATCAAGCCAAATCTTTTTACCAACTTGCTTATTAATTTTTAAAAAAAGTTTTTGTGACCAAGAAATATTTTCCATAATTATTAATTTAATCCTTTTAATTTTCGAGCCAACTTATAAACCACATATTTCCATTTATTTAAAACCACATCAACCGCCTGCGGATATTCGCGGACAGTACCACCAAAACCAACTTTGAATCTTGTCACCCCAGTCCAAAGATGATTTATATCCCAACAAAAATTATTAAAACAACTTACTTGCTTACCAGCGTCTTCTCTTAGAATCGGCGCGATTCCCCAAAAATCATAAAATTTGCAACCTAGTCGCTTGGCCAATTTTATACCTTCCCATTGTAATAAATATGGTGCCATCAAATTTCTATATTCATTTGCCGAAGTTCCATGTAAATAGGTACAGGTATCACCGTAAACAATAAATAAATCAGAAGCAATGGCTTGATAATTATAATAAACGGTCAACTGGTGACAAAAATTATTTTCCAACATCTTGGCGTAATAATTTTTATCATGGCTTTTAAATTTATCACGGCCAGTAGTTGCCTCATTCAATTTCCAAAAAACATCTGTGTCTTTATCTGGCTTTATTATCAATCCCCTTTTTTCTGCCAAACCGATATTATATCGAGTCTTGGCGTGCATTTCTTTTAATAGATTTTCTTCCGACTTTTCTAGATCTAATAATAATGTGGTGCCAGGTTGACGATTCTTTGTAAGTTGTCCCCGTAGAGGGATGCCCCGTGGGTATAAGTCATAAGTCATAAGTCGTAACTCTTCTTTAGCTTCTATACGTATAAAAGAAAACCCCTGCTCTTTAAAAAACTTATCCCCAAAGAGAGATTCCCTTCGAGTATGGCTTATGACTTCTGACTTAAGGCTCGCTCTCGGCAAATACAAATATTTCACTCCTAATCCTAAATTATGCACAAATCCTTGCATTTGTTCTACAACTTCTCCACCCTCAAATATTTGCAAACGCAAAACCTCTTTTCCAGTACTTTTTTGAAACTCCCCCCAATCCCAAGATTGCAAAAATTCAGCTGAGATTAGCTGTTTATTAAAATTTTTCCACTCTTGTCTATTTTCACATATTTTGATTTCCATAACTGTATTTTAACTGATTTTAGCGTTTTTGGCAATTGTGTGTATTCCCCCTTGATTTTTTTTATGATATAATGTATAATGTCGTCAGTTTAACTCAACTCTAAATTTCATATACCAATCTTTTGGAAATTGAAAATTGGAAATTAAAAATTCAAAAATATGGGTTTACCTTCACAAAAACGTACCAACACCTCAAAAAGACAACGCGCTTCTCATTTTGCTTTGAAAAAAACCACTACAGCTACCTGTGAAAAATGTGGTGCCAAAACACTTCCTCACCGTGCTTGTGCCAAATGTGGTACTTACAAAAGCAGAAAAGCGATTGATGTCAACAAGCGAGTTTTGCGAACCAAAAGGAATAAAAAGGATAAATAAAGATACAGTAATTGAGTAATTAAACATTATATTCACGACACACGACCCACGTAACACGACACAATTGTCTTGTTTGTCTGGGTAGTGTTGTGTGGGTCGTGTGTCGTGAAAAAACTTTGTCTTCCAATTCCAAATTTATTTTTACCAATTAAGAACATTCAAAAATAATTACTTTTCTTTTAACCCTATGTCCAGCCGTCATCTTGCTCGTACAATTATACTTCAAACACTGTATCAGTGGGATTTTCGTGAACAGCCAACTGCAGGCATACCAGCTATTATTGAACAAAATTTACTGGAATTTGGTGCTGGGGTAGAAGATGAAAAAGAATATATAGAAAAAACTGTCTATTCAATTATAGACAGTTTAGCAAAAATAGACAAAGTAATAACCGACTATGCCACCAATTGGCCAATGGATCAAATAAATCTGATTGACCGAAATATTTTACGGATTGGAATTTATGAATTATTATTAAACGATGAAATTCCAGCCAAAGTTGCCATCAATGAAGCCATTGAAATCGCCAAGACCTATGGCGGACAATCATCAGGCAAATTTATCAATGGAATTTTAGGAGCAATATACAAAGATGTTAACAAAGAAAATTCTAAATAAATATACGAAGTAAATATACCAATATACTAATAATACCAATTATACTAATGCTATACTAATGTTTTTCTAGACTGGAATTCGTATAGCATTCGTATCATTAGTACATTCGTATATTAGTATATATAATTTAAATATACTATTATATGACAATACCCCCAGTTGATGCTTATAAAGAAAAAAACTTTTCTGAGTTAGAGGAAAGAATTGGAATTAAATTTAATAATCCCAATTATATTGTTCAGGCTCTAGTCCACAGGTCTTTTTTAAATGAAAATCGTGACTTCCCTCTTGGCCATAATGAACGGATGGAATTTTTAGGAGATGCTGTCCTTGAATTAGTTGTTACTGAATTTTTATTTGAAAATTATTTGAACCCCGAAGGAGAGCTTACAAACTGGAGAGCAGCATTGGTAAATGCTAAAATGTGTGCCGAAGTTGCCACTGACATCGGGTTAGAACCATATTTATTTCTGAGTCATGGTGAATCAAAAGATCAAGGCACCAAAGCTCGAGAATATATTTTGGCTAAAGTAATGGAATCAACTATTGGAGCAATTTATGTTGACCAAGGTTGGGACATTACCAAACAATTTATCCTTCGCTGGATAGTAAGCAAATTACCTGTAGTATTAGAAATGGGACTGTGGATGGATCCAAAATCAAGATTTCAAGAATCAACTCAAGAAATTGTTGGTGTTACTCCTACTTATCGCGTATTAAAAGAAGAAGGACCAGACCATGCTAAAGAATTTGTGGTTGGAGTTTACATAGACAAAGAAAAAATCGCCGAAGGCAAAGGCACTAGCAAACAAGAGGCCCAAGTAGATGCTGCTGAAGAAGGTCTAAAAGTAAAAGGCTGGAAAGGCCCAAAAATAGCAATAATAAAACGAGATCCGAATGAAGAATATGTTGGATAAGTCGCACATCATGTCATCTCGACCGTAATGACCCTTGGCGACCGTAGGGAGACAAAGGGGAATGAAGTGGAGAGATCCCTTTCTTTAACCAAAAGCAATCTTTAAGAAAGGGATCCCTCGACTACATCCCGTACTTCGTCGGGATTCCGCTCGGGATGACAATGTGACACACGCGCCGTTAGCTCAGCTGGTAGAGCAGAGGACTCTTAATCCTAAGGTCCTGGGTTCGAGCCCCAGACGGCGTACTGAAACACGATACAACATACACGTATTAAAATACAACTAAGAAAAAATATCTTGTATCGTATTATGTGTATTTTGTATCGTGTTTTATTATGCACCTGTAGTTCAACGGATAGAACATCGGTCTTCGGAACCGATGATGTGGGTTCGATTCCTGCCAGGTGCACAAAATAATGGATAACACAACGGTCGTAGTTTATCCCGATGAGCGAAGCGACATCGGGAGAACCGTTGATGTGGGTTCTCCGCCCAAGGCGGATCCGCCTTGGGCGGAGATTCCTGCCATGTGCACAAAAACATTCTCAACTGACGAGGATGTTTTTTATTATTAAAATTTTTACTCTAAACTAAAAATGGCAAACTATACTGTGGAGATGATAATTTATTAAAATTAAAAAATACGTATTTCTGCCAAAGGACAGATCCGCCTCGGGTGGAAAATACGTATTTTTTTATTAGACCATTATTATAAACTTATCTTGAAATAATAATTTCATTACTAT
>Ga0265595_1001852_pt1 | contig 15416 bp, 17 predicted proteins | sample saktaG_15_FD_190148 | JGI IMG/M metagenome (GOLD analysis project Ga0265595, IMG submission 190148) | Saline water microbial communities from Sakinaw Lake, British Columbia, Canada - sak_2013_06_06_50m | ecosystem: Environmental > Aquatic > Non-marine Saline and Alkaline > Saline ... | reverse complement strand
TTAGTTTTCATTTTCGGCTTTGAAAATTCGTTTTTTTAAGGCTTGTTTGCTATGCACTTTTTTATCTGCTTAAAAATTTTTAAAAAATGCTTGACTTTTAATAGTTAGTCACCTCTAACAACAATTTAGAGCGGGTAACCCCGCTCTAATCTATTTCTATTTTGTATTATATACTATATTAAGACTAAAATCAAGTGTTTTGTTAAAAAAAATACATAATTTATAATAAATTATTAAAATAATGTAAAATATTATATATCTTTTTTTGTTTTCTTTTTTCTATTAATATATACAATGTATCCAATAAATATCAATATCCCTAATATTGAAACTATTAGTCCCTCTTTTAGGCCCGGTGTCATATAATTAAAGCGGATTTTGTTTTGCCCTGCTTGGCAAAAAACGGCCATTAAGCCAGAGTTAACTTTTTCAACATCCACCTTATTACCATTTACCGTAGCACTCCACCCTTGTTCAAAAGGAACACAAGAATCGTCCATATAAAGTCCAAAAAATGGCTTAAATACTGAGGTTTATACAGTCAAGACGAGAGAAACCGTCCCCATAAAACATAAAATATCCCCATATATTGTCCTGCATAATTTTTATTTAGGTAAATTCAAACCTAAACTTAAAAAATAAACTACTATTCCACCAATAATTGATATTGATGACATTATTACAAAATAGATTATGCAATTCTTAATTATCTTTAAATGCTGTGTTTGCTTTACTTGACAAAGAATTTTTATCTGTTCATCTGATAAATTAAGGCCTGTTACTTTTGTTAAATCTCCAATTCCCAAATAAATCCCATTTTTAGAAAGTTCGGATAACATAGCTGAGTATTCCCTCTTAATGTTTTCCATAATATTTACCCCTTTTCTTTTGCTTAAGTATATTTTTATTATTTTATCTATTCATAGTCAAAACAGTATTACTTTATCACTTTTCTTCTTCTATTTTTCTATCGAATATCCGCACTTATTACATTGATACAATACTTTCTTCTTCCCTAACGCTCCAGCTAACAAGCCAACTGGGCCTAAAAATAAAGCTCCCGCAACAGCTTTACCTCCGCTTACCCCTCCTTTTCGTTCACTAACCATTTCCATTGTATGCCATGACTTGGGTGTCAAGGGGACGGAGGTTTGACAATCATATTTATAATGTTAATTTAACATCTAAATATTTACATTTATAATAACATATTGAAAACTGTTTTGTCAATTACTTTATTTTTATTTTTCTATCTTGTTTTTTAAAAATGAACCGCTTTTCTATAATTATTTAATATTTTCAGCTTTTTTTCTTTTTCTCACATTAAAAATAATATATAAAATTAATATTAAAACCCCTGCAATTGAAACTATTAGTCCCTCTTTTAAGCCCGGTGTCATATAATTAAAGCGGATTTTGTTTTGCCCTGCTTGGCAAAAAACGGCCATTAAGCCAGAGTTGACTTTTTCAACATCCACCTTATTACCATTTACCGTAGCACTCCACCCTTGCTCGAATGGAATTGAAAAGAACACTAAATTTGGGTTTTCTAATGCAATATCCCCTTCAAAACCAAAATTGTCTCTTTTAAAGTTAGAAACTGTATTTAAATTTCTATCTTTACAAGCATTAGACATATCCTCATCGCTAAAATAACCGATACCATTATCATTTATTTTTGTTAAATAGTCTTTATACTTATTAACTTGCGTTTCATTTAAAAGAATTGCATTTAATAAAAGTTTCTCATGAGATGATTTTTCAACTATATCAAATTGCTCTTTTGTTGTATATTGAGAATAAATAAAGCCAAAGGGAATATAATTTTCATTTTCCCATATGGTGAAATCATTTTGTTTGTCAAGTTTTTTCCAACCATAAGTATAAATATCCTCTTGGTTTTTTGGGTCAAATAAATACTTTACCGATAGTAATGAACGAAGCCAAATATGAGAAGGCTCTGGTCTTGATGCTACTCCTCTTTCAACCCCTACACTTTCATAAAATTCAGTAACACTACCCGGAACTATACTATGAAAAGCTTGTATATTTGGAATTTGCCAAAACATTGCTTGATTATCCATTCCATCCAAAACATCAGAGCGAACATTATCTAAATTAGGTAAGTCAATTTTATCTCTTGCATTTATGTTTTCTCTATTAAACTCAGTAGGTTCATATCCATAACTTCTACCGTAAAGCATAAATACATTAGCAGTTATTGAAATTACAATAAACAAAGAAATAATTGAGTAAACAAAAAACTTTTTGTTTCTTCTTTTTACTAATTTTATCAATATATAAGTTAAAATAAAACTAATTACAACAATTCCTAAATAAACTAAGTATCTATCAAAATATTCAGGTGGGATTAGCCCTATTTTTTTCGTGTCCGGATTAATAATTAAGCCAACTGGTATGGCAATTACAGCAGTTGCAATAATGGTCCAATAAAAGGAGCGAGAAAGTTCTTTTTCCTTGCAATTGTCTAACGCTAATGCAGTGGCTAAAGCAATTATTAACACAAACATATAAAGCCATCGAGTATAAAAGTTATTGCTAAATAATTGAAAAGAGGAATTTAAAATTGGAACAGCTAAGAAAAACATTAGAACTAATATTAATCTATTTACCCAATCTTTTTTTCTTCTAAAAAGCCAAGCAATTGCACCGGTCATTGAAAACAGTGGAAGCCAAGCAGCCATTGAAGACCATTTGGCACCTATATTTGAGAAAAACATAGGTTTAGCAGGCAACTCTGGAGGCAAGAAAAATGCTGCTAAAATATTACCGTATGTATGATTTTCTCCGTAAAACAACATATCCCAGCCCGATAATTTATTTCCTGTTCGTGGAATTTGAATAATTGAAAGATATGTGGGAAAAATTATCACGCAGGCACATACTACCCCTATTATCGCCTCAAAATAAAGGGCTATCATTAATTTTGCATCAAGCTTTTTCCACGAGCCATTAAGTATTCTAACAAAAAAGTAAATTAAAATAAATATAACTTCAGCTATGAAAAAATAATAGTTACAAAGTGCATTTAACAAAACAGCAACTGCAAAAATCCCTCTGCGATTATTTTCTAATAACTCATCTAAGGCATATAACAACAATGGAAACAAAACAATCATTTCGTGAAAATGGTTGAAAAATATATTGTAAATAGAAAATCCTGAAAAAGCATATAATACAGCACCAATAAAAGCGAAATTAATATTTTTTACATATCGTTTAATAAAAGCAAAACAAAATACACTTGCTAAAGTAAATTTCAAAACTAAAAGCCATGGTAAAATTGCCACCATTAAATAATTTGGAAATGGTAAGGTTAGCCAAAAAAATGGGCTACCTAATAAATAAAAAGAGTATGAGCCAATAAAATTTGCTCCTAAATCTGTATTCCAATTCCAAAAAATATCTCCGTGCAAAATTGCTCTATGTGCCTCTTGATAAAATGGAATTTGCTGAACAGTATAGTCCCCATAAAACAAAAATGAACCGCCATCTTGAATTATATAAGGTAAGAAAAACGATGTAGCCAATAAAAAACTAAATATAAATAAAAATCTATATTGTGAAAATTTATTCATATTAGAAAAATTAATGCTTGGAAGTGAAAAGCACTTAATGTATTTTTTAATATTTAGCATATACAACCCCTCATTTTTTGTTTTTTTCATTTTACTTTATTTAGCCATTTATTTCAAGTGAAATATGTTATATTTATCATTTTTATTTTTAACAATAAATTCCCAAAGTAAATTCCACAGTGGAAAAAGCGATGGAATTTACTTTGGGAATTTACTTAGTTGCAAAAAATATACACAAACTAAAAAAAAAGTTGACATTTATCCTATTAATAGTGTATAATACATTTTGCATAATTAGATATAATTAATATGCAAAAAGTATTGATATTATATTTACCATATAGGGGGTGTTTTTTAATGTTGAGAACCTTTCAGCCAAAGAAAAGACATAGAAGTAAAGAGCATGGCTTCCGTAAAAGAATGAGAAATTCTAATGGCAGAAAAGTCCTTGCAAGAAGAAGAGCAAAAGCAAGAAAGAGATTAACTCATTAATTATTGTGCTTTGCTTGTCTTTTAATAGGAAAAAGAAGCCGCTCTAACTACATTTTAGTTTGGTGGCTTTTATGTTTTTTTTTCATTATTTGAGGTTATTTTTAATGTTAAATACAATTTCATTAAAACTAAATAAGGATTTTAGAAGACTTTATGGTAGAGGGCAATCATTAGTTTCCTCTGTTATTGTAGTATATGTAATGCGAAACAAGCTACATATCAATCGCTTAGGCATTACTGTAAGCAAAAAAAATGGCTGTGCAGTCGTTAGAAACCGTGTTCGCAGAATTATAAAAGAAGCATATAGGCTGCTTGAGCCAAATTTGAAAAAGGGCTATGATTTAGTTTTAGTAGCAAGAGGGAAAACCGCATTTGTTAAAAGCACTGATGTGAAAAAAGAACTCAATAAACTTTTAAGCCAAAAGGGAATGCTATTATGAAACATATATTTATATGGTTGATTAAATTATATATAAAATTTATTTCGCCACTTAAAAAACCGTCCTGTCGCTTTTATCCTACTTGCTCACAGTATGCCTTAGAGGCGTTTTCAAAATATGGTGCATTTAAAGGTTTTTTTCTTTCGGTAAAAAGATTACTCAAGTGCCATCCCTTTCATCAAGGTGGATTTGACCCACTTAAATAAGTGGAAAGTGGAAAGTGGAAAGTTGAAAGTGGAAAAATAATTGTCTTTATTTAATTTTTTGGAGGTAATAATGGATATACTTGATATTATAAGTAAAATTGTTTGTTATCCTTTAGCCTATGTTTTAGCATACTGTTATTTTGTTGTCAGAAGCTATGGTTTAGCAATTATACTTTTTACAATAATTATTAAAGCTTGTTTAATTCCTTTGGGAATTAAACAGCAAAAAAGTATGCTATTGCAGGTAAAGTATCAGCCTAAAATGGCGGCTTTGCAGGCTCAATATAAAAATGACAAGCCTAAACTTCAAGAGGAAATGAGCAAACTCTATAAAGAAGAGGGGTATAATCCTTTAGGTGGATGTCTTCCTTTGCTTATTCAAATGCCTATTTTATTTGGGCTTTATAATGTTATTACCCATCCCTTAACTTATATTAATGGAATGTTTCCCAATGAAATTCAAAGGGTTGCAAATACTTTGGGCATCACAACAGCCGCTAATAGTCAAAAATTTCAAATCGATGTTGCAACAGCAATTAACGATAATTTTGAGAGTGTAAAAAATTTATTGCCACAAAATTATATGAAATTAAATTTTAATTTTTTAGGTCTTAATTTATCAGGTATTCCAAATTATCAAAAGCCAAGTATATTATGGCTAATTCCAATAGTTGCCGCATTAACCGGATTAGCAATGAGTATAATAACTCAAAGATATACAGTGCAAAATGCTCAAAGCAAAGGTATGAGCAAAAGTCTTATGTTTATGTCCCCTGCTATGTCTCTCTTCTTTACATTTACTTTTCCTGCTGGTGTTGGTCTTTATTGGATAATGTCTAATATTACCGGTGCTGTTCAAGCCTATGTTTTAGGTGAAAAATTTAATCCAAAAAAATATGCCGAGCAGTTAAAACAAGAAGAGCAAGACAAAAAAACTTCTGAAAAATTAGTAAAAAAAGAAAAAAGATTAAATAAAGGCTCGTCAAATAACAACAATAAAAAATAGAACCCATTCTAACCTCTAACATCTAAAAGGGAAGGTCGTATTTCTTATGAAAAAAGAATATATTTCAGTTGGCAAGACTATTAATGAAGCTATTGATAATGCTTTTGAGCATTTGAAAATAGACCGTGATACATCCGAAATTGAAATTGTTGATACTCCAAGCAAAGGATTTTTAGGTTTGGGAAGTTCGGTAGCCAAAGTTAAAATAACATACTCTGTTTCAGACTCACAAGATAATGATATAAGCGATTTTATTGAAACTTTATTTAATAAAATGGGTATAAATTCAGCAAAATCAACCATTATAAAAAATGAAGATGAAATTCGTATTAATGTTGAAGGCGAAGAAATGGGCTCAATTATTGGAAGAAGAGGCGAAACCTTAGATGCTTTGCAATACTTTGTGAATTTATTTGTAAATAGAGGTAAAGAGGATTATATTAGAGTTGTTCTTGATATTGAAAATTATAGACAAAAAAGACAAGAAACCTTAGAACGACTTGCTAAAAGATTAGCTTCAAATGCAGTTAATAATAAGAAAAATGTTTATTTAGAGCCTATGCAGGCTTATGAGAGAAGAATTATTCACTCAGTTTTGCAAGATTTTAAAGATGTTTCTACCTCCTCAATAGGTATTGAACCGCAAAGAAAGGTAGTAATTTCTTACACACCAAACGAGCAATATTAATAATTCATTTATTAGCATTCTCATTGTTGGGGATGCTTTTTAGTTAATGCAGAATTTTAGGAAATTCACAATCCCCTAATTTCTAACATCTAAAAGGGAAGGTCTGTATAATATGCCCGGTCCAAATTCACACTATTTTTTTGGAGATTTATTTTTAAATAGTTTTAAAAACTTTACAAATGAAAACATATCCTTTAGACAGGCATTTAATTTAGGCTGTCAAGGTCCTGATATTTTCTTTTATAGTAAAAAATTTTTTTTATTTGGCAATAATTTTCATAGAAAACACATTTCCGAGCCAATAGAACATATGAATAATTATGCCAATTTACAAAATGCTCAAATAAAAGAGCTTTTGCATTGTTATATTAAGGGCTATTTAACTCATCATAGCTTTGATAGTGTTGCACATCCTTATATATTTTTTGTTCAATTTAAGGAGCTAAAAACAAGGCAACTTTCAGATAAATTTAACCCTTTTTTGCATAGAGATATTGAGGCCCTTATTGATGTAATGTTAGCAAGGCATTTTTTAAAGGATAATTTTAAAGAATTTGTTCCACATAAATATATAAAATGCTCAAAACAAATAAAAACTGAAATTGCAAAAATGTATTCCTATGTTATTTATCAAATGTATGAAATGAGCATTAGTGAAAAGAAAATTATTGTATGCCTTAACACTTTTGAATTGGCAATGAAATTAATTTTTAGTCCTAAGGGAATTAAAAAGAATATAATAAGGTTTATAGAGCATATTTTTAGAATTCCTCATTATTTTTCGCCATTGTTTATTACTTTAAAGAAAAAAGACGCAATAGATATAATGAATAATTCAAAAAAATCTTGGCACAATCCATTAATTGAGGATATTAAATTCAACAAAACCTTTTATGAACTTTTAGATGATGCTATAATAAGAGCTACGCGAGAAATTGAACTTTTTGAAAATTCAAAGGATAATTTTAATGCTTTTGAAATAACAAAAGGACTTTGTATGGATACGGGGATGCAAGTTGAAATTGAAATAAATTAACAAGTAACAAGTAACATTATTGGATAAAGGAAATGTAGAATGTATAATTACGGAAGGACGATAAAATTTATGGACAAAATTGCAAGTTTTCAAGTTAACCACAATAAGCTAAAAAAAGGAATATACATATCCCGTGAGGATATGGGAATAATAACCTATGACTTAAGAATGAAAATGCCAAACACCAATGATTTATTGTCAAATAGTGCAATTCATACTATTGAACATTTATTTGCATCCTATGTTAGAAATTCATTATACAAAAATAATATTATTTATTTTGGTCCTATGGGTTGTCGCACAGGAATGTATTTTATTGTTAGGGATTTACAACATAAGAATGCAATTGAATTAATCAAACAATCAATTTTATTTATTTTAAATTTTGAAGGGGAAATTCCCGGTTGTAGTTCTGTTGAGTGCGGAAATTATAAAGAACATAGTTTAGAACAAGCAAAAAGAGAAGCGAAAATGTATTATGATGAAATAAAAGATTGGACTGTACAAAAATTAGATTACACTTTTTCGGCATAATAGACATTTATGTTGGTGTTATTTTAGCGATTATTCACAAAGTTTCTTATGTAGGGTTGTAATAGTTACAAATATGGGGTATACTTGTAATAAGTTGTTACCGTTTTGTAACTATTTTAGAATAGGAGCTTTTTTATGGACAATGATAATAATCAACATAATGATTATTCAAATAATGATGATTTAATAGATGAACTTTCTATTATTAATAAGACTCCAAACACTAACAAAATTAAAAAAAGAAAACATATAAGAAAAGTTAGCACAAAAACTGTTAACTTTATTCTATTATTCATAAAATCAATATTTCTTTTCATTTATTATACCGGTTTAAAGATTGAAAGTTGCGTTTCTTATGCCAATCGTGAAGGTATTAGAAGAATTATTGATTATATTTCAACAATTAGTATTTTTATTTTTAAAATCTTTAATAAAGGTTTTTTCTATATTTTTAAGCAAATTAAAGTCGCTTCAAGATATTGGATTCCTGCTTGTTCAATTTTACTTGTGGCTTTGTTTATTGCATCATCAACGACCTATGCTTTTGCTCTTAAGGTTACTATAGATGATGAGGTTGTTGGCTATGTTTCAGAACAAAGTAAATTTGTTATTGCTAAAGAAAAAGTGGAAAATGATATTTCAGATAAACTTAATGATAGATATGCTTTTGACCGAGTTCCCACCTTTTCATTTTCAATAGTAAAAAGGGATAGTTTAACTGGGAGTGAACAAGTTTATAGCAATTTATATAAAAAAGCTGAGGAGTCCTTAGGGCAGACCTATGGTATATTTGTTGATGGGAAACTTATAGCCGCTTATCCCAAGGAGGGACCAATAATAGATTTATTAGATGAATTAAAGCAACCCTATCAAACTAATTCTAAATATGAAACTATTGAATTTACTAATAAAGTTGACATTGTTCGCAATATGTATTCAAGGAGTATTGTGAAAACCATTGATGAAATAAAAGCAATGTTTACTATGCCAAAAGATCAAGAAATTTATGTCATTCAAAGAGGGGATACAATTAGCGAAATATCAAATAAATTTGATATTTCACCTAAACAAATAGAACTAATTAATAAAGATGAAGATTTGAGTAAAATATATAAAGGGCAAAAAATAAATGTATCAAAACCTTTAGTTGATTTAGGCTTTAAGGTTATTAGAACTATTAATTATAACACAAATATTGCTTATGAAACTGTTAGCACTTATGCAGCCGATTTATTTGAAGGAACTACTAAGGTAAAGGCAAGTGGTTCTAAAGGTTTAAATGAAATTAAAGCTAAGGTTACATTAATAAATGGTGTTGAAAAAAATAGAGAAATTATTGAAACAAAATTAATTAAAAAGCCAGTTATTAGGCAATTATTAGTGGGAACTAAAAAAATTGCACCTTCAGGTAAATTTATTTGGCCTGTCCCAAACTCGCACCGTATTTCTTCCGGATATGGCTATAGAGGAAGAGAATTTCATGCAGCAATTGACATTGCAGCTCCTTATGGCACTCCTATTGTAGCAACTGATGCTGGAACTATTGAAGTTGCAAGTTGGGATAGAGGAGGCGGAGGCAACGAAATATATATTAATCACGGCAACGGTGTTCGTTCAAGGTATTGTCATTTGGGTTCTTATGCTGTTAAGGTAGGACAAAAGGTTTATCAAGGTCAAGTAATTGGTTATGTAGGAAGCACGGGAAGAAGCACTGGTACACACTGCCATTTTGAAATAATTATAAATGGCACAAGAGCAAATCCTTTAAAATATGTTAAATAATTTTACAATGAACTACAAACAGCATAAAATTTTGGTTAAAATGTTTAGTAATAAAATTTAAACACAGATTCATAGAGAATAAATAAGTATTAGGAGTTAGGAATGAAGGTTGTCGCAAACTACTAATATACTTATAAATCACTTAAAGTAGTCAAAATTATCTTCTCATATTATTTTATTTAAGTTAATAATTTTTCTAATATCCTTAATTTTTTGAGTTATATTATTAGCACCTACAATTTCAGTTACAAGGACTATACATTTAGCACCGCATTTTAATACTTCTTCAATATTATGCTCCTTTATTCCACCTATTGTAACAAATGGTATATCTATATTTTTAACAGCAAATTGTAAATATTCAAGACCAACAGGGTCGCATACATTTTTTTTGGTTTTTGTATGAAAAATTGGTCCTACTCCAATATAATCAGCACCATTTTTTACAGCCTCCAATGCTTGTTTGGAAGAATGAGTTGAAACACCAATTAACATTTTTTCTCCAATTATTTCTCTAACCTTATTAATCGGCAAATCATCTTGCCCTATATGAACACCATCTGCATTAACGAGTATTGCTATATCAAGGTCATCATTTATTATAAAATCAGCCCCGTAATCCTCAGTTAGTTTACGAATTATTAAACATTCATTATATTTTTCAAGTAAAGTTTTATCCTTTTCACGATATTGAATTATTTTAATATTAGCATTTAGTAATTCCTTTACTACATCAATATTATTTCGCCCATTAGAATGTTTTTGTGCAGTAATACAATATATATCGGTTTCTTGAAGTTTTTTCCTCATAAAAACTATACTGCAAAATGATTTTTCAAGTGTATATGTTTCATAACGATATTTTTCATATAGTTTTGATTTTTCATAAAAACCTGCTACTTTTAAGTTTTCTTCTATTACTCTTAATCCCTCTTGAACTCTTTTAAAATTTCCCAATACAAGTTCTTTAGTATTTGTTTTTTTATCTAAATTACTTTTTTGAGATATATTAAATCCAATATCATTTGGAGTATCTCTGTTGCTTAACAAATCAACACTTAAATCATTTATACTTTTACGCACATTATGGCGTAATTTTTTTATTTCTTCGGTTATTAACTCGTTGCAATCTAAAAATCTTCCCAAATCCTCTAAAACTCTAAGTCCCTCTGAAACACGATTAATATTTGCATCAATAATTCTAAATATACTATTCATAAAAATCCTTCCTCATTCAAACTTGTCTTTTAGCACATATTCAAGAATAATATCCGCTTGTTTTGCGGCAGCAATATTTACTCTTGGCGAAATAGGGGGTGAATTATTAGAAATTTCTGAAATCCTATCTCCGATAATATAAATATTATCTTTAATTTTATTTGTTGTAATTGTATCACTATTACCCCACCCAGCAAGTCCAGATGCTAAAACAATAAATTTATTTGTTAAATAAAATTCCTCAAAAAGCATTTTTTTATAAGGAGCTTTATCAAATGCCTCAACAATAATATCACAATCTTTAAAAACACTATATATGTTTTCTCTTTCTAATTTTACATTAATAACTTTAATTTCTGCATTAGGGTTTATAGCAAGTAAATTTTTTCTAAGTGCTGTTACCTTTAATATGCCAATCTGTTCATAAAAATAAAATTGTCTATTAATATTTGAATAATCAACTATATCAAAATCAACTAATAATAAGTTTTTAAAACCACTTCTAATAAGATTAAAAGCACAATTCGAGCCTAAACCACCCGCTCCAGCAATTCCAATAGTAACTGCTTGAATTTTATTAAAATTTTCTTTCCCAATATATTTAATAATTGCCTTTTCAAAATAATTCATTTAAACACCACTATTCATTCACAAAATAAGCCAATCTTTATAAACTGGTTGGTAACCTAATTTCAAAATATCTTTAGACATTTCATAAACACTTCTGTTATCAGAAATGTCAAATTGCCCTGTGCTATTATTTAGTGTATGCCCTCCAACTACTGTAGATGAACCAGCCGACATTTTAGTTATGCCAAGTCTAATAATATTATTTCTGAATTCTTCGCTTTCTCTTGTTGAAATTGTTATTCCTAATCGTGGCATAAATAATCTAAGTGCAAGAATTATTTGAACCATATTTTTATTGCTGATATTGTAATAAGATTTAAAATCGCCGATATGAGGTTTAATTCTCGGCAAAGATACACTAATTTCAGTTTCAGTAAATTTATCTTGAAGGTAACTTGCGTGAAGTGCCGTAAAAAAGGCTTCTATCAAAAAGTTTTTATTAAGTCCCAATAATGCTCCGATATTAACTTGACGAATGTTTGCTATACAAGCATTTTCGGGTGCATTAAGTCTAAACATATAGTCCTTTTTAGGTCCTTTTAAATGCAAACTGTCATAAAGAATTTCATCATATGTTTCTTGATAAATTGTTAAAAGGTCAACCCCTTCATCAATAAGTTCTTTATATTCATTTTGGTTTAAAGCATAAATTTCAATAGCAATAGAACTAAAATATTGTCTTAATATTTTGATACAGTCTTTTAAATAAGACAGCGAAGCAATATTTTTTGCATCTCCTGTAAGCAATAATATGTGCTTAAGTCCTGTTTTCGCAATTTCCTTAGCTTCATTTTCAACCTCTTGCAATGTAAGCTGTTTTCTTTCTATTTTATTTTTGTAATTAAAACCACAATATACACACTGATTATCACAATAATTTGAAAGATAAATAGGAGTAAATAATAATATAGTTTTACCAAAGTGCATAACTGTTAATTTATGAGCTTTTTGTGCCATTATTTCTAAAAACTCTTGTGCTTTCTCTGATAACAAGGCAAAAAAATCCATTATTGATAACTTATCTTTATTTAAAATATTTTTTATTTGCTGTTCACTAATAGAATTTAAAAAATCATCAAAATTAAAATCTTTATATTCAAGGTATTTGTCATAAAAATTCATTTATATTCCCCTATTCATTTAAAAAACCAGTAAGTGGTGAAGATGTTTTTGCATAATTTGAGGTTGTGCCTAAGCCTGCAAGATATGCTTTTCTACCTGCAATTACTGCATTTTTAAAGGCTGTTGCCATTAATACCGGGTCATTAGCACTTGCAATTGCAGTATTGAGCAAACATGCCGCCGCTCCCATTTCCATAGCCATACAAGCATCTGAAGGCTTTCCAATTCCTGCATCAACTATAATAGGTAACGGTATTTCATCTATTAATATTCTTATTAATTCTTTGGTTTGGAGCCCTCTGTTTGTTCCGATGGGAGAACCGAGTGGCATTATAGTTGCTGCTCCAACTTCACAAAGCTTTTTTGCAACCATTAAATCAGGGCTAATATAAGGTAATACTACAAAGCCTTCACTTGCTAAAACTTCAGTTGCTATAATTGTTTCATATCCATCTGGCAACAGGTATTTATTATCCGAAATAATTTCAATTTTAATCCAATTTCCGCATCCTGTTTCTCTTGCAAGTCTCGCTATTCTAATTGCTTCCTTTGCATTTCTTGCTCCTGAGGTATTTGGCAAAAGTTGAATATTTTTTGGAATATAATTTAAAATATTTTCTGTTTTTGATTCTAAATTAACTCTTCTGAGTGCAACAGTTATAACCTGTGCTCCCGATTGCTTTAATATTTCGGGGATTTGACTATCCAAAGAATACTTACCGCTTCCAATAAATAAACGGCTGTTTAAAACTTTATCGCCAATAATAAGTTGGTCCTTCATACTTATCCTCCTCCAACAAAACTAATCATTTCAATAATGTCATTTTCATTAATAAATGTATTATTTAGCTCTTCTTTTTTAATTATTTTTTCATTATATTCAATAACAATATTTTCAGGGTTTAATTCTTTTAAATTTATTAATTCAAGCAATGTAATTTTATTGTTTAATATTTCTTGTTTGCCGTTTATAATAATTGTCATTTTATATTTCACTCCTTTTTTAATATGCTATTCATATTTTTTACAGCACATAATTCTCCACACATTGTACAACTATCTTCATTAGTAGGCATTGAACTTTCACGATATAATTTTGGCTTTATAGGGTCAATTGCAAGTTCAAACATTTTGTTCCAATCCAAATTACATCTTGCCTTACTCATTTCATAATCTTGCATTATTGCACTGTTAATTCCCTTTGCAATATCTGCAGAATGAGCGGCAATTTTAACGGCAATGATACCTTCTTTTACATCATTTAAATCTGGCAACCTCAAATGCTCAGCAGGGGTAACATAACATAAAAAATCAGCTCCTGCAGAAGCGGCAATTGCTCCGCCTATTGCTGAAGTTATATGGTCATATCCGGGAGCAATATCGGTAACAAGCGGTCCTAAAACATAAAAAGGTGCATTATGACAAAGCTTTTTTTGCAAAATTACATTGGCAACAATCTCATTTATCGGCATATGACCCGGTCCCTCAATCATAACCTGAACATCTTTTGCCCAAGCTCTTTTTGTAAGCATTCCGAGTTCCATTAATTCAGTAATTTGGCAACAATCGGTAGCATCAGCAATACAACCGGGACGCATAGCATCACCAAGACTGAGAGTAACATCATATTCTTTAGCTATTTCTAAAATTTCATCAAAATGCTCATAAAATGGGTTTTCATTACCTGTTAATTCCATCCACATAAAAAGAAGGGAACCACCTCGTGAAACAATATTAGTAAGCCTCTTGTTTTTCTTTAACATTTCTGCAGTATGGCGAGTTAATCCTGAATGAATAGTCATAAAATCAACACCGTCTTTAGCGTGTGTTTCAAATACCTTTATGAATTCTTTTGAAGAAATATCCTCAAGTTTTCTGTCGTAAAAACCCATTACATCATACATAGGAACGGTACCGATTGAAACGGGGCATTCCTCAATTAATCGCTTGCGAAATTCTTGTGTTTTCCCATAGCAACTTAAATCCATTATTGCATTTGCACCCATTTTAATTGAAAGATAAACTTTTTTTAATTCGGTTTCAAAACAAGCTGAATCTTTGGAAATTCCCAAATTTACATTTATTTTTGTGCTCAAACCCTGTCCAATTCCGCAAGGAATTAAATTTTTGTGATTTTTATTTGCAGGTATTATTACTTTCCCCTCGGCCATTAATGACATCAGTTCATTGGTGGTTTTGTTTTCCTCTTTTGCTACGATTTCCATTTGCGAAGTAATAATCCCTTTTTTGGCGGCTGACATTTGCGTTGAAAAATTCATTAGTTCACATCCCTTAAATAATATTAAAAAAGCCATTTACCTAAAAAAGTAAATGACTTAATAAAGCACATATACTCCCTTCGTCGGAATTATCCGTGTCAGGTTAACGGGTCGAAACAAAAACAGTTTCCTCTCAGCCAAATTAAATTCAGCTCCCCGGATTTTTATAATATAATTTTAACAATAAATTTATTATTTGTCAATACAAATTATATTAGAATTTTTTCGTTTCGCCCATTTTTTTTAAAAATTAACAATACAATTTTGGGAAAGTAGCATTAGTTTTCCACAACACTGTGGAAAACTTCAGATTTTTTTAGATTTTGCATATCCCAATTAAGCCTTTAATAGGCTTAATTTAAAAATATTCTCACTTTTTTGTTA
>Ga0265595_1001850_pt1 | contig 15417 bp, 10 predicted proteins | sample saktaG_15_FD_190148 | JGI IMG/M metagenome (GOLD analysis project Ga0265595, IMG submission 190148) | Saline water microbial communities from Sakinaw Lake, British Columbia, Canada - sak_2013_06_06_50m | ecosystem: Environmental > Aquatic > Non-marine Saline and Alkaline > Saline ... | reverse complement strand
TTTCTTAAAATTTCTTATTTCTAATATTTCTAATATTTCTAATATTTCTAATATTTCTAATATTTCTAATATTTCTAATATTACAATGGGTAATTTACCAAAAAGATATATTTATCCGTCACAGTTTAGTATGCTTTCGATGCCGTCATTTGTAATACTTTTAATAAAAAATCTAATTAACCAACAATTCCTGTTCTTTCAATGCTTTCAGTAAAAAACCTTTGAAGAAAAATATAAATAATAAGCAAAGGAGCTATAGTCATTATGCATGCGGCCTGCATTTGGGTTACAATAATAAAGGGATTGGAATAAAAATCAAAACCCATAGACCTTAATGTATCCTGCAATGTAGCTAAAGCCGTTGAAAGTGTTTGGGGTTCATTAAAATACATTGAAGTAAGAAAAAAATCATTCCAGTACCATACAAAAGAGAACAGCACACATGAAACTATTGCTGGAACTGCATTAGGGAGTATTATCTTAACAAATGTTTTCATTATTCCACACCCGTCAATATAAGCCGCATCTTCAAGTTCTTTCGGCATACCCCTGAAAAATTGTCTGAAGATATAAATAAACAGACCTGAACGTATTCCCATTCCAAGTGCCGCAGGAATATATAATGTAAATGGTGTATTTAGCAAGTTTGTTGTCAAAGGTTGACCTATAAAAAGACCAAAAAACTGACCAATACCAAAATAGTCGAATTGTCTGTATTGCATATAAAGCGGTATTGAAACATTTTGCGGCGGAATGATAATTGTAAACAAAACCATTGCAAAGGCTAAATTACGAAGTTTAAATTTGAATTTTGCAAATCCATAACCCGCAAGACTACAAGAAATGACATTAAGAACAGTGCCAATTGATGCAATAATTACTGTATTCACAAGAAGTTTAAAATAATTCAAAGTGCCTAATAAGGTGCTAAAATTGCTTAATGTCCAATGCTTAGGTACCCAGATTATCGTCGGGTCATATAGATCCCGAGGGTCTCTTACCGATATGCTTACCATATAAACTATCGGATATAGAACGACGAAACACATACAAGATAAAAGAATAAACCTGAATATTCTTATGGAAAGCTTCGAGCCTTTTGAAAAAAGCTTTCTTTCCATATCATTCCTATTATTGATTTTGCCATATATCTTTCTAAAATAAGCATTTACTCTGTTAATCAATTCAGCCACCTCAATCTACTGTATAGACTATTTTCTTATTTATTACAGCATATACGATTCCAATTATTACAAATACTATAATAAAATATATCCATGAAAGAGTCGAACTATAAGAAAAATTTAATTGCTGCCCAAAACTCTGAATATACTGCATTACATTATTAGAGAAATCAGTAAAACCGTCAATAATTGTGTAAATAAGACTCACCATTAAAATGGGAGTAATCATTGGAAATGTAATCATCCAAAATGCTTCCCATGCCGTAGCACCCTCAATATGGGCAGACTCATACAGCTGCTGCGGTACTGTCTGCAATCCTGCGATAAATAGAATAATCTGAAGTCCTGATTTCCATGAAAGATTGAATATACCGGAAACCATACCCATGATAAAAGATACAATATCTGAACGCAGGCCGGATTGTAATAAAATCAGCTGTAACTCAGTTGTCTTAAAAAGCATGGATGATCTGGCACCTGATATGATTGATTGAGACATAGCATCGCCTTGCATTATAGATAATATTATACCGGAACCTGCAATTACAGGTAAAAAGAATACTGCTCGTACAAAAGTTCTGCCTTTGAACTTTGCATTCATAACTACCGCCATAAAAAGACTAAAACCTAAAATAACAGGTACATAATAAAGCATAGAACTTATCTGGTTCGTGAGATATTGAACGAAATGAAGATCAACAATAAAAGCGTTAAGATAGTTGGCAAATCCCTTATATGCCAGTACCAAACCGTTTGTCGTAATTTTAACATCACATACAGAATATTGTATTGAACTTATAATTGAGCGTAAAAACAAACCCAAAAAACCTAGTAGCCACGGTGAAATAAACAGAATGCCCGCAATTGATTTTTTTCTTGAAATTGTTAACTTGAATTTTTTTTGTTTCACTTATTAGCACCCACTTTCGTGATTAAAAAATCACATGGAGAAACTTTAAGTCCAGACTGTTCCCATTGAGCATTATTATAATTAACAATGATACCAATACCGTTTTCATAATCGGTTTCAAAAACACCATCGGCAAGTTTTTTGTGCTCATATATGGAACTGCCGGCGGTTGCAGCAACAAGGTCACTGCTCTTCTTAAAATTTTCTGTCATATTCGAAAACCAGAAATTGTAGTCAGGACTATATAAATAGTTTAGACTTGAATCAATTAAGTTAGTCCTGTCACCTGTAATGTAGGAGTAATGGAGCATTGAACCCGTTTCGATTTCTTTAAGGAAAAGCTGAGTGGGATTGCTGCTAAGGTTGATGGAATTGACCGAGTACGGCACCAGTCCTGACAGTACTATCTGAGCAAAAGGAACATCTTCATCCATTACATCATATCCGCTTGAACAAACCGGAAGATCAACAATTGCATTTGCATAAGGTATCGCATATGCATGGGGGTACTCTAAAACAAGTTTTCTGTTTTTTTGCTTGATTATTTTTATTGCATCAATAAAAGAATTTTCACTGGAGTACCTTGTATACACCTTATTCCCAAAATCAGTATACATTGTGCTTCCTAAATTGCTTGAAGAAACAGCATCAAGTCCTTTATTTGTCAGGTTGTCACTGATTTTCTCTGCAGCAGTAATAACACTGTTAGGATTTAAAAGTAAATATCTGTCGCTGTTAGTATCTCTGAGACGCGTACTTTCAATAAACTTATACTGAAAAGCAGGTGCATTTGAAAGGCTTTTACTTGGATCAAAGAATGTCGAGAAACCGTTTCCACTGTTCTTAAACATCTGAATATCTATATTTGGAAACAGACCGCCTCCAGCCGATTCAAGTTTATTTTTAAGATCAATCATCTGAACTATGCTGCCGACAGTGTCCACAGGGTTAAGACCGCAATCTATTTTCCCGGAAAGGTTATCATCGCTCCAACTCATCAGACGCATATTTATACCGGAAATTCCGACTTTTATAAGCTTATCTGTTAAAGATTGAATTTGATTTACGGTTGAAAGTACTTTGGTTACGTCAAATGGAATACCAAAAACCGGTTCTGTACGTTTTACTGCACAGTAAGCATCTATAAAAATTTCATTTTTACCGTCCCAGACCTTTTTTAATCCTTTGTTTGTTTGAAGATATTGCCTGTAACAGCGTGCCATCCCGTAGTAGTTTACATCGTTTCCTGTAAGAGGATAAATGCTAAGTTCACAGCTGTCTATATCAATGTTATTCTTTTGAAAAAGTTTAACTGTCTGTGGCGACGCGGTATCTTCACCTAAAATAAATGAATCATTTTCTCTTAATTTAAATTCGCAATAAGCATTTGCATAGCTCGTATTTTTCAAGTTCGGTAAAGCATGAAGTACCCCATAAGCATCGCCTTTTGAAACAACTGATAAAAAAGCACTGTTTCCATTTTTAATTCCATATACAGGCATTAACACATTTTGACTTTCAGCGGGGGTTATAAGAAGATTTGACGATAAATTTCTTCCATAAATAGGTTTATCAAATTCATCGTTTTTCTGTTTACCATTGTTAAAATTCATGATTGAACCACAGCCGTCAGGCATAAATATGTAACCGCTATCGTTTAATCCTCCGGCTCCAAAGTAAGGCAGAAAATGGATTGAACTTATAAGATATAAATCCTTTTTATTCTCTTTAATATTTTTGGTGTCTATTATCGCTTTGATACAACTGTCATTAAGTAAAATTTCAATCGGTATTGTAAATCCTTCCGCAGGAAAGTTGTAAACAGCTATGAACCCGTTATTTACCGGTTCAACAGTCACGCCTCCCTTTTTTACACTGGAGGCTTCCGAGTTACTCTTTGAGATATTCGTTCGGTCAAGATTAAAATAGTTTATTTTCATCAAAGACTGTAATTCCATTTTAAATACACCCCGTGTATTTTTATCATCTGCAGCATTAGGTGGATTGCTATACCATATTGAATTATCTGTTTTGTTAATTATATAGAATTCTCCGCTGAATTTATCAGCATATAATTCAAATTTTTCATTTTCCGCAAACTTTGTAAACCCTTTTTCTGTTTGGACAACAGCAGTTTGGGGTGTTACGGATATACTTGAAACTTTATCAGGGTTTATGGCAGGAGATGCTGAAAACCCTAAAGAAACGATTGTGAGGACACATGTGAATGCAACAGTGGCTATTGACATTCTATTTACTTTCAAAAGTTATACCTCCCTTTATGGTATTCTGGATGAAATCATCTTCTATACATTAGTTCAAAATAAATAGTCTGAAAGAATGATATCACCTGTTGTATAAGACCAAACATCAATACTATAAGAAATAAGACGAACAATATTCCAATAACAGTAAAAATAATACTTAGAACCGTCTTTGAAAAAGAATAACTATGAACAACCCTTAAAGCAGTTATAATAAGGTAACCGCTCCATATTATGCCTATACACTCAATAACAACTAAAAAAGACCCTTCTTCCATAATAAAAAACCGACTTAAAATCACATTTAGATAAATAGAAACAATATAAGGTATAAGTGCATAAGAACAAGATGCCCATATCTCTTTAAAGTTACCTTTTCCATCTAAAAGAGTTGTCACAGACCAGTTGCAAATTACTCCAAAAATGAAAAGCATAAACGTAGAAAAAAAGATATAAAGTATATTCAAATCATTGAGATTATTCATATTAAATATAAATCCGCTTTCCTGTTTCTGAGCTATCATAGAAAAAAACCAAAAAAGCAAGATTATAAATGAAAAACCTACATTCCATTGTTTTTCATATTTCATCTCTTCAAATTGATCTGCCGGATAGACGATTAAGTGACCTATTTGCTTAATTATTTTCATTTTTTTCACCTCATGTAAATGAAATCAGATGCTGCCAATTAACGATTTTTTTTTTTAATTTAATGAATATAAATAAAAATATAATCAATGCACTAAGAACGGTTGCAACATAAGGGAAATAATTTCTTATTAGTACAGTTCGATATTCCTTGTATGCTTCCGAGTAACTTTGTCGGTCAAAGCCATATTTTAAATATTCAAGGGCTTCATTGTATTTACCAGCCTGAAAAAGAGCTTTCCCGATACCGCCATATGCCAATACATAATTAACATCATATGAAAGTACATTTTGCCAGATTGATTTTGCATTTTCATAATCTCCCTGATTATATAAAAGAACTCCTTGATTAACCAGTGAACCGAATTCCGTAGGAGCAAAAACTGTTATATTTCCTTTAGTGGAATCTAGAACAAGAATATTTTCACCTAGATCGCCAATTGCAACAGGAGTTTTGAACGCTCCTAACTGATTACCGGATTCTCCGAATATTTGCAACAATTTACTTTCCTGATCATACTCAAAAATCCTTCCCCTAGTAGAGTCAAGACCAAATATAAAACCGTCTTTATTTATACAGACATCAACAAATTTTGTTTGTATACTCTGTCCCATAAACCATCCTTTTTCAAGGTCACCATATTCATATGTTGAGGATGATATGTTTTTTGTTTGAGCTCGTAAAACATTATAGCCGAGAGCATTTAATTTTGTTATTTGATTAGATGTTGATTGTGATGTTTGTGTACAAGTATAAATAAAATTCTGACTGTCGATATCAAAATTTGAAAATTGTATAGGTACATACATTGACATCTTGTTTATTTGTGTCTGCGTAAGTATCTTTTTCCACATATAATCAGCCAAAAGGCTTAAAGTTATTTCTACTTTATTGGACCCGTAAAACCCAAAAAATTTGCCGCTTTGGTTATACATTATTGCTCCAAGATAGAGTCCGTCGACTAAAACAAAGACAGTCCCCATAGAGTTTACAATTACTTTTAACGGTGCGAACTGAATACTGTCAGAAATCAAATCAGAGACCGGTTTGGTATATTGTGTAATATAATTACAATTTTTATCTATTTTGACCACTCTTTGCCTGAGGGCTTGAGCTATATAAATGTTCCCTTGCTCATCAACAAAGAGACCGCATGGAGCTTTGAGTTGTATAGCTTCGCTACTACCGTTAATATGATCAATTATACTTATTAAATGAAAGTTTTTGTCCATCACTATTATCCGATTATTATCGGTATCAGAAATATAAATATCGCCGTTTTTTGTAACAAATAGGTCAGATGGATTGGCAAATTCACCCACGCCAATAGATGTTCCAGTATAGTGAGCAACAGGTTCATAACCGATAGGTGAAGGAACCGACCGATTCCATGCATTATAATTATAACCGTTATACGGTAATGAGCCTGGTTCCTGTGCATAGGAAGTTATTGAAAACATTATTGAAATAAATATTAAAAAACATAAGGTTCTTGCTAATTTCATTTTTTTCACCTACTATTCCTTAATGGCAGCGAATGCCATCGTTTCAACGACCTTGCTTAGCAGAAAAATAAAAAGAAGAATTGGAGGGATCATAAGGAACACCGATGCTGCAGCACCGACTCCCATTCTTGCCATAATATTGCCTGTTACTATCACCTGCATTACGGCAGGCAATGTACGCAAATTTTCACTAAAAATAAATTGTTGTGTAGAAGGATTATTCCACACACCCTGAAATGTAAAAATAATAAGGGTAAGCCAGGCGGGTTTTACGTTAGGCATAATAATTCTAAAAAAAATCCCAAATTCTCTCGAACCATCTATCCTTGCTGCTTCAACAACTGATGTAGGCATTTGTTCAATAAACTGTTTCATTAAGAAAACACCCAATGCGGCACCTATAGAAGGTACAATCAATGCAGCATATGTATCAATCAATCCAAATTTCGCTATTATTATATATTGTGGCAGAAACGTAACCTGCGGTACAAACATAAGAGAAAAAACAATTACCGTAAATATTGTATTTTTACCGGGAAATTCGTTTTTTGCCAAAGGATATGCACACATTGATGCAAATAATACTTGAAATACGGTTGCTGTAACAGTCACAAAAACACTGTTAAATAAATATCTGCTGAATGGTACCCAAAGGTTTGAACACAAATTAATAAGATCCGTAAAATTATCAAATGTTGGTCTTGTGACAAAAAATCTTGGCGGAAAAAGAAATATCTCATCAAAAGGTTTAAAGGCTGACAAAATACCGTATACGAGCGGTAACGCAAGAAAAATACCAGTAAGCAGCAATATCAAAGTGACAATAATATTCCCGCCGATTGATCTGACATATTTTCTTGATCTAAAAGCAGTATTTTTATTTGAAGCTCCCAAATTAAATTTTAAAGCAATCCGCATATCTATAATCACGCCTTTCGCATATGCCTACCGCCTAAGCGAAAGGCATTAATATAAAAAAGTCAAAGAAAAATATGTAATAATTTTTTATTTTAGTGACCTATTCTGTTTAATAACAAGCCAACAAGCTTGTACGATAAAACCATTAAGACAAAAATAAAAGTGGCGAGTGCACAGGCATATCCCATTTCATATCTAATCATTCCATAATCCATAATGTGGGTTACAATTGTTTCCGCACTATACTGTGAACTTGGAAAACCGGCAAGCCTAATAGATACATCGGCAACTGAAAAAGAAACTACAATTTGCATTACAGCTCCGAAAAGCAATTGAGGCTTCATTGCCGGTATAGTAATATACCAGACCTCCTGAAATCTATTTCTAATTCCATCAATCATACCGGCTTCATATAGTCCCCTGTCAACGCCCTGAAGACCAGCTATAAATGCCAAAAATCCTGTTCCGAGGCTCAACCATAATTGAACGAATATTACCACGGCTAATGCATAATTTGGATCTGTCAGCCATCCTATGGGTTCTTTAAGAAAACCGAATTTCATTAAATACCCATTAATAAATCCATATGAATCAGGACTGAATATAAAAAGCCAAATTGTATAAGCTGTACCCGAGAGTACCGGAGCATAGAAGATAACTATTACAAAAGCTCTTATCCTTCTGCCAAGATCATTTATGAGCCATGCAAACAGAAAGCACAGTATATAGCTTATAGGACCGGTAACAAGCACAAAAAGAAAAGTATTACGCAATGCGATAAGAAATACATCGTCATCTAGCAGCATTGTGAGATAATTGTTCCAGCCAATAAACTTTGGAGGAGTGAGGATATTATAATATGTAAAGCTATAAACAATTGAAATAATAACAGGTAAAAAGGTAAAAAGGAGGAAAAACAAAAGAAAAGGTGCCATTAACACATAGTTTTGCCAGCCTCTAATTATTTGATGACCTAAACCAGTAAGATTTTTTTTATGTTTAATATCTCTCAAACTAATTTCCATTTAAACTCACCTCTTTGTCGTTTAAACCGAATTCATTAAGCTTTTTGATAATCTCTTCATTGTTTTGCTGGTTCCAATAGTTCAAAGCTTCTCTTGGATTTTCATTATTGTAAATGACGGCTCTAAAGGCATTATCAATATTCCTCGAAACATAATATCCACCGGGTATCTCAGGTATCTCCTTGACATTTCTCCATTGACTCATAATTACCTTCAATTCACTGCCAGACCATGGTATCTGCTTCAATGCATCAATGTTAGCAGGATTATATCTGCCGGCAGCACCTAATATTGATTCAATTTCTTTTCCATACTCACCTTGAGTATTTGCCTGTGTCCACCAGTTAATAAAATCCCATGAAGCTTTCTTATTTTTTGTAGCAGACAAAATCACACATGCTGTTCCTGAAGCAGCTTCTGTCCTGTTTACTGTACCATCTGATTGTACTGTGCCTGGAATTGGAACCATACTCCACATATTTTTAATTTCTGGTGCTGCAGTATCAAGCATATTGTAAAAGGTATAAACATTAATATCTAACGGCATTTCACCTGTTCGAAAACGATTATAGTCATCTTTAAACAAAGGGAATCCATACTGTGTATATAAATCTGTGTATTGCTTAAAAATGTTATTTGATAATGTCGTGTTAAGCTCAGTTCCATTAAGATTCTTATTATAAATATTTCCGCCGTTTTGCATAATAAGTGTTAAAAAAATATTCAATGCCCCCATACCCTGAGAAACAACACTGTAAGCGTCAAGTGATACATACGGTATACCTACATTCATATTGTTTCTCTGTAAAACCTCAGCTACATCATAAAAATCATTCCAAGTATCAGGTGGTTTTATGTTAAGTGCATTAAAAATATCTGTCCTGTAAAACATCATAAAGAAATTCTGCGTTTCAGGTAAAGCATAATAATTTCCGTTTAAGCAGTATGGAATCATTGCGTTATTCATGTAATGTTTTATATTATCAGAAAAGCCACTAAAAGTTTGCAGTGGAATAACCGCTTCTCTCAATGCGAGATTTATAGGGTCACCTCTGCCAATCATTAAAGCAACATCCGGACCTTTGCCTGCCATAACAGCCTGCGTCAGTCCGCCTTGAACAAGCGAAAGATTAACCGTAATACCCGACTGAGGCGTAAAGCTGTTGTCTATGAGGCTTTTTAACACTTCTGCCTGATCTCTTCCTGAATTTATCCATACATAAACCGATTTGCTTTTGTCATAAACATTACCAATACTACTGTAATCCTCAAAAAAGGAACCGAAAAATCCTTTGACCTGATATGCAATCTTTTCAAAAAAAGAAGATTTTTTTTCTTGAATAGGTGTACTTTCAGGAGAGATATAAATTTTATCCAAAAGAAGTTTTTGGTTTTTGATTTGCAATATCCATGCCGCTAAAGTAAATACATTTGTCTGAAAACTTGAAAGTCTTGAAGGAATTGTATTTGGTTGTGCAATAAAGCTGTCAAGTTCATTGGACATCATATCAAGCATTGAGGCTTCCGACCCCTTATGCTTTGTTATTTGGTATAAACTCTGCTCAACGCCTCTAAATAATCGTGCGTCTTTTTTCATAGTGCTTATTAAATCCGGAACAGCAACCTGAAGGTTATAATCACGGTAAATATCCGGTATTGCTCCTGTTATCATGATTATTTTCCTATAAAGTGCGTTTAATGAATAAACACCATATCCTACATCTGAAAGTAATGATGACATATCACCTAATGTAACTGACATGGAAATTTGATGTTCGCCTTTTTTAAGAAATATTTGATATGGATTGTTATCTCCTAATATCTTATAATTCCAATCTACTCCATAATCAAATTTTACAGCTTCCAGTTCTTTAAAAGGAACACTTCCATCAATTTTAACTTTACGTGATACAAATAATCCGCGGATATAGTTCTGCTTATACCTAAAACCTATATTGTAAAAGCCATCTTTTGGTACGTCGAAGCTCCAAGAGATCGTCTGATTAGGCAGTGCCCAATTATCTCCGCCAATGGTATTCAGCCTGACTTTAACAGGATCACAAGGCGTTGTTCCAGGATCAGACCTGTCTGAAACAGAATAAATCATTGAGGAAGTAGTGTACAAAGTTTTTTCAGCTTCCAATACAATTGTACTTCCCTGAGTGTTATTCTTATTTAATAAGTTTTTGTATTGCTGATAGGACGGCGGCTGTTTTTCATTATAAATATTAATTTGTTTTATTGCTATGGGTTCCTTTACCGATGTGAGCTTTATAGTATGTACTCCCTTTGAAAAATAAAAAAGGTAAGGATCATTTGTCAAGCCTTCATTGTTCAAAAAAGGTTCGCTCATCCACTGGTTTACTTCAACCTGTGGCGACCTGATATCGTTGCCTTTATTATCTTGTTGCGGAATTGAGTATTTATCCTTGAATAGTCGCGGAAATGATATTGAGTTTGCACCGTTAAAAGGTATATTATCATCTATTGATAATTCAAACTCAATATCTCCTCCGTTACCTTCAAGAGTATAATAATCAAGTGACATATTATATAATCCGGATTGGTTAATAACGACATTCCATTCGACATTGCCATCTTGGTTATTCCAGACTAAGATATTTTTTTGACCTTTAAAATCCTGTATCTTAGCGTCAGTACCGTTTGTTACGGAAAAGGACATCGCAGGAATTGCCATTGTGACATCAGGTTTTATCTCATTCTTATACTTATCATAATATAATGTATAACTACCTTCAACACCATACTGTCCTGTATATGGGTCGGGTGTATTTACACTATCTTCTGCAAATACAAAAGAAAAGTATGAAAATATAAAAAGAACAATTATTATTAAAGTAATTATTTTAAATATTGCTTTTGATGAATTAAATACCAATTTCTTTTCTGCCATAAAAACCCTCCCTACTATTGATTTTGGTCTTTTTTGCCACACAAGCCATAACAGAACTACGGGTTGTTATTTTCTTTGCAATCCGTTATTTTTTTGTTTGAGCTTTTACGTTAGAATTTGCATTATCAATTTCCGATTGAAGTAAAGGAGAATATTTTTGGATACAGGTAGACCAAGGATCGCCAAATTGACCGATCTCATTCCACATTATCCACATCTGATCATTACCCCAGTTGCCGACGCCAAGCATTCGTGGCACAACAAATGTAAACTTACTTGAATCCATTTCATCCTGTAGATTATATATATCTGGTGTAAAACCTGTCAGTCTTGTATCCTTTTCTCTTAATCTCTGCTTTGTAGTGGCGTCTACAAGCATATATCTCGTAATGACTGTGTAAGCTATAGCACCTCCAGGGTTTTTTGCTCCTTTTGCTATCCATGCTCCTTCAATCCTTGACTGAACATAATAATTGTTTGAATTATCCATTTTTGGAGTAGGTGCAAATGCAAATTCTCCCTTTTCCATCTGATCGCTGAATGTTGATAATATCCATGCCGCTCCCCAAAGCATTGCGGTAGTGCCCTTTGTAAAAGCTTGTATTGCATTTCCAAAGTTGGTATCTCTGCATTCGTCTTTATAACCGGTGTTATATACAAAATTCATTGCTTTAGCCAAATTTGGATCGTCAATATTATTTATAAATTCACCATCGGGTTGGGTTTTAACAAAATCGGATCCGCATGAAATATAAAAATCAATAGGATGCATTGTAAATCCATAAACATCGGTTTTTCCATCTCCGTTTGTATCAACGGTAAGCTGATTGGCAAGCTCAATCATTTTACTCCAAGTCCACTCGCCCTTTTTATATAAATCCAGCGGAGTATCAAGTGCTAAATCTTCAAACATTTTGACATTATAAAATAAAAAACTGTCGTTATGTATTTGACTTATAGGAAAATAATACTTTCCGTTTATCTTATACTGGTCGTTTACAGCTTTGACGTTTTGCCAGAGAGGAGTATCGAAATTGATATAACTATCAATTGGCTGCACCAAATCGTTATAAATAAAATTCGGAAAATCTTGCCCTTTATATTTTATAAGATCAGGAGAGCTGCCTGACATTACCATTTGAGCAACTTTTGTCGGTAATTCTGCATATGTAGTTCTGATAAATTCCAATTCACAATTATATTTTTGCTTCATGAGATTGTTAATCTCATAAAAATAATTATTTGGATCAGTTAAACCACTTGAACTATCCCATGTAAGGTATGTTACTTTTTCTTCGGTTATGTTTAGCTTGGGTAACAATAAATCGCCATTGATATTGCCTGCTTCGGATGAACTTTTGTTATTATTACCGTTCTGACACCCGACAAAAACTGAAAGTACAATTAATAATACCACCATCAACGAAATAATCTTTTTCAAAATAATTCTCCTCATTTTATTAATTTAATAATCCAACTAAACTGTAATTTGATTAACCTCTTTATCAGTATATGCACCATATTGTATCAATAATTTTATCAATAATTACCTCAATAGTCAATATAAAATGCCCGCCTTTTTTAAAAAAAAGGTTATTTATTCAATACACTGTCTGCTATCTCTATAATGAACGGACGTTCCTTTCCCTGCACATTCGGATAATGAATTATCAGTTGCATTTTACCGTTAAAATCCTTGAATATCATTCCATGGCCACCATCATCTGTAAATAACGGCAGTTTCTCGTTTACCCACGGTCCGTTTATTTCAGAGGCTCTTGCAATACCTAAAGCATATCCGGTTTCACAGAGGCTGGACCAAATCATAATAAGGCTTGAATTTTTTCTTTTCAGTAAAAACGGCCCATCAGTAATGTAATTCCCGTCAAAGCCTTTAACCCAAGATACGGAAGAAGCGTTAAACAATTCAATCGGATCGCCAATAGAATTTTTCAAATCATCACTAAGCCTTATAGCACAGATAGTTCCATCTTTTATTTGTGTCCATTCATGGCAAAAAACCATCCACGGTTTTCCCAACTTATCTATATATAGTGACCCATCGAGACAATTCCAGTCTTTGGGTGTCACAGGTCCATTGCTGTGTATTCCAAATGGTCCAATTGGATTATCTGCAACAAGTATTTGCGTTCCTCTAAAAGCATCTTCAGCAAAAAAACTGGCGAACATATAAAAAAGGTCATTATATATGTATACTTCAGGAGCCCAAAAATGCCTGTCTGCCCAAAATCCATCTGGTCGCTTAAAAGCAGTAAAGGGACCATCCCAAGATTCTAAATCACTACTTTTAAAAACTTCAAACCTGTCTGCTATACCCCATGATGTCTCACCTTTTGTACCATAAAGATAATATGTAGATTTATACGGCAGAATAAAAGGATCCCTCAAATAAATATCTTCTCTTTTCATAATTAGTATATTGCTCCTTTATATATTTAAAATTGAATAACCATATGGCTCAATTTCATTTTCTGTTTTGTTATATTTCGCTTTTCCGCCCTTCCCACCCATATCCACGGACATGAGAATTCGGTTCCCTTCATTATTCACTCTAATTATAGATACTATGCCTACATCATTTTCAAATTTTAGCCTAACGCCGGCTAATCCGGCATAATGAGCAAATAATTTAGACAACATCAATTTACCTTCATCTGAAGACGGCAGTGCACCAAGTGAAATAATCTTCCCTTCTCCATAATCCCTTTCAGTTATAAAAGCTAATCCAGTAGTTTCTCCGCCAACAACATTACCTATCTTTTTTGCTTCGTTGCATTGCATAAAGTGACTCCAAAGAGACAGCGGTGCCCTAATACCAAAAGCCTCACCTTCACATGCAGTACCTTTGATGGGATATGAAAATAAAACCTTTACTCCTGCTGCAGATTCAAATTTTCTTCCCAAAGCTGAATCCGTATGCACAGTATGCTCTTTTGTCCTCATCCCTGTTAGCGGTCCTACAATCCATATTCCTCCTTTTTCAACAAACGAAAGAGCTTTATTTAAGAGCTCATCGCTCAAATAGTAAATAAAAGGTGTAATAACTATTTTATATTCATCAAGCTTTGCATTTTCACCAATTATGTCACGATGAAATCCGGAATCAAGAATAATATCATAAATCCCTCTCATAAGATTGTAATAATCCATATTTTCAAGCGGTTCTGTCATCATAAAGGCTCTTGCAATATCAGAATAATGCAAAGCAATTTCAGCTTTTACAGGTACAGTCATAATTATTTGGTTTTCTATTTCCCTCATTGCAGCAGTTGCCTTTTCCACCTGCCTGTATCCTATTGCAGGTTCTCCCCATGAACTTATTATTGCCCCGTGAGGAATCTCACAACCACTTTTATGTTGTCTAAAGAGCCAATATGAAAATCCGAATGCACCCATTGCATAAGCACAAACCGATTCTGCTTTAACAAATTCATCTGGATGTATTTTTTTGTTTACTTCAATAAAACCACTATGAGAGGAGCAAGTTTCCATAACCATAAATGAATAACCATTTTTCATACAACGAAACCGATCGTAATCAAACACCATTTGACGATAATCATTTGCCTCAGGGTAATCGTCAAACGAAGCGAAATCAAGTTCTTCAAATACAGCCTCATTATTAAGCATAAACAAAACACTTGAATTATGCGTTATTGGAGCTTTTGAGTGTTTTCTGATGATATCTGTTTGTATCCGCAGATATTCGACTATTTTTTCTCTTGAAAAAAGCCTGTACATAGTCGAAAGTGAAGGGTTATGTAAAAAAGTCGTCCTTAGAGGTACGGGCACTTGCTCAAAACTCTGGTAATACTGGCTCCACACATGGGTTGCCCATGCAATATTAAGATTTTCTATGGTTTCATACCTTTTTTCTAGCCACTCATGCCATAATTTTTCACATTCTTCACAATAGCATTCGGCCACATTACATTTAAATTCATTATCTATCTGCCAACCAATAACACCTGGTAAATTTCCTACTTTTTCAGCAAGAGCTTCTACTATAATTTTCGTCCTTTTGTGA
>Ga0265595_1001846_pt1 | contig 15440 bp, 13 predicted proteins | sample saktaG_15_FD_190148 | JGI IMG/M metagenome (GOLD analysis project Ga0265595, IMG submission 190148) | Saline water microbial communities from Sakinaw Lake, British Columbia, Canada - sak_2013_06_06_50m | ecosystem: Environmental > Aquatic > Non-marine Saline and Alkaline > Saline ... | reverse complement strand
GTAACCACAGCTTCACCTTTCTCAAAAACCCCATCACCCCGAAAGGGCGAGGGAATCCGCCCCATGGATTCAAAGAATTTACCGGTAATTCCGGGATACAATACAACCTCATCTCCCAAACCCGCCCGGGTCCGTTCATAGGCATTGCTAAGTAGTTGTACAGCTTCATCAACGGTCCGGCCAATCTCTGCCAATTGTCGCAGGTCGCTGGCGATGATCTCATCGACTGGCCGTTGATCATTGCCTAAAAATCCATCACCGGAAAATTTTGAGGCAGCCAGATTAGTAACCAAATTTTTATCCTCGGGAGTTTCCTTCATTCCTTATCCTTTTATGCAAACTTATCAAAATAGATTTTCTCTTTCGGCATCCCGGCCTTTGTCAGAATCTCGATACTCGCGTCAATCATACCGGGCGAACCACACAGATAGGCCTCATGCTGACTGCAATCGGGGAATAATTTTGGAACGATTTCCGTAATCCGGCCTCGTTCACCTTTCCAGTCGGAATTTTCAGGTTCTCCGGAAAGCGCCGGAATATATGTTAACCAGGGTAATTCCTTTTCCAGGGCTTTCAACTCATCAAAATAAAAAAGGTCCTTCTGTGAATGGGCGCCGAAAAAGTAACTGGCTTTACGGTTAATATTTTTCTCTTTCATATCCCGGATAATGCTCCAGATCGGCGCCATCCCGCTACCACCAGCGATGAAGATAATTGGCGCCTCCGTCCCGCTTAAGCGGAATTCTCCATAAGGACCGGAAAAATTCACCGGCTGGCCTTCTTTTAGGTGATCAAACACCCAGGTTGTGCAGATACCGTCTGGTACCAGCCGAATGTTTAACTCAATCGCCTGATTATCCGAAGGGATTGACGCTACCGAATAAGCCCGCATAACCGATTCCCGGCCTTTATACTCTTTTGACTCCAATTGAATATATTGTCCGGCGGTAAAATCGATCGTCGCCGGATCTGTCAGTTTAATTCGTAATTCGGTAATGTCATACGTCAGCGGTTTTTTATGTTCGACGATTCCTGTGAACCGCTTTACGGAAAACAGTTCTTTGGGGATTTCAATTTTCAGGTCATTTCTGACTTTCACCTGGCAGGACAGACGGACATTGGTCTTGCGTTCTTCATCACTGAGATATGGTTCTTCCACCGGTCCGATCGCACCGCCGCCTTCCAGTACTTTCAGTTTGCAATAGGCGCAACTGCCGCGACCGCCACAGGCGGATGGGATAAAAATATCATTCTCCGCCAGTGATGCTAATAATGACGAACCGCCGGCAACGTTTAGTTCCTTTTCGCCATTATTTATGGAAATCTTACACTCACCGTAATTGAGAATGCGTTTTTCAGCAAGAACCAGCAGAAGTGCCAGCACCAGACCTGTAATCGTCAGGAATCCGGTTGCGATTATTACAGAGCTAATCAATCCACACTCCAACTAATTTATATCTTGATCATTCCCGAAAAACCAACAAACGCCAGCGACATTATGCCAATGATGATCAATGTAATTCCCGGGCCGGCCAGGCCATTGGGAAGCGCCTCTTCACGGATTTTTTCCCGGATACCACCAATTAATGTAATGGCCAGAAACCAGCCGAATCCGCCCCCCAGGCCAAAGGCGAACGTTTGCCAGAAACCGTAGGGTTTATTCAGCATAAACAACGATATACCCAGAATAGCACAATTTACCGTAATCAATGGTAAAAATATCCCCAGGGCATTATATAACGCCGGGGAAAATCGTTCGATAATCATTTCGATCAGTTGCACAAATGCAGCAATCACGATAATGAATGTAATCAGCCGCAAAAATTCCAGATGAAAGGGAATCAAAATATACTGATACACCAGAAAATTTAACGCCGCCGTTGAGGCTGTTACAAAGATTACTGCCGCTCCCAGGCCCATGCTGGTATCCACTTTTTTCGATACACCCAGGCATGAGCACATGCCCAGAAAGCGTGCCAGCAGAATATTATCGGTGAAAGCCGCAGATATGAAAATGACGATGATCGATGTAAATAAACTCATATCCTGTATTGCTGTCATAGTCTATCCCTGCCGTTTTGGGGTTGCCGGAGACAGATTCCTGCCGATCCAGGTTGCAATAGCCAGCATGAAAAACGCACCGGGCGGCATTACCATAATCGTCCATTGATGCCACCAGATTTCCCGGGCCGGCAATGCGTATCCCAGGATTGTCCCGAAACCCAGTGGTTCACGAATCAGGGCAATCGCCACCAGGATCAGGGAATAGCCCAATCCCGACGCAATTCCATCGAGAAATGACGGCCAGGGGCGATTTTGACTGGCAAAGGCCTCCGCCCGTCCCATAATGATACAATTCGTAATAATCAGGCCAACATAGGGACCGATGAAGCGATGAATATCGGGATTCAGGGCCTTGATAATGATATCAACCATCATCACATAACTGGCGATGATCAGGACCTGTACAATCATCCGAATCCGTCGGGGAATGTAATTCCGCAATGCCGAAATCGTCAGGCTCGACAGCGCCGTGGTAAACATTACTCCAAAGCACATAAACAAGGTGTTCGCCAGCAGGTTGGTGACTGCCAGGGTTGAGCAGACTCCCAGCACCTGACGAAAAATGGGATTCTCTTCCCACAATCCTTTGATAAATATTTTCTTTGCTGTATCTGCCATCGGATTATTCCTTTTCCGATTGATATCGGTTATACATTTCTCTGAACAGATTCAGTTCACTATTCAATAATTTTTCCAGGGCAAGCGACGTCTGGGTTGCGCCGGTAATGGCATCGACGCGGTTTGTGAGATTAGGTCTTGAAGATGCACCAACAATCAGGCGCTGATCAACCCGTCCTGTCCAATCAATTTCCAAATCCTTAAACTGGTCAGTAAACCATTTTTCCTCTATTCGTGCGCCCAGCCCCGGAGTCTCTTTCTGATCCAGAAACTGGATGTTTATCACTTGTGACAAATCCGACGTCAATACGATAATTCCTTCAATCCGGTCCCAGAATCCCATCCCAGAAAAGACAAAACCAACATCAGATTTATTAGTATCTCTTTTAAAAAATGTCTCAAAATTTCTGGTATCTGAAGATAATGTTCTAAAAATAATATTTTGATCAATCGCCTGCTGATAAGCTTGAGGAGAATCACCATTAACGTCTAACAGAAATGCATTACAAACGACGCGATTGCGGTTAAGTGTCTCATTTTTTGCTAAAGTTTTTAACGTCGAATAGTGGACAAGGGAAATCGCTGAACCAAACACAACACAAATTGCAACAATGAAAATGAACGTATATGTCGCCGAGTTCTTATTCATTTTATCACCGTCTTTTTCCTGGATTGGAACCGTTTAATCCAAAGATCCAGAGACGGTGCAATGGTATTGCCTAGCAATATGGAAAAAGCAACTCCACCAGCAAAAACGGCTTTATAGCGGAAAAAGACAACCATCGCTCCGATGAAAATTCCGTAGATCCATTGTGAGAGAGGCATTTTGGGAGCACTGACCGGATCGGTCACCATAAATACCGCTGCAAACAGTAATGCGCCCGAAAAAAGGGTAAATAAAAACGGTGGAACTGCATCGATACCAAACCCAATTCGAAGGATAAGATTTAAACCAATTGCCCCGATCAATGTTGAAACGATCAGACGCCACTGGGCAGTTTTAGTATAAATTAAATAGATACCGGACAATATAATGATCAACGCACATACTTCGCCTGCTGAACCGGCTGTCAGTACCCGTTGGCTGCCATCAACATTGAAAACCTCACCAATATTGCCAAAAAACAGATTCCGGATATCCGTCACAAATCCAAAATCGCGACGGGACCACATGGGTGTGGCTGCTGAAATAGCATCTGTAATTTTCAGATTGGCCTTCGTCAGCATGTCCGGTGTACGTTTAAGCGCTGCAAAACTCCACTGGCTGAATCCACCGGGAAATCCCCGAAACACCGGCACAAACCGGGAAGTGGATTCGATCGGAAAACAGACATATATAAAAGCCCTGGCGACAATTGCGGGATTAAAGACATTTTTCCCAAACCCGCCAAAGACCTCCTTGGCAAACAATATTCCCACAATTGCCCCTGTGGCTGTCATCCAGAACGGCAAGGTTGGCGGCAAGGATAATCCGTACAGAGCCGCTGTGACAAACACGGCGTAACTGATTTTCCCGTTTCGCTTTGATGTCATGATCCATTCTGTCAGAAAACAAAAAATGGTCGCGACCAGCACGTTAGCTGCCACTCGCCAGCCAAAATAATAAATCCCTGCTAGTACAACCGGAATAAGCGCATAGAGAACTTTCAGCATCACTTTTTGTTTCAGGAAAGCCGGTTTACGCATAAAATATCCCGCGTGATTTGATGGTTTGTTAGTTTACTTCATGTCTGTAATGCAATATAATGAGTATCTGCATTGCATGCAATATTCAACTCTGGCAATTATACTGATAAATGGGAATCGATTTCATTGATTCGAGCGTTAATTTGGTCAAATTCCGCATGTTCAGATTCCCATTGCTGAATCGCTGCTTCCAGGGTTTTTTTCAATTCCTGTTGTTCAGTGTACATTTTTTGAAACTCTTCCTGTCTTTCGGGAGAAAAAATCTCACTACCTATGAACAACTCATCCAATTCCTGGATTCGCTCTTCCATTATGGAAATCTGCTGTTCGCTTTTTTTAACCTTCTGTTCAGCTCTGGATAATTCTTTTGAAAGTTGCCGTCGCTCCTGACCGAGTTGCTTTGATGAGTTCTGGATGCTGGTAATTGCTTTTTTATCGGTTTGCTTAATCCGGGTTTTAATGTCCCTATCCAGGTAGTCCTGCTGTTCTCTGGCAAGAAAATCATCGTAATTACCGGGATAGAATGAATAGCCATCAAACCGTAGTTCCAGAATACTCGTTGACAAATGGTTTAAAAAATAACGATTATGGCTGACAAATATAACCGTTCCGGGAAAGGCCAATAGCGCATCCTCCAGGGATTCAATGGCCTCGAGATCCAGGTGATTCGATGGTTCATCCAATAAAAGAATGTTGTGTTGCTCAACCATTAATTTTGCAAAAATCAGTCTGGCTGCCTCGCCGCCGCTTAAAATATCAGTCGTTTTATAGATATCGTCGGCACTGAACAAAATCTGCCCAAGAATTGATCGAACCGACGTAACTATTTCACCGGAAGTATACGCATATAACCAATCGAAAACCGTTGTATTTAATTCAATCAGATCACGATGGTTTTGTGCAAAATAACCCACATCGCTCTCGAATCCCCATTGAATCCTTCCCTCGTCAGCTTTTAATACACCCGCGAGAATTTTTATTAATGTCGATTTACCCACTCCATTCGGCCCGATGACCGCAATCCGATCGCCGCGGTTAACATTCAAATCAAGATTATTGAGTACAAGCAAATCATCAAAGGATTTTTTCAGACCGGAAATTTCCAGGACTTGCTGACCCGAAGGTCGCTTTTGCACAAATTTAAATGATGGATGGATTCTGGTAGAACGAGTTATAACGATATCTTCCATCCGGTCAATCTGTTTTTTCCGACTGACGGCTTGGCGGGCTTTGGTGGCTTTGGCCCGAAACCGTTCGTAAAATTCCTGAAGTTCCTGGCGCTTTTTCTCAAGACGTTCAATCTCGACCTGTTTTTGCTCGAAGTCCATTTGTTTGGCTATCAAGAAAGCATTATAATTTCCTGTATATATTTTTATCATCTCATAATCTATATCGATAATATGAGTGGAAATTTGATTCAGGAAATACTGATCATGGGAAACAACTATGACGATTCCGGAAAATTCCTTCAGGTACTCACCCAGCCAGGCAATCGAGTAGATATCCAGGTGGTTATTCGGTTCGTCCAAAAGCAGGATATCGGGTTCGCCAAACAGACATTGCCCGATCAGGACCCGCAGTTTATAGCCTCCGGATAATGTTGACATGGGTTGCTGCAACTGGTATTGACGCAGGCCAAGCCCCTTTAACAGAATAGCAGCCCGGCCATCGGCATTATAGCCATCCACATCGGAAAGTCTGTGCTCCAGCTCGGCCAGTCGGCCACCCTCATTTTCTGATAATGTGATTTTTGATTCAAGTTCTCTTTTCTCATTCAGTAATGCCCAGAGCGCTTCGTTCCCCATGAGAACAACATCAATAATTGGAATATCCTCATACTCAAATTGGTCCTGTTTCAGTACACCCAGCCGCATCGTTGAAGGGATTCGGACTTCACCTTCCGATGCTTCCTGTTCACCACCGATTAGTTTCAATAGGGTAGTTTTTCCTGATCCGTTTGCACCGACAATTCCATAGCGTTTACCGGGTGTAAGATTAGCGGATACATTCCTAAAAAGTACCTTGTCACCAAACTGAACGCCTATATTATTCAATTGAATCATGGAAAACACTCCGGTAATAATTAACGCCCGGATTGTAAGAACTTTCTTACAGATAATCAAGTCTTGTCCGGTATAACATCAATTTTTTAATAAATCTGTAACTTTTTATGTGTTAACTTATTCTAAGTGAATTAGTTAAACGAATTAAGATTGCTTTTTGAATGCGTTGACTATTCTTTAAATATATTGTATATTAGGCGGCTTTATTTTAACCGATTTGCTGAAATGGAGGCATATGTCGGCGAAAACATCAAAATCAACGTCCGATAGTAACCGGGCTTTGAGTAAATATCTGGAAGAGATCGGCAGTTTTGAACCACTCTCCCCGGAAATGGAAATTGAACTCGCGCAGCGTCTGAAACAGGGCGACCGTGAGGCCTTAAAAAAATTAACCGAAGCCAACCTGCGTTTTGTCGTCAGTGTAGCCAAGGATTACCAGGGACAGGGTCTCCCGTTGACCGATTTAATTAATGAAGGCAACCTGGGCCTTATCAAAGCGGCTGAACGTTTTGATGAAACCCGCGGATTTAAATTTATTTCCTATGCTGTCTGGTGGATTCGTCAATCGATTTTGCAAGCATTAGCCGAACACTCCAGAATTGTACGTTTACCGCTGAACCGCGTGGGCACAATCACAAAAATTACCCGCGAGGCTGAGAGCTTGGAACAGCAGTACGAGCGTGCGCCCAGTCAGGATGAAATCGCTCAGGGACTTGATTTAAAGTCAGACGAAGTCTCCGATGCGATTCGGATTTCCCGGAAACATCAATCACTAAACGCTCCTTTTCGCGATGGTGAAAAAAATTCATTGATCGATGTGATTAAAGATGACGCTCAACCGACTCCCTATAGCGAACTGATGCACGAATCCCTTCGTCAGGAAATCCGGGACGCTCTGAATACTCTCAAAGAACGTGAACGAGACGTCATTAAAATGTATTTTGGTATCGACCGCGAATACGCATTGACATTGAATGAGATCGGTGAAGAATTTGACCTCACCCGTGAACGAATTCGGCAGATCAAAGAAAATGCCATTCGACGCTTAAGTCATAAATCCCGTAGCAAAAAATTACGATCCTATTTGGGTTAAAAAGGAAGGAGGTGAATTCAATAATATGGTACAAGTAACAGTACATAACGGTGAAAACCTGGAAAAAGCCATTCGACGCTTCAAGAAAAAGTTCGAAAAAGCCGGTATTTTGAAAGACGTAAAAAAGAACGCCTACTTCGTTAAACCAAGTGCGGAGAAGAGGATGCGCCGGGCCAAAGCAGCTAAACGTGCACACCGGATAGATATGCCATAAAATATCTTTGATTTTTCTTACTATATAAAAAGCCCCTGTAACTATAGGGGCTTTTTCTTTTTCATCTAAGTCATTGAATTAATCGAATAACCATTTTTTGATTTTATCAGAGACAATCTCCGGCGTAAATCCGAACTTTTCCTTCAGGATTTTTACCGGCGCTGATTTTCCAAATGTTTCAATCCCGATTTTTAACAATGGTCCACGGAATATGTCACCCCAGCCCATCATACTGGCGGCTTCGATTACAACTACCGGAATTCCATCAGGAAAAACCTGTTTTTGGTAATCCGCTGATTGTTTCAGAAACAGTTCCCTTGATGGCATCGAAACAGCCCGAATGGATTTTCCTTCAGGAGATAAGAGTTGTTTTGTTTCAACTGCCAATCCCACTTCGGAACCGCTAGCACACAAAATTAAATCTGGAGTTGGCGAGTCCTCCTCAACGATATAAGCACCTTTTTCGATAGTCTCAATGTGAAAGGCACCGGATCGTTTGAGGGTTGGAACTCCCTGTCGGGTCAGGATCAACGCCGTAGGGCCAGTCTGATTTTTCAAAGCGGTAATCCAGGCGCCGGCGACTTCGGCTGCATCGGCCGGACGAATGACTGTCACATTTGGAATCACTCGCAGGGATGCCAGATGCTCCACCGGCTGATGGGTTGGTCCGTCTTCCCCAAGGAAAATACTGTCATGGGTAAACACATAGATCGCCTGAATCCCCATTAAGGCTGCCAGACGAACCGCTGGTCGCATATAATCGGCAAATTGCATGAAGGTAGCGCCAAAAGGAATTACCCCGCCATACAGCGTCATACCATTGAGAATCGCTCCCATTGCATGTTCCCGAATCCCGAAATGCAGATTACGGCCGCCAAATTGACCAGCCTGGATCGATTTATAGGCTTTCAAATAGGTATTGGTTGATGGAGCCAAATCTGCCGAACCACCAATAAACGTTGGCAAATACTCAGCAATCTTTTGCATAACTGCGCCGGATAATTTTCGGGTGGCAGCGGAATCGACGGGAACAGACTGATTCAGGTCAGTGCTAAGTTTCTGAATCTGACTGTCGATCCAGGACAGATCAAGTTGTTGAAATAAATCCGGCGATTCATTTTTTGCGGTTTCAAATCTGGCCATCCAGATATCGTAGTCGATTTGTAATTCTTCTACCCGTTTCTGTAAATATTCTGAGACTTCATCAGGGACAAAAAATGATTTATCGCTTGACCAGCCAAGATTTTCCTTAGCGGCTTTTAGTTCATCGGCTCCCAACGGGGAACCGTGCACGCCGGCCGTATCGACTTTATGCGGCGCTCCAAATCCTATATGAGTTCTTGCCTTGATTAACGTTGGTTTTTGGGTTTCGGCAATCCCGGCCTCAATTGCGTCTGCTATTTCTGCGTGATTGTGGCCGTCAATTTCAATGACCTGCCAATTGTACGCCTTAAAGCGTTGTGCAACGGATTCCGAAAAAGCAAGGTTCGTCGATCCTTCAATGGAGATATGGTTATCGTCATAAATATAAACGATATTGCCAAGTCCCAGGTGTCCGGCCAGGGAAGCAGCTTCCGACGCAACACCCTCCATTAAATCACCATCACTGACAATTCCGAAAATTCGCTGAGAATTAAAAAGTTTTTCGCCGAATTTTGTCGCGGTGATTTTCCCCGCCAATGCCATTCCGACGCCCATAGCAAAACCCTGTCCCAATGGACCGGTGGTTGTTTCAATTCCCGGTGCTTCACCGTATTCCGGGTGTCCGGCAGTCCGGGAACCCCATTGCCGAAAATTCTGCAAATCATCCATCGACATATCGTACCCATACAGGTGCAATAGAGAATACAATAGCATCGATCCATGTCCAGCAGACAGGACAAATCGATCCCGGCCGATCCAATCAGGTTTCAGTGGATTGAAGCGCAGGTATTTTGTCCATAAAACATAAGCACAGTCCGCCATTCCCATTGGCATCCCGGGATGACCGGAATTTGCTTTCTCAACTCCATCAGCAGATAAAAAACGGATTGTATTGGCGATTTTATTTCCAATCTCAGTATTCTTTTTGATAGTCATATTATTTTCCTCCAATTATTGTACTTTTTCTTTACTTTTTTTCAAAATTAATCCATGTTCCGCACCAATTTCATTCAGAGATATGAACACCTTACCCTGGAGTGACACAGTATCTTTATTTTTTTCCATGGCCTCGTACTCTTTTTCACCGGCGACAAAAATCCGGGTCTGTCCATCGGCTTTGGTCGCGTTTTTCAACATTTGAATATAATAATCCATGTTATCTTGCAATTCATTCAATCCCATAAACGCTTCCGGATTAATAACACCCAGAAAATGGCATACTTCTGCAGGAGATCCTTTTTTCCCGTAAACATCAGTCCCGACAGTTCCCGAGGAAAGCACTCCGGATAAAATGTCAACTACAGCACTGAGTCCATAGCCCTTGTAGCCACTGGTTAATTCGATACCTCCGCCGAGTGGAAACAATCCTCCCCCCTTCCGGGCAATTAAATTAGCCAGAACCTTCGTGGCATCAACCGACGGATTTCCATTTTCATCACAGGCCCATGAGTCCGGGATAGTCGCTTCATTTCTTGAATAGACTTCCAGTTTACCGCGCGGTACGGTAGATGTCGCCATATCCAACAAAAAGGGCCGTTCATTTTTCCCGGGAAAACCGATGGATATTGGGTTTGTACCAATAACGGCATCCTTTCCAAAGGTTGGAACGACCAGCGGGGCCGAATTGGTTAAAGAAATTCCGATCATATTCTTTTCAAGGGCCATAAGCGTATAATAACCGGCAATCCCATAATGATTTGAGTTACGGATCGACGCAAAACACATAAAATGCTGGTTGGCTTTTTCAATACATTTCTTCATGGCACGATAGGCAATCGGCTGTCCCATCCCGCCATTACCATCGATTACCAGAGACACTGGTGTTTCCCGAATAATATTCAGTTTGCATTCCGGTTTTATAATCCCGGTTTTAATTCCATCCACGTACCGTTTAAGGCGAGCGACACCATGGGATTCTATATTCCGGCGATCCGCGGAAATTAACACATCAGTCGTTATCTCAGCATTTTCAAGCGATAAGCCCACATTTTTCAGAACATCAATTACAAATGCTTTTAATTCACTGTTTTGAACCGTAATTCGTTTTTCCATATTTATTTCCAAAGATAATCGCAGATTAAAAGAAAGTTAAAGATAAGATATGAGTCAAAAATGTTCAAGGTTTTATCAGTCATATCAGACGCGCGGCCGGAAGCCTTCACCGATTACCTCATGAACATTTGCGATAATCACAAATGCAACGGGATCAATCTGCTGTACAATCTGCCGCAATGTAGCTACTTCTTTCCGGGTCACAACCGTGAACAATATATTCCGCTCTTTTCGGGTGTAAAAACCGTTTCCAAATATTTCTGTACCCCCTCGTCCCATTTCCTGGGTTATTGCCTCGATAATTGCATCCTGTTTTTCAGTAACAATGTAGAAAGACCGGGCATAATCAAAACCATCCAGAATAACATCCAGAACTTTACTGGAAAAGTACAGACTGATAAAACCATAAAGAGCCAGATTTACATCGTGAAAGGCCAAGCCGGCGAAACTGATAATGAAAAAATCGACAAAAAGAATCGATGTACCAATTGTCATATTTGAATATTTGTGAATAATCTGTCCGATAATATCCGAACCACCGGTTGTGCCCTTGAACCGGAAAACAATACCCAGACCAATACCCAATAAAATGCCACCGAAAATGGATGTCAGTAGCAGGTTTTCCGTTGCTGCACCGAGGTGTAATATCTTATCAAAAAAATCCGTCGTTACGGATACAAAAATAATGGAAAAAAACGTTCGGGGGCCAAATTGCGTCCCCAGTACTTTAAGCCCCAGAACAAATAACGGAATATTAAAAAGCAGCATTATGAGACCAACAGGCAGATTAAAGAGATAATGTAACACAATCCCAATACCGCTGACGCCACCGGGCGCTATTCTCCCGGGAATTAAAAACAACACCAGTCCCAACGACATGATTGTCGAGCCGACAGCCAGTCCGATGTACTCAAACACGATAGATTTCATTTTCTGTTTCATATATTTTCCCTGAGTTTTATTTCAAAATAATTTGTCTTGAAAGCTACAACTTTTATGACATTTTATTAAGGAAAAGTTTGATACTAACCCCGAATATCCCAATTCATAGTTAGGATATTCAGACCGTCTTTTATAATTTCCGAATCGAAAATTGAAAGGGAAAATTGCGTGAGTAATTCACGATCAGCACAGACAAAAAAAACCGTAAAAACCTTCGCACTGGCCTCATTTCTGAATGATCTCGGCTCCGACATTATTTATCCCATCTGGCCACTGTTTGTTACATCGGTTCTCGGCGCCAATATGGCTGTACTGGGCTTGATCGACGGGTTGGGCGAAGCGGTCGTATCCATATCCAAAGCCTTATCCGGCTACATATCCGACAAGACTAAAAAACGGAAAATCTTTATCTGGACCGGCTATCTAATGGGAGCAATTTCCAGAATTGGCTATGCATTATCAACGGCCTGGCCTCATTTGATTCCCTTTAGAATATTGGATCGAGCCGGCAAAATCCGCAGCGCTCCGAGAGACGCCATTGTGGCCGATATTTCCACACCCAAAACCCGAGGTAAAATCTTCGGTTTGTTACGTTCCGCTGATCACCTCGGCGCGGTTTTTGGGATTCTGATCTGTATCTTCTTCTTTAATATTCTGGGCTACCGCCTGCTTTTCACATTGGCTGCAATTCCATCGGTTATCGGAGCATTTTTAATTATCCGAAATATAAATGAAAATAAACGGCCCGCACGCTCACCGTTTGAAACCAAAAAAGCAAAAAAACTCAGCCGTAACTTTATTTTGTTTTTAATTCTGAGTGCTGTTTTTGCCATCGGTTCGTTCAGTTACTCGTTCCTGATGATCTACGCCAAAGAATTTGGTTTTCGGGTCAGCTTTGTTCCAGTATTGTATCTGGTCTATTCCGGTACCGCTTCGCTATCTGCGATGCCCTTCGGAAAATTAGCCGATCGGATCGGTCGAAAAGCCGTCATGATGATCGCATTTTGTCTTTGGATTTTGGTTGGTTTAACAGTTGTTTTCACTCATCATATCGCCGCTGTTGTTATAATTTTTGTTCTGTTTGGGCTGCATAAAGGCGCCATCGAACCGGCTCAAAAAGCATTCGTTTCGGATATAGCACCAGTTGAGTTGCGGGCCAGTTATCTGGGAACTTACCAAATGGTGATTGGTCTCTGTGCCTTACCCGCGTCACTGATAGCCGGCTTGTTATGGGATAGCGTTGGTATTAATATGCCATTTATTGTGTCAATTGGTCTGACTGGTATTGCCATTGGGTTACTCCTTTTTATAAAAAGCAACGATTAAAAGTACAAAGCGCGGATAGTTTTATAATTAAAATTTATTCGATATATTGACCTTGTCACAAATGAAATACAATGTGAAAAAAGAAACCAATCTTCGATCAACCATTTCTGTTCAGACAATCCTGATCGTTAGTCTTATTCTCCTGGTTCTGTACACCGGTTTTGCCGGTTTTGAGTACAATCGATCAAAAAATGACCTGATCTCTATGATGGAGGAAGAGGGCTATATTCTTCTGGATGCCCTGATGATAAGCGGTGAACGCTCAATCCTGGAATACGATGAAACGGCATTTGCGGATCGAGATAATGTGGGGCCAGGAAAATTGATAAACCAAATCATGCAACGGGAAGGAATTAACTACATCGTGTTACAGGATGATTATAGTGTACTGATGGCTAGCGCGAATCTTCCTGAACTTGACCCAACTCTGGTGGACCCGTTTCTCCTGCAAATCTCCATTGAAAAAACAAGGAATTCCAGGTTGTTAAAAATTGGCACAGTGGAAGTATTTGAAATTGCGGGCTCTTTCTTTTTCCAAAATGACTATATCGGTATTTTTAGAATTGGCCTGGAAATGGATCAATATCAACGAATCCTGCGAAATACCCGCGTTCGATTTATCTTTACTGCGATCATTTTCCTGTTTGTTGGGGTAATCGGATTCAGCTTTATGGTTGTCAAACAAAATGCCCAACTTTTGTCGGAATCTTACCAGCGGGTCAAAACCTATACCGGTGAAATTCTGCAAAACCTTAAAGATGCTGTGATCGCCGCCGATCATTCCGGTACTATTACAGTCTTCAATGGTGCCGCAGTGGATCTGTTTGAAATCACTGCCGATAAAATTATTGGAAAATCCATCTTTAATGTAAAATTACCTTGTCTGAAACCGATGGTTGAAACACTCAAAACAGAAAAAACAATCTTTAATAATCGTTATACAATCACAATACAGGGTAAATATAAAATTACTAGCATAGCCACCTCAATCGTCCGAAATCCTGATAAAAAGATAGAAACCATCATTTTAATTGCCACCGATCAGACCATTCAGAATCACCTGGAAGAACGACTTCAACGTCAGGAAAAATTGACTGCGATGGGTGAACTCGCCTCTGGCGTCGCCCACGAAATCCGCAACCCAATTAATGCCATTGGGATGATTGCCCAGCGCCTGCTTAAGGAATTTCATCCCCGTGAAGACGAAACAGAATATAATGAATTAACGTTATCGATCGTTCATGAAACCAAACGAATCGACAAGTCCATCCGACAATTTCTGCATTTTTCCAAACCGGCAGCGCTACAAAAACAGCCCACCGATATGACTATATTTCTAAACGAACTCGGGCAATTTTTCAGAAGCAGCAGTCAAGCAAAGGGTGTAAATTTTTCCCTTCAAGTCAGAGATAACGGGAATCTTGCCATTGATCCGACTCAGATGCAGCACGCATTACTGAATTTGCTTCAAAACAGTCTTGATGCTACTCCTGCTGATGGTCAGATTATTCTATCATCACAATTCAATGAAAACCAATATGAAATCCGTATTACCGATACTGGGCATGGAATTCCCGAAGAGAACAGAAAAAAAATCTTTGATATTTATTTCACCACAAAGCATGACGGAACCGGTATGGGATTACCAATCGTCAATCAGATCGTTCAGCAACATAATGGCGAGATTTTTATCGAGCCAAACAAAGAACAGGGTACAATATTCCGTATTCTGCTCCCACTTGAAGAGGCATAATGGGCACTTATTCCCTACTAGTCGTCGATGATGAAGCCACTCAATTAAATACATTATCGAATTATCTGAAAAAGAAGGGCTTCCAGGTTTTTCGGGCAAATACCGGTAACGTTGGTTTAGATATTCTTAAACAAAACATAATCGATATTGTACTGACCGATTATCGAATGCCGGAAATGAACGGTCTTGAATTTATTAGAAAGATTAAGCTGCTAAATCCGGAAATTGATGTGATAATGGTAACGGCTTTCGGAAATATTGAAGATGCGGTGGAAGTAATGAAAGCCGGCGCAAGCGATTATCTCCAAAAACCCATTGACCTTGATTACCTTGATATCATCATTAAAAAGGTTCTGGATAAAAAGCAAATCCTGAGCGAAAACCGGAGTCTAAAAGAATCTCTCAAGACCAAATATAATTTCGACCATCTGATCAGCGGAAGCGCTGCAATGGAATCGGTATTGAACACTGCCGGGAGGGCGGCTC
>Ga0265595_1001845_pt1 | contig 15452 bp, 13 predicted proteins | sample saktaG_15_FD_190148 | JGI IMG/M metagenome (GOLD analysis project Ga0265595, IMG submission 190148) | Saline water microbial communities from Sakinaw Lake, British Columbia, Canada - sak_2013_06_06_50m | ecosystem: Environmental > Aquatic > Non-marine Saline and Alkaline > Saline ... | reverse complement strand
GGCGGTATCAGGACGGGCAGGGGAGAATCAGCCTTGAAGCGCTTACGCAGGGCATCGTTGGATGCCACGCCGCCGGCCAGCACGATCTGCTTTACTCCGTTCCTCAAGGCAGCCTGTATGGTCTTGCCGACCAGCACATCGATGATCGACTGCTGAAAGGCCGCCGCCGCCTCTTTAACCCACCGATCATTGCGCTCTCCCTTCTCCTCCACCATGTGCAGCAGCGCGGTTTTTACTCCGCTGAAGCTGAAATCATCGCTGTCCTTGAGCCAGGCGCGCGGAAGCGACAGGGGGGTTGTTATGCCCGCTGTGACCGATTGGATAGACGGACCACCCGGGTAGGGTAGCCCCATGATCCTCGCTCCTTTGTCAAAAGCCTCGCCGGCCGCATCATCCCGCGTGCTTCCCAGGCGGTGGAAGCTGCCGTGGTTTGCCATTAAAATCAGGTCGCTGTGCCCGCCGGATACGATCAGACAGAGGCAGGGGAACTCCGGTTTGTCGCCGGCCAGCCAGTTGGCGTAGATATGCCCCTCCAGGTGGTTGACGCCGATAAAAGGCAGGTCTTCCGCCTGTGATATTGCCCTGGCGAAATTAACGCCCACGATCAAAGATCCCGCCAGCCCGGGTCCCACGGTGGCAGCTATGGCATCAATCTGTTTCAGAGTGATACCCGCATCGGTCAGCGCTTTTTCAGCCACAGGTGTTATTGTAAGCAGATGCTGGCGCGAGGCCACTTCGGGCACGATGCCGCCGTACCTGGCGTGTATGTCCACCTGCGACGATATTACATTGGAGAAGATGGTATCCCCGTCTTTTACGACCGCTGCGGCAGTCTCGTCGCATGATGTTTCGAAGGCAAGTATGTTCACGGCAGGGATTATAGCACAAAGCTAAAACGACATATGGCAATTGCTGTTTTGCGGACGTGTTGCTACAATTAAGCCCCGGCTCAAATCACCGTCTTATAGCGAGGATAACGATATGGAAATTACCTGGTTCGGCCACTCCTGTTTCCGCATCAAAGGCAAGGAAGTGACCGTGTTGATCGATCCCTGTCCCGATACAACCGGCTATGCGCTGGGCAAGATACAGGCGGATATAGTGGCCATCAGCCATGCGCATCCCGGTCATTCCTATCTGGACACACTGCAGGAGGGATACCGCGTCATCAAGGGCCCCGGAGAGTATGAGATAAAAGATACCTACATCACGGGTATTGCCGCCTGTCACGACGACGCGCAGGGTAAAAAGTCGGGCAAGAACACGATCTACGTGATTGAAATTGAAGGGGTAACACTCTGCCACCTGGGTGACCTGGGACATTCGCTTACTCCTGAGGTGACGGGTGATCTGGGAAACATCAACGTGCTCTTTGTGCCGGTAGGAGGACATTCCACCATCGGCGGACAGGCTGCAGCAGACCTGGTGAGGAACCTCAATCCGGGCTTCGCTGTTCCAATGCATTACAAAACGGCGGTGGAGCAGGCCGACCTTGAATTTCCCGAGAAATTTCTTAAGGAGCTCGGCATCAAGGAACTGGCCTCACAGCCCAAGCTTATCGTAAGCAGGACCAATATCCCTGCCAGCACGCAGGTTGTGATGCTCGACTACCCGCATTAGCCGCCACACGGCTTTGACATATAAATTGCCCTGACGTATCATTCCCTGATATGGGCCTCGCTAAACGTGTTTTCGAATTGCAGCAGGTAGAGTTTTCCATCCAGGTTTACGTCAAGCAGCTTGAGGAAATGGGCCTGCGTATTCGCCACAACGATCGTTTTGAGCAGGCTCAGGCCGCACTAAAGATGGTGGAGGGTGAGCGTGCCGGGATTGAGAAGCAGTATAAAGAGCTGGATGCGGAAGCTGAGGCGCTGAGGGCGCAGGTCAAGCAGATCAGCGATAAGCTGTACGGCGGCAAGATAAAGAATCCCAAGGAACTGGTCGGCTACGAGCAAGAGGCTACTTTAATCAAGGCAAGTCTCAATAAAAAGGACGACGTGCTGTTGGACATGATGGAAAAGCTGGAGTCCGGCAGAGCGGATATCAGGAAGCTGCAGGAGGAGTATAAAACCGCTCAGAGCGTCTGGGAAAGCGAAAAAATCGAGCTGCAGTCACAGGTGGATGAGGTGAAGAAGGAATTGGGCGAGCTTGAAAAGAAGCATGGCGAGATGCTTGCATCGATTGACAGGGATACGCTGGCGGTATATCAAGCTGTAAAGGGCAGAAAGGGCCAGGCAGTGGTTAAGGTCGAGCAGGGGCGCTGCCTGGGATGCAGGGTAACACTGTCTGTCAGTGAGCTGCAGCATGCGAGGGGCAACGCTATTGTAACCTGCGGCAACTGCGGCCGGATATTGTATTTAACATAGTCTATTTGACCTGCCGTGGGCCAAGTTGTAGAGTAAGTTAGCCAAGCAGGCCGGGTGATCGCTGCGGTCTGAAAGATCGTAGAGGAAAGTCCGAACTCCACCAGGCGGGGTGCTGGGTAACGCCCAGGAGGGGTGACCCTACGGAAAGTGCAACAGAAACATACCGCCTGCCGCAAGACAGGTAAGGGTGAAATGGTGAGGTAAGAGCTCACCGGCGGCCGGGTGACCGGCCGGCCGTGCAAACCCCACCCGGAGCAAGACCTAATAGGGGGCGATGGCATGCCTGGGCTGACCCCGGGTTGGTCGCATGACCGCCGTGGCAACACGTCGGCTAGATGGATGGTCACCGCTCCGCGCAAGCGGAGGCACAGAAATCGGCTTACAGGCCTGCTTGGCTGTTCTTGTATGCAGGCATAAATGCGCTACAATATATGCTGGTCCCGGGGGCCGTCCCATTAATAAATATTTGTTACCGCTGGAGTTGATTAGATGCAAATGAGAAAAAGACCGGCCTTGTGTATTTTGCTGGTGCTGGCTGTGCTGATAACCAGTTTGCCTATGCTGGCCTGCGATATTAAATTCAGTCCCGGCGAAGCCGATAAAAAAACGCTGCAGGGGCTGCCGCCCGAGTTCCTGGCCGTCAGCCAGGCATGGGACCTGCTGCAGAAAAACTATGTCGACAAAGCCAAGCTGGACCCGGTCAAGATGGCCCAGGGAGCTATACGGGGCATGGTTGCGGCTGTGGGTGATCCCTACACAGAGTATTTCTCACCCCAGTCATTTGAGTCCACTATGATCGATCTCACCGGCCTCTATCAGGGAATCGGCGCTTATATCGGTAAGAAGGATGATCAGATCGTGATTATGGCGCCTATGCCAGGCTCTCCGGCAGAGGAGGCAGGGTTAAAGTCGGGAGACATGATACTGAAGATAGATGGTGAGTCTACGTCGCAGATGAATACCACGGAGGCTTCACAGAAGATTAGGGGTCCGGCAGGATCAGATGTTCTGCTCCTGATTTTCAGGGAGGGCGACAAGGAGCCATTAGAGTTAAAGCTGACCAGGCGCGAGATCAAAATAGATTCGGTGAAATTCGAGATGCGGGGCCAGATGGCATACATCCGGATACAGCAGTTCATCTTGCCAACCACGCAGGACTTCAAGGCCGCTCTGGTTGAAGCATATAAACAGGGCGCCAAGGGCATCATCCTCGATCTGCGCGATAACCCGGGCGGGCTGCTTTCAGAGGCTGTAGATGTAACAAGCCAGTTCTTAACGCGAGGGATAGCTGTGAAGATCGTGGATAAGGACGGCCTGGAGACGGTTCAGAAGGTTAAGCCGGGTGGAATCGCCAGGGATCTGCCCGTGATTGTCCTGGTCAACGGTGGCAGCGCAAGCTCCAGTGAGATTGTGGCCGGAGCACTGCAGGATAACGGCAGGGCCAAGCTGGCCGGCGAGAAGACCTTCGGCAAGGCCAGCGTGCAGAATTTCGTAAAGCTGGATGACGGGTCCGCCATCAAGGTAACGATTTCGCATTACTACACGCCCAACGGTACGCTCATTAGCGAAACCGGCCTGACGCCCGATTATCCCACTTCGCTTGAGGACGAGGAATTGATCAAATGGGCCGAGGAATACTTAAACAGTGTCATCTCGTCCCAGCCGGTGACCGCGCCGCCTAAATAGGGCACGGGCTAATTACCCGCCATGCCGGCAAAATAGCTGTGCAGTCTAGCGTCGCCCGTCAGTTCCGGATGGAAGGATGTAGCCAGCAGCTTTCCCTGCACGGCTGCCACGATCTCACCACCCGATAGTCTGGCCAGCACTTCTACGCTGCCGCCGACCCTCTCTATCAAGGGTGCGCGGATGAATATGGCGGGGAAGGGCACCCCCTGTAAGGCTGTTATTTGCAAGTTTGTTTCGAAGCTGTCCACCTGCCTGCCGAAGGCGTTGCGCTTTACGGTCATATCCATAAGCCCGAGGGTCTCCATGGGGGTCCCGTCCGGGTTGAACGCGCCATCAGCCAGGCATATCATGCCGGCGCATGTTCCCCAGACCGGTGTATTTCGCCCAGCCAGGGTCCTGACAGGTTCTACTAGGCCGAAGCTGTGCATCAATTTCATCATGGTGGTGCTTTCCCCGCCCGGTATGACCAGTCCGTTGATCTGATTTAACTCGCTCGGCGACCTCACCTCAATTGCTTTAACACCTATGCGCTCGAACATCGAGATATGTTCGATGAATGCGCCCTGAAGTGCCAGCACACCTATGATCATTCTGTATCTTCCTCAAATCTTATACCGATGCAGCAATAATCTATGAGCGCCGCCCGCCTTCACAGGCGGGCGGCGCAGCTGCTCGGGTTTAATGATGAAATTGTACTACAGAATGGGTAGATATTTCTTGATCTCGTATTCTGTTACCTGGATCCTGTACTGGTTGTACTCCACTTTCTTATTCTTGATAAAGGCGTTGAAGAGGTGGTCTCCCAGCGCTTTTCTAACCAGTGTGCTCTTCTCTGTCAATGCAATGGCCTGAGAAAGGCTGCCCGGAAGAGTTTTGATGCCGCGGCGCCTCCTCTGTTCCTCAGACATTTCGTATACATTCTCCTCGACAGGCGCAGGCGGTTCCAGCCCTTTCTCAATGCCTTCCAGCCCGGCTGCCAGCATAACGCTGAAGACCAGGTATGGGTTGCAGGCCGGATCGGGGGACCTGTATTCCATTCGTGTGGCCATCTCACGGCCGGGCTTGTATTCAGGCACCCTGATCAAATCTGCGCGGTTACGCCGCGCCCACGACAAATAAACAGGAGCCTCGTACCCGGGCACCAGACGCTTATATGAGTTTACCCACTGGCTGGTCACCGAGGTGATCTCGGGGGCATATTTAAGCAGGCCGGCGATGTAGCTCCTGGCAATCTTGGACAGGTGGAAGGGGTCATTCTTATCGAAAAAGGCGTTTCTTTCACCTTTGAACAGCGACTGGTGCACGTGCATGCCGCTGCCATTCTCTCCGAAGATGGGCTTGGGCATAAAGGTTGCATAGACACCGTTTTCCATGGCAATCTGCTTGACCACCAGCCTGTATGTCATGACGTTGTCCGCCATGGTGAGCGCGTCGGTGTAACGCATATCGATCTCGTGCTGGCTGGGGGCGACCTCGTGGTGCGAGTACTCGACGCCGATGCCCATCTCCTCGAGTGCCAGCACCGTTTGCCGCCGCAGGTCAACGGCCATATCCAGCGGGACCAGGTCGAAATAGCCGCCGGAATCAAGTATCTCGGTGCCCTGGTTATTCTTGAAATAGAAGTATTCCAACTCGGGGCCGACATAGAAGGTATAGCCGAGGTCCGCCGCGCGCTTGAGATTCTGCTTGAGTATGTACCTGGGGTCACCTTCAAAAGGCGTGCCCTCGGGCTTGTATATGTCGCAGAACATCCTTCCGACCGACTGCTCCTTGGGCCTCCATGGAAGCAACTGGAAGGTATCGGGATCCGGTAGGGCGATCATATCGCTCTCGTCAATACGTGCGTAACCCTCTATAGACGAGCCGTCGAAGCCCATGCCTTCCTCCATGGCACGTTCAAGTTCCTCGATAGTGATGGAAAAGCTCTTGAGGAAGCCGAGGATGTCCGTAAACCACAGGTTGATGAATTTTATATCGTGCTCCTTTGCCATTTTGAGCACGTATTCAACGGCTTCTGCCCTATCTTTTTTAACCATGTTTCCTCCTAGGCTTATTATTATCGTGCTTTGTAATCAAAGCATAAATGCAACGTAAAGTCAAAACTATTTACACGGTGCCCGGCGATGCGCCACTTCCCATTGAGGAAGCTCTAAATGTCGAAGTACAGGTAAAACTCGTGGGGATGCGGCCTCAGCCGAATCTCGTCAATCTCCCTGGTTCTCTTGTAGTCGATCCAAACGTCGATGACATCCTGTGTGAACACGCCGCCCTTGAGTAGGAATTTATGGTCCTTTTCTAGGGCGTTGATGGCCTGTTCGAGTGAACCTGGAACGGTCTTCAGTTTTTTAGCTTCTTTGGCGCTGAGCGTATAAGTATCCTTGTCGAAAGGCTGGCCAGGATCGATCTTGTTCTCAATACCATCAAGGCCGGCCATCAGCAATGCAGACAGCGCGAGGTAACCGTTGCAGGTATTATCGGGAGGCCGGAATTCGATCCTCTTGGCGTTGGGATTCTCAGAATACATGGGTATGCGGACGGCCGCGCTACGGTTGCGCGCCGAGTATACAAGGTTGACCGGCGCTTCAAAACCGGGCACCAGCCTCTTATAGGAGTTGGTGGTAGGGGAGCATATCGCGGACAGGGCTTCGGCGTGCTTTAGAAGTCCTCCTATGTAATATTTACAAGTTTGGCTGATAAGAGCATACCCCTTGGGATCGAAGAACATATTTTTGCCGTCTTTGAACAGGCTCTGGTGCACATGCATGCCGGAGCCGTTATCCTGAAAAATCGGCTTGGGCATGAATGTGGCGACCTTATTGTGTTTGCGGCACACGTTCTTGATGATGTATTTGAACCACATCATCTGGTCGCCCATTTTCAACAGGTCCTTATATTTCATGTCGATCTCGCACTGGCCGGCAGTGGCAACTTCATGGTGGTGAACCTCTATATCCAGACCAGCAGCTACCATAGTTTCAACTATCTCGGACCTTAGATCCTGCAACGAATCGTGTGGTGGTACAGGGAAATAGCCCTCCTTGTACCTCGGTTTGTAGCCGAGGTTAGGTTTCTCATCTTTGCCGGTATTCCAATCAGCTTCAATCGAGTCGATGTAGTAATAACCGCTACGCTGATCCTGGTCAAAGCGGACATCATCAAAAATAAAGAACTCCTGCTCGGGTCCGCAGTAGCATATGTCAGCAATGCCCGTAGATTTAAGATATTGTACGGATTTCTTAGCGATATATCTGGGATCCCTGGTATAGGCTTTTTTAGAAAGAGGGTCGAAGATGTCACAGATAATGCTCAGGGTGGGATGCTCGCAGATGGGATCGACTATCGCGGTTTCGGGATCCAACTTCAATATCATGTCGCTTTCCTGAATGGCCTGGAAGCCGCGAATACTGGAGCCGTCAAAGCCGATCCCCTCGGCCCAGATGCCGCCTTTGGAAGGATCGGAGTCGAGATTTCCGTTGAGTTCTCCAGAGGTGATTGTGAAATGTTGCCATAACCCCGGCAGGTCATTAAATTTCAGGTCGACGAATTTAGTCCCATCCTCCTTGATCTTTTTCAAGATTTTTTCGGGTGTCATTTTTTCCGGTGCCAAGATATTCCTCCTTAATTTTTTTATAAGATTCAGATTGGAAGACCGTTCGCTGGCTGATCCATCTGTTTGTCTTTGCAGTAAATTTATCTGAGAAATATTACAAACAGATTAAATTTGTTGATTTTCGGCGGGAAATTTTGTAAAAAATGAGGGGATGGCACGATTTATTGCCATCACCTGCGCTGAAATTTAACGAAATAGACTATTTTTAACAGGTTTTATGAAAATCCACCGTAAGCCCTTTCGCCGTGCTGCGATATGTCAAGTCCCACCATCTCCTCCTCGGTCTTGACGCGTAACCCAAGCGTGGCATCAACAACCTTAGCTATTACCCAGGTTGCGCCAAAGGAGAATAAGGCGATAACGGCAACTGCCAGCAGTTGAACCAGTACCTGTGTTAAGTTCCCGTCAATGAGCCCGGATTTCCCGCCTATTTCAGCTGTTGCCAGCAGTCCTGTGGCAATAGTTCCGACTGTACCGCCAATGCCATGGCAGGCGAAGACGTCCAGTGACTCGTCAATCCTATTCGATTTGTTACGCCAGAGCATAACATAGTACGAGGCGATGGCTGCTGCGATGCCGATAGGTATAGCGGACATAGGATGAATATATCCCGCAGCCGGTGTCACTGTGGCTAAACCCACCACTGCACCGGTGGCAACGCCCAGCACCGACGGCCTGCGATGTATCCATCCCAGTACAAGCCAGGTAATGGCTGCAGAAGCGCCGGCGAAATTAGTGGAGGCGAAGGCGCTTGCTGCTTGTCCGTTAGCAGCAAGCGCGCTACCTGCATTAAAACCGAACCATCCGAACCAGAGGAGTGCCGTACCAAGCACCACGTAAGGGATGCTGTTCGGTTCCATAACTTCTCTCTCTTCGAAACCCTGGCGCGGGCCGAGTACCAGCACTATTGCCAGAGCTGCGAAGCCAGCGTTGATGTGAACAACCGTGCCACCGGCAAAATCCAGCACTCCGAGGTTGGCCAGCCAGCCACCGCTTCCCCATACCCAGTGCGTTATCGGGCAATAAACCACTGTGAACCAGATAATCGAGAAAACTAGTAGTGCGCTGAACCTTATGCGCTCAACCACCCCGCCAGTGATCAATGCCACCGTTATAATTGCAAATGTTGCCTGGAAAATCATAAAGAGAAAATGAGGGATGGTAGTTGCATAGATATTGGAAGGCTCCATGCCAACGGTCATCAGTCCCGCCCATTGCAGTCCTCCGAATAATCCTTTGAAATCCGGACCAAAGCTCACGCTATAGCCGTAAAAAGCCCATAGAATTGAGATGAGTCCCAGCATTACAAAGCTCATCATCAAAGTGGAAAGCAGGTTTTTTTGCCTGACCATGCCGCCATAAAAGAAGGCAAGGCCGGGAGTCATAAGCATTACCAATGCGGTAGCAACTAATAACCATGCAGTATCACCTGAATTAATTGTCATGAGATAACCTCCGGTTAGTTTATTCAACTAATTTAGAGGTTATTTGTTACAAACGTGTTAAATCCAAGCTTTTATAAGAAGTATAAGGAAGATAGGCCCTGTACAGGGCCTATCTTCCTTATTTGCTATTTACTCGCTATGCAGCGTTCTCCATTGTCACTGGTCCGAACCCTCAGGGCATTTTCGACCGGCATCACGAAGATCATACCGTCGCCTTCCCTTCCCGTCCGGGCGGCCAGGCAGATGATATCCAACGCTGCCTGGCATTCCTCATCGGCAAGCACCACCTCAATTTTCACCTTGGGAAGGAAATCAACGCGATATTCGCCAGCCCTCCATTGCAGGGCGATGCCCTTTTGGCGGCCGCGGCCGCTGACGTGTGTCACGGTCATGCCCAGCATTCCTTTGGCGGACAGTGCGTCCTTGACGGCATCCAGCCTTTCAGGCCTGATAATAGCCTCAATTTTTTTCATTATGAAACACCTCCATAAGCGGTTTCGCCGTGCTGTGATATGTCGAGACCGACTGCTTCCTCCTCTTCTTTTACGCGCAGTCCCATGGTAGCCTTGAGGGCCTTTGCCAGCAGCCATGACACCACGAAGGCATAGGCAGCGGTGGCCACGATTGCCGCCGCCTGAATCAGCACCTGTTTCCAGTTGCCGTCGAGCAGTCCTGAACCTGCGGTGTTGACGGCCGTGGTGGCGAATATGCCGGTGGCCAGGGCGCCCCATGTCCCGCCCATACCATGACAGGCGAAGACATCCAGCGATTCATCCACTCCGGATGACTTTGCCCTCCAGACCATCACGTAGTAAGAGATAGCGGACCCGATGGCTCCGATGGGGATCGCGGCCCAGACAGGAACGAAGCCGGCGGCCGGCGTAATGGCCACCAGTCCCACTACCGCGCCGGTTGCCGCGCCAAGCACCGAAGGCCGGCGGTGGATCCAGCCGAGTATCATCCAGGTGAACCCGGCAGCCGCAGCCGCAGTATTGGTTGCGATGAAAGCGTTGGATGCCAGCCCGCCGGCGGTCAGGGCGCTGCCGGCGTTGAAGCCAAACCAGCCGAACCAGAGAAGAGCAGCGCCCAGCACGACATAGGGTATATTGTTGGGTTCCATGGATTCGCCTTCCTTGAATCCCATGCGCGGGCCCAGCACTAGCGCCAGGGCCAGGGCCGATATCCCGGCGTTGACGTGAACCACGGTGCCTCCGGCGAAATCAAGTGCACCTAATTGCGCCAGCCAACCTCCGCTTCCCCAGACCCAGTGGGCGATCGGACAATAAATAAATGTAAACCAGAGCGCTGCAAAGGCCAGCAGGGCACCGAATTTAATGCGTTCGACCACGGCACCCGTCCAGAGCGCCACGGTGATAATGGCGAAGGTAGCCTGGAAGGCCACAAAAGCAAGTTGGGGCACTGTGGTCGCATAGATGGGGGACGGATCCTGGCCGACACCTGCCAGACCGAACCAGTTCAGGTTACCCACTAGTCCCTTAACATCTGGACCGAAAGCCATGGTATATCCGTAGAGAACCCATAATATGGATACCATGCAAAGGATGGCGAAGCTCATCATTATGGTGGAAAGCAGGTTTTTCCTCCTGACCATGCCACCATAGAAAAAGGCCAGAGCGGGTGTCATCAGCAGTACGAGTGCAGTTGATGTGAGCAGCCAGGCGGTATCGCCCGAATTCATTGTTAACCTCCTTTACAGTAATGATATAAGGAAGTTTAACGGAGGCCTGTTTCGGGCTTATTACGGCGATGTTAAGATCATGTTACGGGGTTATTTGGACGAGCCGGATTCCTTGAATTTATAGCCGATGTTTCTGACTGTTTCTATGAATGAGTGTGCGGAGTCCTCTATCTTGCTGCGCAGTCTTCTGATATGCACATCAACCGTCCTGTCTCCCCCATAGTAATCATAGCCCCATATCTCGTTCAGCAGCGACTCGCGCGTGAAAACCTTGCCCTCGTTGGTTGCCAGTAACTTGAGCAGTTCATATTCCTTGAAGGTCAGAGCCAGCAGGCGGCCGGCCAGTTCCACCTCGCACCTCACGGGATCGATAGTCAGGTCTCCCATTTTGATTACCATGTCCCGGTCGGGCCTCGTGGTTTCGGATATGGCACGCCGTATTCTTGCAGATAACTCGTCCAGGTTCCAGGGCTTGATAACGAAGTCCTCAAAGCCTTGCTCAAGCACCAGGTGCAATGTTGATGAAGAGACCAATGCAATGACGGGGAGCAGCCTGCGTAATTTGAGTTTCCTGAACCACTTCCAGGCGGAATCGCCGTGCGTTGATATCGAGGATATGTCTATCAGAACAGCATTAAACAATTGACGGGCATCCTGCTGGATGACATCGTCGGCGTAAATACAGGCTGTGCAGGAGAATCCCACGCGGCTCAGGCCGGCGCTGATGTCCCTCACACGATCCATCTCGTTGGTAACAAGTAAAATATTGCTCACGGCGCTCTGATGTTATTATAACAATTCAACAAACGGTCGCAGCCTGGATACGTCCAGCAAGCCGAAAATGGAGTGGTTGGAGGCCGCTATGCCGCTCTCAATCACAGCTGCCGCTGCGTTCAACCCGCTGAGCGAGACCAGCCCGGCCTTCTCGGGATTGAAAGGTATCTCACAGATCTTTTCTCCCGGCCTGGCCAGGAATGCCCGCGTTATAAGGCCGCTGTTCTTCATGCGCTGTAATAGCTCATCGGCTCTGCCGAAGGACAGCATAGGTATCTCGTGATAGCTTGCCAGCACCTTGCCGTTACCATCGTCTGCGGCTTGAATGACGTCAGTCATCCTGCCGGCAATAAAGATATCGCAAGGATCGATTGTTGAGCCAGTAAAATCAACAAGGTCGACAAATCTGAAAGGCTGACCTTCCTTTATCTGCAGCAGGCCTCCGAAACGCGCATAAACAGGTATGCCCGATTTAAGCAGGCAGCCGTTCACGGCAACATTGCATACGGTGGCCAGCCCGACCTGGCCGGCAGGAATCACGATACCGCCGAGGTTGTTGCCTTCACCGGCCAGCGCTACCAGGCTCGATGAGGACAGCCCGGCATCAAATACGCCCGTCATGATTTTCAACGCGGCAGGGAACTGGTCGCGATAGAAAAGTGATATATCCACCGGTATGCGTCCTGTCCTTGAACGCAGGCCAACATTGGTCTGATAGGCCAGGCGCTCTATCCTGGATCCGACAAAACCGATCTTGTCGGTGACCAGCGAGTTTCTTAATTCCTCAAGACCCGGCACGGTAATAGTGCGGCCATCCTTGTGACCTGCTGAGCGGGTCAGGCCGCGTTCATCCATTATTTTCAGGTGGTAGCGTACAGCCCGTTCACCTAGGTAGATGCCCTGTTCCTCCAACAGGCCCGATATCATCCGGCTGCCCATGGGCGCCTGCGCATCGCTCAGTATCTTCAGTATGGCTGTGATCTTTCTTTCCACATCGCGCGTTTCCTGTCCAATCATATCTTGATCACCTCACTGCAGCCTCACAGGTATCCCTTTTGCGGCCAGGTATTCTTTGGTCTGCCTGATAGAATACTCCCTGTAATGAAATATGCTGGCGGCCAGCACTGCGTCCGCCCTGCCAAACGCCAGTGCCTGATAAAGGTGCTCGAGCGTGCCGGCCCCGCCGCTGGCAATGACCGGTACTGCCACCAGTTCACTAACCGCGCGGTTGAGTTCATTATCGTAGCCAGCCCTGTGACCGTCGGCATCCCAGCTGGTCAGCAAAATCTCGCCTGCTCCCAGGCCGACTGCCTCCTCGATCCATTTAAGTACGTTGATACCCGTCGGCTTACGGCCGCCGTGCGTGCACACCTCCCATCCGGCTGCGTTTTCGTTGTCCGACCGCCTGGCGTCCACTGCCAGCACCATGCATTGCCTGCCGAAAATAGCTGCGCCCTCCCTGAGCAGGCCTGGATTCTGAACGGCGGCGGTGTTTATCGATACTTTGTCGGCGCCGGCCTGCAGCATACGGCGCATATCATCGATCGTACGCAGGCCGCCGCCCACGCAGAGTGGGACGAATACCTGCCGGGCCACCTTTTCCACGACGTTTACCATGGTGTTACGGGCTTCGGGAGTGGCCCCGATATCGAGGAACACCAGCTCATCTGCGCCTTCGCGGTAGTAGAAGGCCGCCTGTTCCACCGGATCGCCCGCATCACGAAGGTTGGTGAAGCTGGTGCCCTTGACCACTCGTCCATCCGTAACATCGAGGCAGGGTATCACACGTTTGGTTAACATAGGCTTACCATCACGACAGAGCGTGTTTCAAGAAGTTGGAATACATTGTTAGCCCCGGCTCGCCGCTTTTTTCGGGGTGGAATTGCGTAGCGAACAGGTTATCCTTTATCAACATGGAGCAGAACTCAATGCCGTATTCCGTTACAGCGGCAACGGCGGAACTATCCGCAGGGTGAGCATAATAGCTGTGTACGAAATAGAAATCGGTATTGTCCGGTATGCTGTTGAAAACCGGGTGGCTGACGACTTGCCTGACCTGGTTCCATCCCATGTGGGGTACCTTCAGTCCCTGCGGCAGCCTTCTGACCTTGCCGGGTATGATGCCCAGGCATCTGTGCTCCCCGTCCTCCTCTGTGCTGGACAGGAGCACCTGCATACCCACGCAGATGGCGAACAGAGGACGCCGGAGTTCGACCAGCTTCAGGACCGCGGCGGTCATGCCCGATGCCTGCAGGCTTTGCATCGTATCTCTGCCCGCGCCGACGCCGGGCAGGAACACAGCATCCGATTTGAGAATGACAGATACGGAATCAGTGACGGTGGGCTGATAGCCAAGTTTTACTAAGGCGTTAACCACGCTGCCGATGTTGCCGGCGCCATAATCGATTACGGCAATTTTCTTTGTATCTTTTTTCATAATCGTCCCGGAAAAGGCCTAATTCCTTATTATTCAATAAACGGTATACGGCAACCTATTGCCGTAATTGTAACATGTTGAAGTTACTTTGTCAATCTAACTTCGTTTACAGGCTTGAGAATTTATGCGGGTTATTTCAAAAAGCAGATTGCCTTCCGGCTTTTAGGATCAGCCAGGATTTGTACATACTGCCCTTTAGATATAGATGGAACGTCTATCAGGCTTATTACTTCCGCGAATTCGGCCAGTTCAGGTAAAAGATTTTTTAATACATTTGTGGATTTATCAAAAAACTCATTATTGTAGGAAGTTTCACTATCACCTGGATATAGAGGCAGGTAAATAATCTGGGATTCAACCAAATCCTGGAAGAAATGAGTGCCGTATGATACTTCGGGCACATGCCCCATTTCCTCCCGGGCTATTTCAACCAGCACTGATGTATTGCTGATGTCCGAATAGCCGACATTTACACCCAGATCTATATTACTGCTGCCCCATCGTCCTGGCCCCATCATCATTATTTTGCCTTCCTTAACCGCCGGGTGCTTATTGATATGGCCAACGATCCGCCCCACAGATTTTTTATTTTCCAGAGATTCGATATGGCTGTATTTCAAGGGATCTATGTATAAAATATACCTCAAATTCGAGGCCAGGCCGCCGCTGATGAACCTCTTTGCTTTAAACAAAATACGTTTATGCGGTATATTATCAGGGATTGTAATTGAACCCGACGTACCCGGAACCTGCAAAGACCTGCACTGCAACAAATTTACCTTGATTTCACCTTCTGTCGTAATATGGGCAGTAAATTCTATATCTACGGGATGCCCCTGGGCGGACTCCAGCCTCGTCAGCATATCGGCCATAATCTTGATGAAAGGAGTTTTTCTTACTAAAGAATCAATGGTTAAAATCAGGCTGTCAGCAGATCCGCGGGGGCAAGTACCAATAATGGCACGGGTAAACCCGTCCTGCATTATTGACGCTATTAAATTCAGGTTCGGATAATCGCAATCACCAAGGATTTCCGCTACCGGTAGAGTGGTTAACTCGTTGAGCTTGATATCAAGCAAATCAATGTTGTGCTGAGAGTACTTGGCGATTTTATTGCCAATCTCGGGCCTCAAATTGGGGTGGCTTATGGCGATCATCCTCGTATAATCACCGCTTACACGGTTAACAGCGCGGGTGCCCAGGCCGAATACCAGTCGCAACATCCCTTTCTGCGGGTCTATACGATCTGTCCACGCGTAGAGATTTTTTGAGAAGGCGACGCCGGCCAGGATTGGGAAAAAGAAGTTCTTATATGGCATACCTGATACCCGTTGCACCAGTATTGCCATTTGTTCGTCGTTCTCCCCGAGGCCCTGATTGTGTCGATATGTAAGTGCATCCGGATTCAGTGCGCTGGCATAGACAAGTTTAACTG
>Ga0265595_1001842_pt1 | contig 15473 bp, 11 predicted proteins | sample saktaG_15_FD_190148 | JGI IMG/M metagenome (GOLD analysis project Ga0265595, IMG submission 190148) | Saline water microbial communities from Sakinaw Lake, British Columbia, Canada - sak_2013_06_06_50m | ecosystem: Environmental > Aquatic > Non-marine Saline and Alkaline > Saline ... | reverse complement strand
CTGTCTTCGTCTTCCATGTAAGTAATTGTGCCGTCTGCTGTTTCCCCGTTAAATAATATTCGGTAATCAATTCCTGCTGTCCCAGCTCCGACGGTTATAGCCGTCGTGGTATCATTAAACACCCAGGCGGCCAGTACCGATTCTGCTTCATCGAGCATACCAATGCTGGCTACATCACTCAGGGCGCCTGAATTAATTTGAGATCCGCCCACAGTCAAAGCGGCAGCGGTTGTTACTTCCATGGCAGTAAACCAGCCTTTTGTAATCCTTGATCCCGTAGCTCCAATATCTCCCGTTAATAGTAAATTATTAGAGCCTAGGTCTAAATCGTCCGTAAACTGGAATTCTCCGTCCCCATCATTCCACATTAGGCTTTCTGCATCAAATGCAGCGTCATCAGCGAAATAAATAATCACATCCGAATCTCCGGAAGCGGTATCGCCTACTGCTATATAGCCAATAGATCTAATAGTTCCGTCGCTAGCTATTGTGGACGCCGTAAGATCTCCTATCACGTCTACGTCATTGTCAAAATCAAACCGGTCTTCATCTTCTTTATAGGTTATTGATCCGTCTGCGGTTTCGCCGTTGAATAATACCCGATAATCAATCCCGGCAACGCCAGCGCCAACAGTCACTGCGGTAGTAGTATCGCTAAATACCCAGATCCCTGTAACTGTTTCCGCCTCGTCGAGCATGCCAATCGAGGCAACATCGCTCAATGCGTCAGAATTGATTTGAGACCCCCCGACTGTAAGCCCGGCAGCGCTTGTTATTTCGGCAGCCGTAAACCAGCCCTTTAAAACCCTAGATCCTGTGGCTCCAATTGATCCTGTTACTGTTAGAGTGTTAGCCCCTAAATCTAAGTCATCTGATAATATAAATTCGCCGTCGCCATCATCCCATTTAAAGCTCTCGGCGTTGTAGGCGGCATCATCTGCAAAATATATAGTTACGTCATGGTCGCCCGTAGTCGTATCTCCGACTGCTATATAGCCAACCGCCTTAAGATCGCCTCCCATTGTTAGCCCTCTTACCAAGGTCATTCCCCCGAAATCAACCGAAGCGTTCGTGTCTATCTCCTGCGGTAACGCAAGCGTAATAGTCCCGTCGCCATTATCAGCAATAGTTATCATGCTGTCTGAGTATGTGGCTATCCATCCGAATAAATCAGTTGCCGATACTGCACCATTAGTATCTATTTGGGCTATAGCGTTATAAGCCGCCCTATCTCCGGGAGGGGTAATTAATTCTTCTGTCACAATCATATACCCAACATAAAGCGTATCTATACCGCTTTTTATGGCGTTATTCACGTCCAATACCAACGCCTTATTACCATCGCCTATACCGTCAGTAACCCCATACAGCTTCAACAACATTGCATCGAACTCTGGTCCCGTATAATCCGATACATATACCCCATAAAGACTTACAACTGATAAGATGATTATCATCAATAAGCATAATGTCCTTTTCATTTTAATTCTCCTTTTTTATTAATCTTCTATTTGGATTTTCTCTAAATCTCTACCAAGAAGCTGTTCAAAGCCTCCCTTGCCATCTCTTACATATAGATCCCTCTTGTTTACTGAGACGATTAGAACCATGAACGGCTCTAATGTGCTCAGCAGATATTTCTCATAGGCGCCGGGCTCGACGTCAGATCTCACATAGAAATACTCTTCAGTAGCTTCTTCTAAAGTCGCCTGGACTGCGGCAAGATCGCTTGTCAGCAATCTCTCGAATACGCCCGGCATATCTGTCCTTACATATATATATTCCCCGACCTCTTCGGATACAAGGCTGGTTTTAATTGCTTCGCCTTCGCTCGTAAGTATCCTTTCAAAGACGCCTGGAGTTTCGGTTCTAACATAATAATATTCAGCTACCGCTGCTGTCCCAGATGTTTTAACTGCCTTTAAATCGCTAGTCAGCAGCCTTTCAAATATCCCCGGAGTGCTGGTTCTGACATAGAAGTATTCCTCTACTTGCTCTATAACAAATAAAGCAATCCGATGATCTACTAAGCTTAAGTTACACAATGTATTCAGCATCTCTACCTCTTTACGCCGATAATAGTTTTATTATCTTATTTGTCAAGCTACTTTCCTTACTTCATTGACATAATAAGAAAATTTCCGCCATTACAATAAAACATCAAGCCTCGATAGCTATCTCTAATCAATATAAATGCCTCGCCGTCAAAAGTCTGCCCTCCGGTAGCGGCAATTCTTATATTATGATTAAACGCATTTCCTCCACTATCCTTTACCCCAAATACTCTCCCCTGATAGCATTCTGATACCGGTACGGTGATAGTGCATTCCCCGGTGAGCGTATACGAAACATCTAAAATATAATCCGTGGGTAGCAATGCATACCCGGCTACCTCAACCGGGGTAATACTTACATTGCCCTCGAAAGAAACATCTCCAGGGCTAGAGCCAGTGCTTCTCGTCGATGTTTGAGACTTATCGTCTCTATATAGATAATGTGCCCTTATTTCGCTATAAGATAAGGGTTTATTATAAATCATTATCTCATCCAAGGAGCCGACCATGTCTCTTCCCATTACCAGATCCGCTACGTTATCCGTTATATCCGGAGCATCGTTAGTCACCACGCCAAGGTCTAAGTCTAATGTTAATCCGAAGGTGTGGCTACCCTTCAATAGCCCATCTACATAAAGCTTGAACTGTTTATGCATCCTATTTTTATCATATGTCACTGCTATATGGTTCCAGCCGGGCTTAAATCCCGCCGTAATATCAGTAGGGCCTCCGTCATGATATATGCGCGCGGTACATAAATAATAATTATAATTAATCTTGTACTCTATCCCCGTCTCCATACTGCCCCAGCTTAATATTGTTATTGTCCCCTTTATATGGTCTATATGATAGTCAGTATGCTCCGCGTAAGGTATAACTGATCCCGCAATTGTAACTATCTGATCATAAATATTCGCCTTTGATAATTCAGCAGGCAATAATTCCACGGGCACGTTATAAGCTGTCGGCGTAAATAACTGCTCCGGCACGTTCATGATATCAGCATAGATATAATGTGAGAGCTGTTTTTCTGCTAAATACCCCGAGGAAGTAACATTGGCAATAACAATTTCCGTCATTGTTTCCACGAAATTGATGCTTGTGTCATGATCACAGGTTATTTTATCAGCAGCAGCGATATCCAGGGCATATCTATTAGGTCCTTCGCTAAAGGTATAATAATTATATGTTATGTAATAAAGCGGGCCAACCGTCATGCCTCCAGTTTTTAATGCCGTCACCGTGCATTCGGTATAATCAACCGTATAGTCTACGCCTTCTATATATATTTCATCGAGGATATCTTTTACTTCTGTCACAACTACATGAACCTTTGCAACCTCTCCTGCTGCCTCCCTTGCTAATCTGGCTCCCACCAGCTCTATCGCAGCGTCATAGGCAGATACATAAAATTCTTCGTCCGTCTCCTCTCTGCCATACACAGTGCCATCATTCCCGTATAACGATAAATCCGCGGCTGTCGCTCCATTAAGATCACTAAAGCTATAATAAACGACCATGCCGACATCGCTTGCTCTTATGTTTGGCGATTGACTCAATGGCTTATAAAATTCTATGTCCTTATTAAATAAATTGCATGTCCTGATATTGCCATTAATAATGTCCAGCAATGATTGTTCTGGCAATATTAAATCAAATATGTTTTCGCTCATACCGTTAAGATAAAGCGGCTATTTTTTCTGCCAGCGGGGTAGATACGCCTAATCTATTCGTCAATTCGTTTAGCATATTTGCGTTAACTGCTGCTGCTTCCGCAACAGAGGCAGCCGTTATTCCGCTAAGCACTAGATGATCGGTTCCGTCGCCTATCCTGTGGGCGGAGTTCAGTCCTATTGTATCAATTAGTGCCCCCACGGCGGCAATAACACTCCAGTCCAGTGCCTCAAAGTCGCTGATGAAATTCAGTACATTCAGTATTGCTTTAGGAGGAATAGATAGCGTGCCAAAGCTTATGGGGTTATATCCATCTACCAATGTCCAGCTAGTGTCGGTCGGTCCTCCGTATGAGGACGCTGTCCCGATTTTAACAAAATAGTAATCCTCCCTATCGGGATTTTCTCCGTCGAGATTTGCAGAATCCATGTCTTTTACCCAGATGCCGTTACCTAGATATTCTAGCTGGGCAGAAGCAAAAGCTGCCAAAGCGCTGCCTCCTCCATAAACAAGCGGAGATTCCGCTCCCCCTTGAGTATCATCTCCCCACCAGTCATAAGGATAATCATTATCAACTTCCGTGGTTAGCTTTTTGGCATAGATCAATATCGCTTTCTGCCCGCCGGCATTAGTGTACTGGTTTCCGTCAGCGTCAAATATCGGTACTATCAACCTTCTTTTGCATCTTACGGCCATTTATCATCTCCTGCTTTTATAGGCTATTACATGCCCCTCTGTTTCTGCCAAGAGGCTGATATTTGTGAACCTGCCCTGCAGCACTACTCCTGCCGGAATGACCAGCCCGGCCAATGAATCCTGATCATCTTCCGGCAGCTCTTCATCCGTAATAGTTTCAAATACAGTTTCAGTTATAAATAACAGGGCGTCAAAATACATTCCTGCCGGAGTTGCTTCATAGCCGGATGGGGTTCCATTTCGTAGATAATACTTACCAAACTGCCCGTATTTACGCCCATCCTTACTGGCTATTCTATTTATAGCCGCATCATCATATAGTGGCATAATTTACTCCTTATAAATAAAGCTTATGCTTTGTTATATTTATTATTTAGGTTAGCGTTTCTCGCTCTTATCTTTTCTAAATTACCTCTAGTCCATTTATTGCCATTCAGCCACGCTGAACCAACCTCTCCAGCCAGAGTTCCAACATATAGTCCCGGCCGTCCGCCAACTGCTCCACCTATTCTTGATCCAATGGTACCACCAGCTGCACCGGCTACCTCTCCCTTCCAGAAATTTCTTGTTTTTAGCCCTCCCTTGGGCTTTAATCCATAATGCGCTCTTAGCTCATCGGCTTCTGCTGGCGATAAATCGCCAGATCTTATTGCATTCATAACTCCTCCAATAAGAGCTATTTTCTCTGCTGCATGTTTAATCATTCTCGGACATCTTAACTTTTCCATAATTTACTCCTTATTTTTGTTCTGTTTGGATTTGGTCCATTCCCGCCATTATCTTACTGAATAATTCCGGTTCTTCATGCTGATAACTCAATAAAAACTCTTCTTTTGTCTTACTGTCCATTGATTTTAAATTACTTATAATATCCTTGATCCTCAGGGATTCATTCTTGGACTGCTTCTTGCCATTCTCTTCATAATTTAACCCCTCTACAGCTTTTTCATATTCCGCATTGAGCAGCGCCTCATAATATTTGGTTATCATGATTTTAAACTCATCCGGGGCGCCCCGGTTAATCTCTGACATTAATACGCTATATTGTTTTGGGATATCCTTCGCTTTATATAAAGCCGTGGCGTATCGCTTAGCCTGCTCTAAGAGGACAAATTGCTTTTGGACTTCATCGCCAACCGCATTATATAGCCTGGGATGTTTTTTATTAATTTCGTTAAAGATGCCGTCTTCTTTACCAGGGTTAACATTTATGACGTCGCTGACATACATTTTTGTAATTTCATCATCCACTATCTTTAATACTTGCTCTTGCTGTTCTGGGTATTGCTGTTCTAAAGCCTTTAATAGCTTGTTTCTCTCTTCGCCTTCCGGAGCTCCGATCAGGGCTCTGATTAACTGAGATATACCACTGTCATCTTCCGCCTCGCTGCTTGGCTGTCTTCCTTTTGCTTTTTTATCTACCTTGCTGGCCGCTGGTGCCTTTTTAGCTGGTTCGTCTTCTGCGTCTTGCTGTTCTGGAGGAGCCATTTTCTCGTTAAACTCTCTCCCTTTATTTACCAGGTATTCCTGCTGCTGCTCTTTTGGCATAGTCTCAAGATTAGCTTTTTCTTGAGGGCTTAAATTGTTTACGCCGGATTCCATTGCCGATTGCTGCTCTTGCTGCATTCTATTGTTCTCTATATTGCCGGATATTTCTTCCTGAGCATATGCCTGCTCCTTTTCGGCTTCCAGGTTCAGATTCATCTGCTTTCTCATTAGTTCTATTTGCAATTTATTGTTTTCTTTCATCATCTTTAACTGTGATTTTTCGCTTATCTTTCTTTCGCGTAGCTGTACTTTTGATTGCATCTCTAATAATTTCTTCTGGCTTTCTATCTGCGTAGCAGTGTTATCTGAATTAATTGCACTCATTACAAGGCTGTCACGGAGCTGCTCTTTTCTCTCCATCTCTCTTTCTTCTTTTTTGTAATTAGCAAGCACCTTTGCTCTTGCTACCTCGCTGAACCCCATATTTTTACCCTTCTCTTCCATGGCAGTTCTTGTGCGTTCATTGTCTTTAGTGCTAGTTTGGGACTCTTCGTCATAATCAATGTTAAACCTTTCGTAATATGTGGGTTTGGATATATCGCCAGCTTCCATGCCTTCCTTGATGTAGCTATTCTCTGCCATTGCCTCTACTAACCTTGGCACGCCGAGCCTTATGGTGCACTTGTCAGATAAGCCCATGCTTTTGTTTATTATATCAGCAAGGGCATCCAGCATCTCCTGGAACATATCTGCCATAGCCTTAAAAGAACTCTCTAATATTATAGCCGATACGTTCTGGCGAGACCATGTAGCTCCGCCATAGATAAACTCTATCGGGGCGCCTATTTCTGCTAATATATCCTGCGTTAGATTCCTTAACTGATCATGCAGCACAAGCATTTTGCCATTTCCCCAGAAATCTTTGCTCCCTATCTCGATAGGCATAAACGGGACATAATTAGGGTCTTCTCTCCATTTAGCAATCTCCGCCTGGATCACATTCTTCATTTTAGATAGGCTAATTGTATTGGTTACCGGCTTTCCTAATGTTCCTCTATCAACAGGGAACATCATGCGGAATGGCACTAATAGCTCCTTGGCTATTATTTTATTGGCTGCTAAATACGCCTCATTCATTGCCAGGCTTCTAAACGCCCTTACCATTGGAGGTATTGGCTTGCCAGATATTTTCATTGTGGGAGCTTCGAATATATATATACTATCTTCGTCTAGCCTGACCTCCTGGGTGGTGCTCAGGAATATAGCATCTATATATAATTGAGGGGTATGGCATAATACGAAGTGATTCCCTTCCTTTATTAGCTTTTGAGTGGCGGGAGGTATTTTATATAACCATTGAGTCTCTCCGGTTATATCATTTCTAATAGGCCTTAAATTATATGGCGACCAGATGGCTATATTTAATTTGTTTAAGTCCGTTACCGGGTAATCTATCACCTCAAACACTGCCGACATATTATACTGCTCGCACTTCTCATTGCGGCATGCAAATGAAAATTTGCCTCCATCAAAAGTATATTTCTTATGGTCGTTTTTCTCTAGATCTCGCAGGTCATATATTTCTCCGCACTTCTTACATTTTATCTGTTTCTTGATCGCCTTCATGGGTACAGCGCAGGTTAGCCCATACGTGCCGTAGGCCATCCCTATCTGCATTAATCTTTCCCTTAGCTTTATCTTTCTTAATATCTTCCATATTTCCTTCCTATCCGCCGCAGTCGCCGTTACTGTGATGTTGGATATGGGATATTTAGCTAATTTTTCGATTACCGTCCCCGCGATAGTAAAAGCGGCGAAGTACTCCGCATAATTATACAGCTTTTCGATGTCTCCCTGTATAGCCTTAAAGTTATTGCCATAGTACTCAAAGTCGAATAAGGCTTTGATTAACTGGGTTTCTTTCGTGCCTGTTTCTGCTCTGCCCATGTTTATTTATCGATCGTATTTATAGGCGGAGGCCGGATTTTTGACTGCCGTTGCTCCGCTGTCTTTATTGCTATTATCATTTTTATTGGCGTTCATTAATAGCCCGGGGGTCATTGATATTAATTGGCTTTCCAGCGTATCCATAGGATTAGGAGGTCTAAACGAAGCAAGGGTCTTTATGGTTGGCGTGTCGATAACCCCATATTCTGCATGCTTTAAGATTAATGATGCTAAAGCAAATGGCGTGTCTAACAACTGCGGGTTTAATTGAATAAAGGTAGTAAACAAGTCATCGAATAATTCTGCCCTTACTTCTCTTAGCTCTGGGTATTTCTCTAAGATAAGCTTTTTAACTCTGGGCGCCTTTATCGCAACAATTAAAGATTTACCGGCAGTGCTCGCTCCGGCAATACCTGACATTATAACAGTAGCTGCAAGCGCCTGCCCCAACACTTTAGATATTTCTTTCGATATCGCTACCTTGTGAAGAGGGCTACTATTATTATAATCTCCGCATAATATTCGCTTGCTTATATCCCCCGCGGCAATATCTGCCCCGGCAGTTTTCAGCATTGACTTTATGTTCTCATGGACTATCAGGTGTAGAGCTATATCGTTATTGACTTCTGCCAGCTTTTGAGCGACTGTCTTTATATCGCTATCTACTACTTCCATATCCGACATGTCCGGCTGCTCTCCTTCTCCATAGTTAGCGTTCGGCTCAATATACCCTTCTTCTTTAAGCTTGTCTACCATTGACTTGAATGCCTTGGCAGTTTCTTGCTTGTTTTGATCTCCCCAGGTATTTGATAAAACGCTGTATATTTCATTTAGGTTCGACCCTGACTGATATAGAGCCTTGATTGTGTTATAAAGCCCGACAACTATATCGTCCCGCTTGACTGTCAACATATTCAATATGTCGGCATTGCTCTCCCCGGCTTCAGTGGTATTTGCGATATTCCTTTTCTTTCTATCTTCTTCCCATTGTTCCTGTTGATCATCTTCGAGAGGGACTGCTTCGGCTATTTTTTCGACAATAACAATATCTGGAGCGGCTGATATGGTTTGGGCTACTTTTGTCTTATTCGCAATAATATCTTTGGCGTCTTTATGCTGAGCTATATTAAATACAGCTAGCTTGTCCCCGGCATATTTCTCTCTGAATACATTGTGGTTGGCTTTTGCACATAGCTCTTCTATCTCTCCATTGTTTAACCCGTAATCCTTTGCTATTTTTGCCACGGCATTTGTCAACGGGATATTCGTGTCTTTATAAAAAGCAACAACTTCTTCCGCCAATTTGCCTATTCGCTCTTTAATATTCATCGGATGCTCCATAGTTTGCTCCTTTTGCTTATTGTCATCTTTATTATATACCATGCCCGACATATTGAGCCGGACATGGTATATCTATGTTATTATTTTTCTCGCTTTACGCCTTTATACCCGAGATAGCCTCCGCCGCCCAATGCTCCTGCTACTCCAGCGCGAGCGCCAAAGACCTTAAGGCGTTCCGCTCCTCTTCCGGATAGCAAATCAGCGGGGTTAATATGTTGGTTTGCCCCTACATTTCCCTTGATAAGGCTGTTGAATTCTCTTACCCTTGATCCGCTAAGCAATTCTTTTACCCGCTTAGCTCGCCTTGCAGTAGCTAGTCCGCCCCTGCTTCTAGTTATAGATCTATATGCCCCTGGCAACCCTAAAAACGAAGAAGAGCTTCCAATAGCTTTTCCTGACGCCGTCATTGCGGCGGTGATTCCTGCTCTAGCTCCTCTTGCGGCTGGGCTTGAGCCTAAAGACTTGCCCGCTCTAGCAATATATTTACCAAATGCGCTAATTCCTTGCCTTATTGGCTTAATACCTACTGCGGCTGTCTTTTCTGAGTTTGCAGCTACTTCCTCGGCAACCTGCTCTCCAATCTGTATAGCTATTTCTTCAATCTGAGAAACCGCCTCGGGATTATTGGCAAGCTCTTCCGCTCCGACTTCCGCCGCCATAGCGGTTGCGGCTTCTTCCGCTGCTATTGATGCGACATCTGCCAATGGCTGATCATCTTCCCTTACAGCTTCGTCGATAGCCGCAGCATTATCTTCGCCGAATTTCTCAGCGATCTTATAGATAAGAGCAGTGTACACGCTGTCTGCAGCTTCATTATAGGCTGCTTCTTTAGCCATTATTTCTCCATGGGCAACGCCTCTGCCGAAAGCTATGTCTTCGGCATATTTACTAAGTTCGCTGGCCGACATTTGTCCAATCTGTTCATCAATTACTGATGCCTGTTTCTGAAGCTCTTCTGCATTTGAAAGTCCAGCGATTGTCTCCATAGCAAGATCGCTGGCTCGCTTGCAAACAGCCCCGATCAACTCTTCGTCAGTGTCAAACACTACTCCGTCGACTGCTGCTTCGTCTTCTGCTATCTTATTCATTTCGTCGGCATATGCGGCATTTGTGATAGCGTCATATACCATGTTCTCCATCATCTCTTTCTGAGACAATTTTACCATCGGGGCATCTTCCCCTGCCAGCTTGTCCATTTCGGCATCATATGCCAATTTTCTAAGCTCTTCTACTAAACCCATAATCTTCTCCTTTTTATTAAGATTTCGCGTCTTCCTTTGATTCTAACCAACATAGAACCTCCTCGATATTCTCACTACCAATTTAATAATATATATATTATTTTGTCAACATATTATGCTTTTTTAACATAGACGAATCTTTCGTCGTTAAAATAATACCTCATCGCCAATAATATATATATAAGTGTATGCATCCAATCGTCGGTTCCGTTATTACCATAAATTACCCGGTTAAGAATGTCGTTATATTTATATAGCCCCGTTACGTCGGAGATATATTCCGATATTTCTTCTAATCTAGGGAATTCGTATTCCCCCATTTTCAATGCTTCTATGAAGTCTTCGATAGCCTTGCTCCGGTTTATAATAAACTTATTCGACGTGATCAGATACTCATAAAACTCTATGGTGTCCCCGAGGTATTGCATCTCCATCATTCTTTCTATGCCAATAGCGTCTGCTATCCTCTGGTTCTCCTTATGCCCTATCCCGTAATCACATCCGACAACATTAACGTGGAATACATTCAGCCAGTGAATAATGTCTGTTAAAACTTCATTGGGGCTGTCCGAATCAAAATCCGGTAATTCAAAATATCGCCTTATAAAGACAACGACTATTTTATTCCTGGCAATATCATATTTAGATATAGTCAACATCGTAAACGATTTTATTTTATCCTTCTGCCTTAGCTTGGCAGTCTCTCCGCCCCAGTCTATCCCGGCAAACATATAGTCGCCTATACCCATGGGCACATCCGCATCATATTCTACTAAAAACCTCGACGGGTCGCAATGTTTGACCATAAGTTCGAATGGTATAGGAAATGCCTCTCCGGAATATGATATTCCCAGCAGTTCATTCCATATCAATACCTCGTCCCTTGTTTTCAGATCGAATAATAACCTCGGCCAGTTAATAGAGGAAACCATCAGCTCGTTTATGTGGTAACCGGCAACTTCTTTATCTGGATAAGCAGCTACCCACTCTCCGTCTTCAGGGTATATCCTAAAGCCACACTTGTCGCATATTAATCCCGTTTTGCCAATGTTTTTAATTTTTTTGTCTTTTCCGTCTCCACCTAGCGGTCCATTCCAGTGCCCGCAGTGCATGCAGGGAACCATCCATTCATGCTGGGTGGATGCGTCGAATTTTACCTGCAGCGGGTTAAGCGGGGAGTTAGGGGTTCCAGAATGTATTATTGTGCGATATTTAGATCTCTGGGCGCAGCTTTCAATGATAGCTGCATGGCTTGTTGGTATAGCCTGGCTCTCATCTATGATTATAAGATCTCCAGAAGCCCCTCTCGCCGATAGTACTGAGTTATATATGTTTGCCAGCAATATTCTCGATCCGCTTAAGTATCCATAGTTCTTAACCTGTCTTACTGTTTTGCGCGGGTCTCGATACCATACATCGGTAACCACAGAGTCAAGGTTGAACCTTTTTAGTATCTCTGCCGAGAATACACTAACCTGCTTATCAGTTGGATGGCAAATTATAGTGTTAAATGAATTTCTCGTTATAGACATCACCGTACCTATCGCTCCGCAAAATACAGACTTACCAATCTGCCTCGAGCATTTAAGCACCATATTCCTGTATACTGGCTCTACCTCTAGAGTTAAACGGGGGCTATTAAATATATCAATCCAAAATGGATATTCTTCCAGAGAGTAATACCCGTCCTTGAAATTCAATATGCTTTCAGCAATTGCAGCCATATCTACGCGATATTCTTCTAAGTCGATTTCTGTTATTGGCTTGGTAACCTTAGGCATGCTCTTAAACGGCTTTGATGCCCGCTCTTCGAATTCCGCCCTTAAACCCAATAGCTCTACGTTATTTGTAGGGTTCATCTTTTTCTGGCTGTCTCTCTAATCTTCTTTTGTTCTTATTTATTTCAGACAGAGTATGCTCGTCTGTCCTGACTACCATCCTTCTAAATATTTTGTTGAGCTGGTCAATGTAATAATCCTTGCCTTCTACGCCTTCATTCTTTCCAATATCCACCGCTATTCTTTCATGCTCCGACAGTATCCACGGCGGGAGGGCAAAGCTTCTACTGTCGAATGAGCTCATAATCATCTGGTGGCATCTCCCGTACTCCTCCTTTTCCATTCTCCTTCTGTCATCATCGGAAAATAACCCGAAATAACTAAGAAGCACTTCAGCAGAAGAGAATACCATTTGCCGGTGAGGATAATAAAACTGATTTATCGGGTCTATGTTCAGATAACTAACGATATCTATGCTTTTCTTTGCACTATGCATCCTCATATTGGCCATAGTAAACCGCCAATAATAATAATAATAACATGATATCCTGGAGTTTATATGCTTTTCCGGGGCAGTTCCTGTCAGCTTGCGCCACCCCTTCTTTATTTCTTCTGGGTTCATGTTGATTATTACGGATATTTCTAAAAAAGTCCTTACCCTGCGGTCTGCCAGTATTGACGTTATTCCCTGATATTGCCGGTGCTTGTATTTGCTTTGGGGTACAGACAGACATTGATATACAAGGTCGTTAAAGTATTCCTCGTACTTGAATTCCTTTAGTATTTTATCTGAAATAAACGGGCCGGCACCAGTTTTTTGGTTCTTTATATTTTCCGCAATCATCTTCTTCCCGTCCGGCATGCTCTTGCATATTTCTAATATTCTCTCAAACTGGTTGTCTGGAAGTATATTAAACCCTTCACATGATGTTTGCGCCGCGATGTCCTCTTGCGACATGCCCGACAGGATCATAACTTTAATATATTGTTCGTGGGGTATTATCCTGCAAGGTACGGGCTGATTATTCATTGTTTGTGTTTTCGCCCTTAATTTCGTTATGCAGCTCAGTTACAGCTTTAAATGCCCTGGCTAATATCGGTTCAGATAGATCTATTTTGGATAATCTGGATATTAGCAATAACTGCCCCACTCTGTCAAGCACCTCTTCCAATAGAGGAAGTATATTTTTCACCCCGCCTATGTTATCGTTGTCTGCATATTCTATGTTAGACAATGACTTAACTACATCAGAGACGTCTGCCACCTTGGACTTAAATGCCCCGCCCTTGTTAATATACTCCACCGTTTTAAGAAGCTTGTCGTCGTGAGATATACAATACGCCAGCTTCATCCACTCTCCGCGATATTTGTCCAGAGGTGCCAAGTCAACATCTTTATGCGATTCGGGCAATTTGATGTCATATTCTTTATCCAGCTGGATATAAGCCAGCTTTTCTATGCTCGATCCCATATAATTTCTTATGTATAAAAGGGCTGCTGTTTTATCAAGATCGCTATGAACTATCCCTTCGACTGGCGTGCACACGTTGATGCTATATAATCCAGCGCTGCTATCAGAAAGCGTTAGCCTCCCGTTAAAGCTGGCTATTTTCTCAGCTAAAATATCTTTGAGATATTCGCCCGCTATTGCCGGCTGGGTTGGCTTCCCGGGGAGTTCATATATTTCATAATTAGCCGGCAGCAAATAAATTGGGTATGACGTGTCCATCAACGCCTTATATTCCGAATCTCTCATCTTCTCTTTATTGGCTAAAACGGGCTTTGTTATGTTGTGCCCCAGCCAGACCCTTATTATTGCCCCGCTTGCCATTGATTCTAAATCAGCCAATTTAACGACATCGCCCTTTGATCCTATCTTGTATTCCTCATATTTAGCCATCTTATAGGGAACTGACAAATTCCCCTTCGATACTACAAACACTATGTATTTTTCATTGAATATCGGAGAATTATCAAACTTATCTAACTCTATGATAGAATCGCCGATTTCCCTGGTTTCCCTGTTGGGCTCATTGTCCTTTCCATATATTTCGCCATATTGCCAAGTGGGGGCTAATGCGGGCGGCCATTCTACTGGGTCGCCGGAGGATTTAATGCATTCACCATCTTTATTAACTATGACCAGTGCCTTGCTGGAGCTATTGCCATCTATAGAATATAGATTTACGAATGCCACGGCATCTCTCTCTTTATTGTCAACTATTACTTGATGCCTGCCGTTTTTGGCGATAAGTTTCAGCTGGGGCATTTCCGACTTCAAGCGATCTGGGCGTAAATATAAATATTCTGCTGCCTTCGCCATAGTAATATCGTCGCGTAACTTTTTGACGTCCCCTTCTGGCTTATGGCTTACATTTTCTACTTCCAATGGCTTGCCTGCTGATTTATACAATATTGCTCCGCTATAATGATAAGGGCTATCCGGCTCTTCATATAATAGGCAGTCTATAGGTATTTTTACCTGGTCCATACAACTCGCTGTCTTAAGTTTGGCATAGCTATCTTCCGGCATAAACTTAGTATCTGGAAACTTGCTAAGGACATCAACGATTTTATCTCTCGTTGAAGAGGCTATCTTGATCCCATAAGGGTTTCCCCGGGAGTCCATCTCGGTTGGATCGAATATACTGCTGATATAATCCATCTGTTCTGATGGCTCAGTCTCGTAATTTACTTCTCCCTGCATGTCTTGCTCGAGCAGCTGCTTTATAAAATTTTCATCCAGGGGAATTACCTTGTCTCCCATAGTCGCTAAGTCAGGGTCAGCAAAGCGGTAATCATCAATAATAACCGGGATAGTGATCGACTTATCTCCATTCCTCCACGCTACAGTTCCTATCGCATTGCCACTCTCGGCGTCTTTTTCTGAAAATACAACTGGCCTTAACCCTTCAGATAAGAAGGGGAACACTTGCGACATATGGCGGTTAATCTCATCTCCCCATTTTGTTATATCCTGCATGTCTACCTTGAGTGCACTTATTTTAATCATCTCGAATGGGATTACTTTCTTTCTTAATAGTTCCATTTCATATTCTCCTTATAATCTTTTTAAGCCCGGTGTCCCTACTGAAGTTATTTTGGGCGATTTTATTAAAGAATGCGCGGCTCCGGCAAGCCAGATGCCGTTAAACGCTTTACCGAATAGACCGAGAGGCTTTTTCTTGCCAATAGCCCCAATGCTTTCTTGCGTTATGTTGCCGAAATGCGAGTACTTATTTAGCTCTTTCAT
>Ga0265595_1001840_pt1 | contig 15476 bp, 11 predicted proteins | sample saktaG_15_FD_190148 | JGI IMG/M metagenome (GOLD analysis project Ga0265595, IMG submission 190148) | Saline water microbial communities from Sakinaw Lake, British Columbia, Canada - sak_2013_06_06_50m | ecosystem: Environmental > Aquatic > Non-marine Saline and Alkaline > Saline ... | reverse complement strand
CGGCAGCGGCGGCGGCACTGACACTAATACCTACCAGCTAGGGGAGCAGGATAGCGGCACGACGATCGCCAACGGTGCTGTGTTACAAACGCCTTGGATCGCGATGGGAACCCTGCCCGTGGGCTCAATTCTACAGTCGGTCTCCATTGCCGCGAGACTCGATACCGAAGGTGGTGGCGACACCTGGGCTTCTGACCTTAGCGCTTACGTCGATGCCACGACAACGCCACCCAGCGGCTCCGCCATCCTGCAAGTCGGCGGTTACGATGCTATCGGTGGCCCTGTCGTGAAACTGGGCTGGGACAATGGCGATTCCGGGGCGATCGGCGCCACGGTGACTGGCACTAAAAACGCCGGCAACTGGAGCGCTGCCGGTGATATTGATCTGAACGCCGTTGGATTGTTCCTCGGAAACGGTGGCTGGAGTGAAGAGAGCTGGTCGGGAACCGTCAGCGTCTCGTATCTCGTTCCGATGGTGCCTTCGACTTCTCCCGTCTCGTTGGACAAGGTCGGCGGCGGAGAGTTGACCCTCAGCGGCACCGACAGCACCTACACCGGCAAGACAAGTGTCCGGGAAGGCACGCTGTATGTCCGGGCCCCCTTGACGAACGCCGGCATTCCCGGCCCGTTGGGCGCCCCCACCGGGGATGATGCCATTATCGACCTCTACAACGGCGTCACATTGCGGCTGGGTAACAGCAACCCGCGTACCGACTTCAGCACCGGCCGAACTATCAACCTCGCGGGCGACGGCGAAGGAACGGTGACGATCAGAGTCAATGACAACGACACCAACTTCACGTTCGGCGCGGTTACAGCCACCGGGTCTGGCGCAAAAACGCTCGATCTATACACGGGCGCGGATGGAAATGGCGAGCGTGAGGCCATAACTTTCAATGGACCGATCGGGGATACCGCCGACGACTCACTCTCGTTTAGAGTTACTTTTGGCGTGCAGGCCGGTGCTGCTAATTACGTAAACCTTCCTGCTGTCAATACCTTCACCGGGCCAATCACATTGGTGCGAGGCAATAACAGACCCATTGGCTACTTGACGATCGGTGGCGTGCGCACGCGAAACAGCAACACTCCCGGATCGGGACAATTGGGCGGTGGTAACTACGAGGGCAACATCTCCATCGACACCGGTCAAACCCTCGACTACTACAGCTCAGCGGACCAAGTCTTGTCTGGCGAGATTTCCGGCCCCGGCACCATTCGGCACTCCGGCACCGGTACGCTGACCCTCTCCGGCACAAACTCGGCGAAAATCCTTGCCACCAGCGGCCAACTCAATCTCAACAGCACCGCGGGCAACTCTTCGCTATCCCTCAACGGTGGCACCGTGGTTGTCGGCCCTGGAGCGAGCGTCGGCACGGGCAATTTCACCAACGCCACCGGTGTGCTCGATACCACCAACCCGCTGACTATTACCAGCTCGGCTAATCTCGCCGGAGCAATGGTGACTTCTGTCGGTCCCGGCTTTACGGTTAGCGGCGAGGTCCTTAACCCAGACGCCGAGAACCACCGCATCATCACGGCGCAAGGCGGGACGCTGACTGTCATCCTAGGAACGAGCGCCCCCATCGGCGGGACTTTCGCCGCCGGTGCGTCTTACGATTCCGGGGCCGATGCTTGGACCGTAACTGGAGATCCCGGGCAAAACGGCCCGGAATCTGATCGCTCCGCATGGCGCTACACCGAGATTACAGCGGGCGATTTTGACTACGCGGTTCATGTGACCGGCGGACTCGGTGATTGGCGCCGGGGCGGGCTCATGGTCCGCGATGGGCTGACCAACTCATCGTCCACTAACACAGCCGCAGTGTGGTTATCCGACAACACGTGTTATTCAACTCGCGTTGACGGCACGTTCGACTATCAACAGAGTGTCGGAGGCGGCAACGGCTGGATGAGGCTGACGAGGACCGGGAATACTATAAAGGGGTACTACAGTTCAAATGGCACCGACTACACGGAGTACTTCTCAAAGGACTATACGACGTGGGGAGCCAATACGTATATGGGCCTGGACATCTGGTACGGCAGCAACATGAGCGTTACATTTGACAACACAACATTCTTCGCGTCCGGCATCAACTGCGATTTGAGCACGAACGACATAGTGACTACCGACGACACCGCGCTGATTCTGCCCCAGAACGGGGCCAAGCTCGGCAACCTGTCGCTTAAGGGCGGCACACTGAACGTCACCAACAGCGTAACGCTGGCGACGGACTCCACCTACCGCTGGGAGTTCGACGGCGTCACGGCCGACAAGGTTGACATCGTCGGCAGTTTGGCGTTCGACGGCGGCTGGACGCTCGAGCTGGCTGGCACCAAGCCCGACCCCGGCGTATCGTACGACTTGTTCACGTTCACCGGCGGGTGCACCAACTATAGCGATCCCGCGACCATAATCCTCCCAGAGGGTTGGCTCGAACCCGCGTTCACCAAGGACGGCACGAGCATATCCATGATGTTCGGGCTGATGGGCGACGCCAACGGCGACTACGTTGTTGACGCGGCCGACTTCATCATCCTGAAGCAGCACATGGGCATGACCAGCGGCGCCCAGTGGTGGCAGGGCGACTTCGACGGCAGCGGTACGGTGGACTGGACCGACCTCCAGACGCTGATGGGCAACTTCGGCGCCGTCGGCGCGACGTCCGCAGCGGCCCCGGAGCCGGCGACGCTCGGCCTGCTGGCCATCGGAGCGCTGGCGATAATCCGGCGGCGAAGAAGGGCTTGATCGGCCGGAACAAGAAACAGAATATCTCACGCAGAGGGCGCAGAGAGTAAATAGATAGAACTCTTTGTCTTTATCTTCTCTGCGTTCTCAGCGACCTCTGTCCCGATGTACATCGGGACGCTGGACCTGTTTTCTTCTTTTGTTGCGTGCGACGGGTATGACAATCTGAAATCTGCAATCTGAAATCTGAAATCTGAAATCTGAAATCTGCAATCTGAAATCTGAAATCTGAAATCTGCAATCTGAAATCTGAAATCTGAAATCTGAAATCTAAAATCTGAAATGATGCACCCCCAAGGGTCCCCGAGGGGATGCCCGCACAGGATAACGTGGTAAGTGTCTAAAGCCTGCTCCGAGAGATGCCTCCTCTCATGGCCGACACGCCAATGGCCCTGTGCGGCTCCCCTTGAGGACCCTTTTCTTATGGAAGGCTCGGCCTTGTTGTAGCCGGTTGACGGGGGCAAGAAACGGCGGAACCTGCCTGCAGGCAGCCCGGGAACACGGAACCCGGAACCGGGAAGAAAACGGGTTCTCATCCCCAAAACGTGGTGAATATGATGCCGGTTCTGCTGGATAAACGTTTTGCGTTTAACGCTTTACAGCCACCGGCAGGTGCGGGCATATTATGCCTGCCATCGCGGAGGATAGGGCAACGCTGGCGAGCGACCCGAGCGCCGCGATGGCGCCATACGGCACGGGCGGTTTTTTTTCGGGAAGACCGCCTGTTTGTTAATATGCCGTTGGCCTTAAGCGATAAACGCATTCTGTTTCTTCTTCCTGCAAGACCTAACATCCTCCGACCACGTTTTTGGGATGAGAACCCCTCTTTGGTTGCGGCCGAAGGCTGCGCCAAGTTCTCCGCGGCCTCCGCGCAAACACGCTTCTTCTTCTTTTTCTTCTTATCTTCTTCTTCTTCTTCTGCTGCTTTCCCGGGGCGTGTCAGAGCGTCCGCAGGTGGAAGCCCCCGTCGACGTTGATCACCTCGCCGGTCGAGAAGCTCAGGTCGCCGCTGACGCAGGCGCCGACGGCCCGGGCGACGTCTTCGGGCAGCCCCCAGCGGCTAATGGGCGTCAAACCGTCGGCGATGAGCTTGTCGTACTTCTGCTTGACCGAGGCCGTCATGTCCGTCTGGATTATGCCGGGGCGGATCTCGTAGACGTTGATGCCGTGCCCGGCCAGGCAGGCCGACCACAGCTTGGTCGCCATCGACACGCCGGCCTTGGAAATGCAGTACTCGCCCCGGCCGACGCTGGCGGCATAGGCGCTAAGGGAGGATATGTTCACGATGCACATCGGCGTCTCGGGCCTCTCGGCCCGCTGGCGGATCATCCAGTTGGCTACAGCCTGGGTCAGGAAGTACGGGCCCTTGAGGTTGATGCCCATGACGCGGTCGTAGCTTTCCTCGGTGGCTTCGAGGATGCAGGCTCGGACCTTGGGCGCCACGCCGGCGTTGTTGACCAGCACGTCAAGCCGGCCCAGCTCCTGCTCGATCTTGGCAAGCGCCGCCGCCCGGTCGACGGCACTGCTCACGTCGCCGGCAAACGCCACACACCTTCGCCCGACCGCGGTTACCCTGGCCGCGGTCTGTCGCGCATCCGAGACGTCCATAATCGCCACGTCCAGGCCGCGACGCGCCAGTTCGACGGCTATGGCTGCGCCTATCCCCCTGGACCCGCCGGTTACCAAGGCTGTGCCGTTGGAAGTCATTGTCGGTACTCCCTTGCTTGCGGTTGATGAGGTCCATGGACCGCCGCCGCCCAGGCGACTCGTCCAGGAGGCTTGGATTATGAGAACCCGGCGCCGCGGAGTCAAATCGCTTTGTCCCGTCACCTGAGTCCCATATCCTGCTTTCCTATAGGCGAAAACCCTGACCCCATAGGGTGATTGTAGTTCCGCAGAAACCGACAAATCGGAAAAGTACAAATTTCCCCTTAGACTTTCTTCCTCCTTTTCCGAGAATCAGGGTTATAATGGTCGGTGTATTGGTGCCGTAGTTGGTGATAAGATATCCAGATTTTCACGGGATGGAAACTTAATCGATGGGCAAGAACCTGTCTACTTTTGCCATAGCACGGATGCTTCACGTGGATCCCGGGTCGGTTGCCAACTGGATCGACCAGAATCTGCTTAGGGCTTACCGGACGCCCGGCGGGCACCGGCGGGTGGCGGCGGACGATCTGGTCACATTCCTCCGCGAACACAAGATGCCCATTCCCGCCGAGCTGGACAGCGTTCCGAACCGCGTGGTCATAGTCGACGATGAGCCAGCCATCACGCAGTTGATAGCCCGTGTGATAAAGACCGCACTGCCGGACTGCGAGGTCGTCGAGGCCCACGACGGCTTCAGAGCCGGGACTATCGTAGCAACGCTCAGGCCCAATGTGGTGATTCTTGACCTGCGTATGCCCGGCATGGACGGCTACGAGGTGTGCCGGCTGATAAAGACGCAGGAATCCACCAGGCAGGCGGACGTGCTGGCGATGACGGCCTATCCATCGCCGGAAAACGTTCAGAAGATAATCGACTGCGGCGCCCGCATTTGCATGGCCAAGCCTTTGAACATGGAAGCCCTGCTGACCGAAGTCAGGGCGTCGCTCTGAATGCCACGGAGAGACCTCAGGCGTTCTTGAGGCACCATTGGACCGCCAGGCGTATTCCCTCGTCATAGCCGACTGTCGGCTTCCAGCCCAACTCGCGACGGGCCTTCTCACTTGAGAAGAAGCACTTCCGCCCAATCAGCCAGACCGAGTACCGCGTCACCAGCGGCGGCTTCTTGCGGCCAAGCGCGTGGCCGAAGAGTTCCATCAGGAATGCGGCGCCGCGTGCCACGCCGTAGGGAACCTTCATGGTAACCGGCGGGCAGCCCAGGTGCTCGGCGATCTTGTTGATGTACTCGCGCTGCTGTATCGTCCCGTCACTTGAGAGGTTGTACGACTGGCCGAGGGCCTTTTCGTTCATGGCCGCCAGGATGCACCCCTCGGCCTCGTTGCCGGCGTAGGTGAGGTTCAGGCGGTTGCTGCCGTCGCCGATGAGCTTGGCCTTGCCGGACCGGATCGCGCGGATCAGCCGAGGCATGCTCGCGCGGTCCCGCGGGCCGTAAAGCCAACTCGGTTTGACCACCGTTACGGGAACGTCACCCTTTTCATGGGCCTGCCATACCATCTTCTCGGCCTCGACCTTGGCCCGGCTGTAATAGCTCCACTTGTGAAGGTTCACGCCCAGAGGGGCCGATTCGTCGAGCACCATCCCCTCGCCGTCGGGATGGCCGTAGGCCGAGATGCTGCTGACGTGCAGGAACCGCTCGACCTTCGCCCGCCGGGCGGCTTCGAGCATGTTCCCCGTGCCCTCGATGGTTACGGCCACGAAACGCTCCCAGGGGCCCCAGTCGCCCACTTGGGCGGCAACGTGGTAGACCCGCCGGACGCCCCTCATGGCTTCTATGAGGCTTTGGCCGTCCGTAACGTCTCCGAGGACTTTCTCGACGCCCCACTGGTCCAGCAGGCGCGTGTCGCTGGATGGCCTCACCAGTGCCCGCACGGGCTCGCCCATGGCGATGAGCTTCTCGACGACGTGACTGCCCAACAGGCCGCTGGCGCCGGTGACAAGATTCATTATCGCTCCAATAACAAGAACTTAGGCGGTTATCCTGGTCCAAACGGCCCGTGCCGCGGGCCTTGAAAATAGCCGCACCGCCCCCCCGGCGTCAAGGCCCATTGCCGGTGACGGCGTGATGGCGCGGCCCTCCCGTCGCCCCGGCCGGTCGCCAGCGCCGCAAAAGAAGTGCAGAAAAACCTTGCTTTGCCCTCCCTCGGGCTTGTATCCTCTTCCCTTTAATTGGGCTTCCGGGCCTGCCGGGTTAAGGTGTCCTGTGGTGTGTGTCCCTAGCCCGCGATAAAAGGTCCCAATGTTTCGCCGGCCAAGTGCCGATGTATGCTGGTAGCGACGAAGAGCTTTTTTGCCGGAAACTTGCTGTTTTTTGCCTTCTTGGTAAAAAGCCTTCTCGCCGGTCGCGTGACGAAGAGTCCAATAGACCGAGGTAAAAGAATGTCGTTAAAGCAGGCACTCCGTCCTTCCAACCGCAGGGTCAGGTATGCTGTCGGGTTCTTGCTGGTTGGCCTCTTCTGCATCCAGTGCATTTCCGTTACCGACACATCCAGCAGCGTCGTGATCGCCAAGAGTCAGGTTGCCGACCCCAAGGTTGCCGCCCAGAAGATTGTCGACTTGGCCAAGACCGATCACATCGCCCTGCTGAAGTACTGCCTGGACCACTACAACCGGACCTACCGCGATTACACCTGCACGCTCATCAAGCAGGAGCGGATCAGCGGAGTGCTCGGGGCAGAGCAGGAAGTCCAGGCCAAGTACAAGGAATCGCCCTTCAGCGTGGCTATGCAGTGGACGCGGAACGCCCCCCTCGGCGACCGGCTGCTGTACGTCGAGGGCAAGTACGACAACAACATGATGGTCCGCCCCGCCAACAAGTTCCTCCGCATGCTGGTCGACGGGGCCGTCCTGCGCAAGCCCGACGGGCCCGACGCCATGCGAAACACGCTTCGCCCGGTGAACCTCTTCGGCTTCCGCAAAGGCATGGAGGACCTCATCAGGGTCTACTGCGAAGCACGCGACGCCGGGCATCTCAAGGAAGCCTTCGGCGGATTCGCCGAAGTTGCCGGCCGAAAAACTGTCGTCCTGGAACGATACCTTCCCGCCAGCGACAGCTATCCGGCCTGGAAGACGCTCCTCTACATCGACCCGGAACTCCTCGTGCCCGTCTGCATCGAGGGCTACGGCTGGGACAAGCAACTTACCAGCCGGTACGTATTCGAGAACGTCCGCTTCAACACCGGCCTGACCGACGACGACTTCCTGCCCGAGGCCAACGACATGAAGGCCGCCCCGGCCAAGAAGTAGCCGCCGGCTCAAGTGAAACCACCCGTCCCCGGCCATGGCTGGGGACGTTTTTTTTGCGCCGAGAGCCAGGCCTCGACGGCCAGACGGTCGTGGACGTTCGGCAGCCCTGAGCGGGGCATTGGGCATTTGGCATTGAGCATTCGGCATTGCCGCTGTTATCTTGTTACGGCCAAATGACAAAAGGAGACGCCGATGACAGTCTTGACCGATCCCGCAACTTTGGATTCGACCGTCCGCCAGGCCGTCGCCGACGCGACCATAACCGATGTCCACACCCACCTGTTCCCGCCGAGCCATGGCAACCTGCTGCTGTGGAACGTCGACGAGATGCTCACCTACCACTACCTGGTGGCTGAACTGTTCACGATGGCCCCGAGCGACCTGACGCTCGCGGACTTCTGGAAGATGCCCAAGACCCGCCAGGCCGACCTCGTATGGGAGCACGTGTTCCTGCGCCGCGGGGCGCTGTCCGAGGCCGCACGCGGCGCGATCACCACGCTCAACAAGCTAGGCCTGGATATCGGCGGGCGCAACCTTGCCGGCATCCGCAAGTGGTTCGCCCAGCAGAAAACCGAGAGCTATCTCGTGAAGGTCTTCGAGTTGGCCGGGCTGGATTACGCTGTGATGACCAACGACCCGTTCCAGCCGGCAGAGGTCGAGCACTGGAAAGCCGGCAGGCCGCTGCACGCGCTGCTCAAGCCCGCTCTGCGGATCGACGCGCTGGTGTCCAACTGGCCAGCCGCGGCCGAGACGATGAGGGTCGCCGGCTACGAGGCCGCCGCGAAGATCGAGGCCGACAGCTTCGACGAGGCACGCAGCTTCAAAGAGGCCCGGCGATTCCTGGCCGACTGGGCGAAAAAGATCAAGCCCGTCTACATGGCCATGAGCCTTACGGCGGACTTCGCATACCCGACCGACCAGCCCCGCGGGCGCGTTTTCCGCAACGTCGTAATCCCGGCCGCACGCGAGCTGCGCCTGCCGATCGCGATGATGATCGGCGTACGCCGGCGCGCAAACCCAGCACTCGGCGACGGTGGAGACGCGGTCGGAGTTGCCGACGTCTCAGCCGTCCAGAACCTCTGCGCCGAAAACCCGGACGTCAAGTTCCTCGTGACAATGCTCAGCCGGGTCAACCAGCACGAACTGTGCGTCTGCGCGCGGAAGTTCGGCAACCTTCACCTGTTCGGCTGCTGGTGGTTCTGCAACGACCCGAGCATCATCGAGGAGATGACGAAGATGCGCCTGGAGCTTCTGGGCGCCAACTTCACCGCAAACCATTCCGACGCCCGCGTGCTGGACCAGCTCATCTACAAGTGGAGCCACACCCGCGCCGTCGTCGCCGACGTGCTTGCCGACAAGTACGCGCTCCTCTTCCAGGCCGGCTGGCGGCCCACGGACGACGAGGTCCGCCGCAACGTCCGCAACCTCCTCGGCGGGGCGTACGAGGAGTTTCTGGCGAAGTAGTACGACAGGCTGAAGGCCATGGTTGCGGCAAGCCCTTCGGCTGAAGCTCACGGCAAGCCCGGGCTCGCAAAAAGGGGACGGGCACCGCCGAACAGCTTGGCGTTGCCAGTTCCCCTCCTCGATGTCCATTGTCAACTGTCCACTGCCCCCTTTTCCTCCCCACGCCGGCCTTGTATCCGGTTCCTGTTCGTCGGTTCAGCGTTTTGACCTCGGCTCTTCCTTCAGATTCCGCCTCGCGGCAGACACCCCTGCCTGGGGTGGCGGTTCCGGTCATTCCGGCCCGCGGAGGACTTGCACCTCAAAGTCACGCACCATGCCTGGCACACCACAAAACACGGGGCGACCTGTTTGACAGGCCGCCCCGTAATGTATGCTTCTTACCTTACTATCGCGTCTTCGCGGTCATGCGCGTCTGCGACGACGAACAAAGTACATTCCGCCAAGAGCCAGAAGGCCCATCGTAGCAGGCTCAGGCACTGTTATAATAGTCTGGCCGGGAATGGTAGTTGTGTCATAAAGAAAATCACCTTCGCCGTCTAAAGCAGTAATGTAGCCTGCGAGGATGTAAGAGTAGAAAGTTGCCGTGTCGGTCAGTATCAGCGTGCCGCCGGTCATGTCAAGCGAGGGGTTGGCAGTTGTGGCTCCCTCCCACTGCATCTCTAAATGATGAGCTGTAATCTTGCCGCCGCCCAGGTGCACTTCGCCTGTACTGCCATTGTTCCTGCCGATTACCAATGGCCCGCCACCGTCGGTAAGCCCCGTCTCCTCGTGAAACGTATACGTGCCGATCTTGATCTCGCCGCCGGTCATGTCTAAGCTGCCATCGCCAGACTGTCCAACATAAATGACATTTGAGACCTGAGCGTAGCCGTCGGTCATTACCATGTCAGTGTGTCCGGTTCTGCCTATACCGAACTCACGAGCAATAAGCTCCCCACCCGACATGGTTATGCTGCTGTCGGATGAGGCACTGGTGTATCCGGCATACAACGTATCGCAGGTAAGCTTGCCGGTATTGGTAATTGTAAGATGACCCGTGCCATTGTCTCCGAGTCTAATATCATCAACGGCCTGAAGCAGGCCGGCGTTGATGTCCTGCTTTCTTGCCACTACCGTTGCACTTGGGATGCGAATGCGCCTTCCTTCGTCGGGTGGGCCGGGGCTCTATTTCTCTCGTGCCTCTGTGCCTCGGTGGTCCAATTCTTCGACCCTTCGACTGCGCTCATGACCTACGCCGTCGCAACAGTGCCGCCGCGCCGAATACCAGCAGCATCGCGGAGCAGGGCTCGGGGGTCGTCGTGCTGCCGACGAGGCCGCCGGCGGGGCTCATGTTGTCCATCAGGATGCTGAGGTCGGTCCAGTCGACATCGGTGTCGCCGGTGGTGAAGTTGCCCTGGCCCACTCCGGCGCCGGATGTGCCGAAGTTCCTCTTCAGGATGATATAGTCGGCCGCGTCCACCACGCCGTCGTCGTTGGCGTCCCCCTCGAGGCCAACTGTTATAATAGTCTGGCCAGGAATGGTAGTTGTGTCATAACGAAAACCACCGTCGCCGCCTAAAGCAGTAATGTAGCTTGCGAGGATGTAAGAGTAGAAAGTTGCCGTGTCGGTCAGTATCAGCGTGCCGCCGGTCATGTCAAGCGAGGGGTTGGCGGTTGTGGCGCCATCCCACTGCATCTCTATATGATGCGCAGTAACCTTGCCGCCGCCCAGGTGCACTTCGCCTGTACTGCCATCGTTCCTGCCGATTACCAATGGCCCGCCACCAATAACATTCCCGGTATTCGGGTCAATTGTATACGCGCCAATCTTGATCTCGCCGCCGGTCATGGCTAAGCTGCCATCGCCAGACTGTCCAACATACATGACATTTGAGACCTGAACGTAGCCGTCGGTCATTACCATGTCAACTGTGCCGTATCTGCCTATACTGCACTCACGAGCAAGGATCTCCCCACCCGACATGGTTATGCTGGCATCGGCTGAAGCATTGTATCCAGCATAAAACACATCGCAGGTAAGCTTGCCGGTATTGGTAATTGTAAGATGACCCGTGCCACTGTCTCCGAGTCTAATATCATCGTCGACCTGAACCAGGCCGCCGTTGATGGTCACATGACCAACGGAACCACTGTTTCGCCCAACATATAAGTCTTTACTGCCGCCACTAATAAATATGTCACCCGAGTTGACGGTAACGTTGCCTATGCCGTTACTTCCAACATATATAATATCACAAGTAATCTTGCCGCCGTCCATGGTCAAGTTACCTGTGCTGGTTGAGGTGTTGTTGCCAAGATACAAATTATTAGCAAGATTGAGTTCACCGCCAGTCATGTTAAGGTTGCCGGTGCCATTAAACCCCAAAGTCATGTCGTTACCGGTTTGATTGACATGACCGGTACCGCTGAGATTCATTGTGCCTACATGGGTATCGCTGTAGCCAACTATAATCCAATCGCTTGCCATGAGAAAACCGCCGTCAATATCAAGAGTATGGCCAAGGTCCAACTGTAGAGTTTCTGCAACTACGCCCGTGGTGATGATCGGACCGTCAACGGTTGTTTTCCAGATATTTGTCTTACCAGCGATGTTGGGCACGCCGCTATCCCAGTTGCCTGCACAATTCCAGGCACTATTGCCATCGACATTGGTCCAAGACGTAGCTGCAAACGCATTCCCGCTCATGGCCGAGATGAGCATCAGCAGTGCCAATAAACTGGCCGCTTTCCTCATTTGTGCTACCTCCTCAAGAATGTGGCTACACGCTCTACAGTCGAGATCGGGAGCTCTCCCACGGTTCGACCTAGCCGACGCGCCGGCAACAGTAGCCGACGGTTCGGGATTGTACCAGAACGCTACAGTTTTAACAAGCACGAACTTCAAGAAATCACCGGATTATTGGACGCCAATTCACATCCCAGGTACAGCGGATAGAGAAATATTCGCAACGATGAACGCGGCCCCGCGGTCCCTTCGGGATAATCGCGAATGACGGCCGGCTGTCGGCTGAAGCTCCCGGCCGGCCCCGTATAGTTGATCCCGAAAACGCCGCCGTTTGCCCCGGTGCCGGAATTGTCCAGGCTCGGCAGGGGCGAGGGCGTGTAGGCCACACCAATACCTCCAAGAGCCGATTCCGAACTGCTGACTCTGACCGTCTGATTGCCGCCGACATTCGTGGAAGCGGCGAGAGTCAAATTGGCGCCGGCACTCACGGCGATATTGTTCGTGTTCACGTCAGAACCCAGAGTGCCTGAAGAGCCGATCGCCAGCGTCCCGGCCGACACGGTGGTGCCCCCGCTGTAGGTGTTCGAGCCGGAGAGGACTTGCGTTCCCAGGCCGGTCTTGGTGAGCGTCATGCCGTCGAGACCATTGATAATCATGCCGGAATAGTCGCAGGAAACGCCGGTTCCGGGATTCAGGGTCAGCGCGCTAACGGAGAAGTATCCGCCGCCGTTGATGAGGGTGGTGATGTTCTTGTTGCCCTCCAGCCCGCCGAAGATCGGCGCAGTTGCTCCGGTGACATCGATCACGCCTGCGCCGGAGGTGTCGATGACGCTGTACTGGGATGCCTGATTGTGAGACAATGCCAGCTTGCCGCCGTTGATGATGGTCGTGCCGGTGTAGGCGTTCGCGGCGGAGAGCGTGAGCGTGCCCCCGTCGTTCTTGGTGAGGTCCGTCACGTTCGATCAGATACCGAAAGAGATGACTGTGTTGCCGGCACCCTTGACCGTCAGCGTCTTCGTGTTGTTGATGGCTGCATTGGACATCGTCAGCAATGTTCCGCGACTGTCGAGGGTCAGGTCGTTAGGTCCGGTCACGCCGCCACTGTAGGTTGTCTCGGCGATACCGCTTCCCCCGCCGACGGTGAGGGTCCCGGTCGTGCCGGCCGCCAGGGTAATGGGTCTGCTAATATTCCGCCCGCTATCGCCCGAGACCAGCGTCGCGTTATTCTCTCCACCGGCGCTATTGCCCAAAGTGATCCCAGTCGTTCCCACGGTGTCATCTCTGAGTGAGTAAACCAACGTGCCTTCCTTGATGGTCAGCCCGCCCGTGAAGAGTAATTTGCCGCTAAGCCACCACGTGCCTGGTACGTCTTTGACAATGGCAATCGCCGCGTTATTGATGATGGCAGTGCTGCTGGATTCATTCCACCCAAGCCTATTAATGCCGGTGTTCGTGCCGTTGAGCGTGAGGGTCGTACCCGAGGAAGTTGTGAGCCAGGCACTGGCTTTGGTAGCCAATTTCCATCGTGGAGTTCGCCGAGTTCGAGCTGAAGGTGGCCGTCGCGCCGGTCAGCCGGATTTTCGTGGTGAACGTGTTGACATGGGTGCCGTCGGTCGCGAGCGTCTGGATCACGCCGCCGCCGCCCAAGCTCAGTGTGTTGGTGCCGTCGCCGCCGACGCCCTTGAGCTTGTAAGCGGTGGCGGAGGGGTTATCGAAAGTGATGCCGCCGGCGGTGACGTCGTTCATCGAGACGGTGCCCCCTACGTCAGTGAAGACGGCCGTGTCGTTGGTGGTGTTGCCCCAGAGCGAGTTGGTGCCCCCGCCGTCGGTTGTCCACTTATGGTTTCCGGTGCCCCATGTGGCAGTGCCGCCGGTGATTGCGCCGTCGCCCACGCCATCCGACGGGTCGGGGGAAATGTCCCAGTAGTACGTTTCGGCCTGGGCGGCAGGGCTTGCCCAAACTGCCAGCAGGCCGACAAATGCCAGTCCGATCACAATGCTTCTCACGATAGTTCTTTTGCTCTTCATGGTGCTTCCCTCTTCTTCTTTCCAGGCTCTTCTAGCACAAAAAACCAACCGCAAACGCACTGCTCCCGCGGCGCAACGGCGTGGCCCTGTGCCACCGCGGGCTTTCCCACGCGGGAAAACTCGCACGCGCCGCGGAACAAAAAACCATCATCAAAACAGCCTTGGCCAAGCTGGCCGGGAGGTGAGAAAGACTTGAGCAGAGTCCCTCGCCTCTCAGAATCGGCCTCTGAGCCAATCTCCGGAGCATGCATTACATGGTGTACTCTACCACGGCCAAGCGATTTAGTCAAGCCAACGTGGGGACACAATATGTCATATGCGTGACAATCTGGCGGCCCGCCCTAAAGAAGGAAAAGGAGGCGGAAGGCGGAAGGCGGAAGTCGGAAGGCAGAAAGCACGGGACGAAGCCTTTGGACTGCGGCGACCTAAGTCGCCGCTTTCGATCGCGGAAAGAATCTTCCGATCTCGCATACGGCTGATGGGTTCAAACCGCTTGCAGAACCAGACCTTCCGCGGTACCCTGGCCCCACCATGTCAAACGAGTCTCAGGATTCTCGTCCCGTCGCTGACGGCAAGGGGCCGAACGAGCCCGAACCGCGCACTCCTTGGCCCCACGCCCCAACTCACCGTCTAGGATCGGCCGGCACATTCTTCGTGTCCGCCTCAACCTACCTCAAGCAGCATCATTTCCGGGAGCGGCTGCGGCTATCCGTCCTTCACCGGGGCCTTCTGACCGTCGCCAGCGATTTCGGGCGGGCGCTCCAGGCGTGGGCGGTGTTCTCCAACCATTATCATTTCGTCGGCCATTGTCCACCCGGCGCAGACAGCGCGGAAAGTCTTTCGCGGATGCTCGGCGAGCTTCACAAGAAGACGGCCAGGTGGATTAACGCCCGCGACCGCGCGCCCGGACGGAAAGTGTGGCACAACTTCTGGGAGACGCGGCTGACGTACGAGAAGTCGTATTACGCCCGCCTGAACTATACCCACCAGAACCCGGTCAGGCATGGGCTTGTGCGCGTGGCTGACCAGTATCCGTGGTGCTCTGCGGCATGGTTCCAGCAAAACGCATCGCCGGCCCACGTCAAGACGGTCTACAGCTTCCGCATCGATCGGGTGAACGTTGAGGACGACTTCGAGCCGGAAGTGGAGTAGCGGGCAGACAAGCCGCTTTGGATGGCGGAGGGAATCTTCGATCGCGCCAGCCGCTGGAAGGCTTCGCATGGCGGATCGTCTGTCCGGTATCGGGGCCCGTTGCCGTGGGGGCTGCGTTTTTCGGTGATCGAAAGCGGCGACTTCGGTCGCCGCACTCCAAGGGCTTCGCGTTTTCGCGGCGTGCGCCAAAGCGTACACGGCCTGCCGTCGCCCGCGTCTACTTGTTGGCGATGTGGTTGCGGTAGTCCTTCGGCCGGATGCCCGTCATCTTGCGGAAGAACAGCGCGAAGTGGCTGGGGGAATGGAATCCGCATTCGGTGGCGAGGACGCCAAGGCGGGTGTCCGGGTACTCCAGCCGGCGCTTGATGTATTCCAAGCGGAGGCGGTTAATCTCGTCGGAGGCCGCCCGGCCGAGGAACTCCTTGAAACGCCGGGCCAGTGTCC
>Ga0265595_1001839_pt1 | contig 15494 bp, 10 predicted proteins | sample saktaG_15_FD_190148 | JGI IMG/M metagenome (GOLD analysis project Ga0265595, IMG submission 190148) | Saline water microbial communities from Sakinaw Lake, British Columbia, Canada - sak_2013_06_06_50m | ecosystem: Environmental > Aquatic > Non-marine Saline and Alkaline > Saline ... | reverse complement strand
CCGGGCAGGTGGTTATATTCAGATTGAAGCTCCTCCGTACAAAGCAAAATTTACGGATTTTGATATTGAGGAAAAGTACCGGGAGGACTGGGATCGCAATAATTTATGGCGGTATGTTTCCGATGTTGACGAGGAAGTTGTTCGGGCGTATTCTATGGCCAACTATCCCGAGGAAAAAGGCATTATTATGCTCAATGTTCGGATTGCCACACCACCGAGGGAAAAACCCGATGCTCCGCCGGGAAAAATGTCATCCTATATTTATAATCTCAAACCCGGTGATAATGTCACCATTTCCGGCCCCTACGGTGAATTCTTTGCACGGGAGACGGATAAAGAGATGATATTTATCGGTGGCGGCGCCGGTATGGCACCCATGCGTTCACATATATTTGACCAATTGAAACGGCTGAACAGCAAACGCAAAATATCCTTCTGGTATGGCGCCCGGAGTCTGCGGGAAGTTTTTTATGCCGAAGAGTTTGATAAACTCGAAAAAAAGCATGACAATTTCACCTGGAACTTGGCGTTGTCTGAGCCTTTGAATGAAGACTGCTGGACCGGGAAATGCGGATTTATCCATCATGTACTGCTTGATTCCTATCTCAAGAATCATCCCGCACCCGAAGATTGTGAATATTATATTTGTGGCCCGCCACTGATGAATGAGGCCGTGATCCATATGCTGGATAATCTCGGTGTGGAACCGGAAAATATCATGTTTGATGATTTCGGTTAAACCAAGAAAAAGCGAGGTAAAGGATGAAGTTTGCAGAAGATATTTTAAATGAAAAAGACCGCCCGATGATCTCTGTGCAGCAGGACGTTACTCTCATGTATACATTAAACACGATGGTCAAGAATAACATTGGTGCTATCGTGATTAAGGATGGTGACAAGGTAATCGGGATTTTTACCGAGCGAGATATACTCAAACTTTCTGTTAAGAAAAGGGTGGGTCCTGAAAAAATCTTGATCAAGGATGTAATGACGACAAATTTGTTCAGCGCACCTTTCAACGATCCGATTTATATGCTTTTGGATAAAATTCTGGGCAAACGGATTCGCCATATTTTTATTGAAAAAGAGGGTGAGTACATTGGTATTTTATCAGCTGGCGATGTTACCAAAGCCTGTTTGAATGAACGAACCCGGGAAATGGAATCTGTGGGCTGGGATTATTACGAAAACTGGCGCTGGAAACCGAAAAAGAAATCCTGAAATTATGTTAAAAATACTTGGTTTGACGATTGTTGTAATGCTGGTGTTTACTGTTGTAATGATGGTAGTATTTTTTGCTAAAAAAGATCGGCAGAAATCCGGTGGCTGTTGTGGTGGTGATGCGTGCTCTGCACATGAACACGGCGACTCCGGATGCAACTGTAATTAACCATTTATTCCAAATTCAGAGTATATTGCAATATATATTGGTATTTGTGCTTTCAATAATGTTAGTAATGCCTGTTATCTAAAGTCCTTGCGTAGGGAATAAATTAAAATTATATTCAAGTAAATGAATTAAACATTACAATTGAAGAAAGAGATTAAATCTTTAAAGTCAAAATTGAATGATCATACTATCGTTGAATTAAGAAATATTTCTTTTAAAGAAGCAAGAGATGAAAAAAAAATGGGTTTCTTCTAGAAAAGATAATTGGTACTATAGTGATATTGTTGAGGAACTTGGTATAGATCTTGAAATTGTATTGCAAGTTGTTGATGACTTGATAAAAGATGGAATAAGAATAGTTGAGCAAGAGTAAAATTACTTTTGGTATAAATCAAGGTGACAAATTAATCGGTGAGAGAATTACTGTTCAAGCAAGAGATATATCAAAAGCAACTATTATTAATAGTAGTGGTACTCACAAAGCTCAACAAGTTGTTGCCCGAAATAATGCTATAGCAATTTTAGATAGACCAAAACGCACTATTCTTGAAAAGAAATAATAAAATTAATTCATTATAAATATTAGATATCTTACTTGTCCCGGTGCACCGTATCCGTTGAAAATGCTGGCAGACAAACAGCAAAATATTCAGCGCCTTCCGGCTCGGGACTACAGTACTGTACCCATTCGCCAGCCTTAATTATAATTGCTTGATCAGCGTGAATATCGTTGATTTTGCCGGTGGTTTTAACTCGCAACATTCCTTTTAATACAATGGTATATTCGTCGAACTCCGGTGTCTGGCCCGGTTCGATCCAACCGGCCGGACTTTTCATCCGGGCAACGCTAACGGTTTTGGTATTACTGTTAACACGTCCAAAGTACTCTTCGATAATTTTGGGCTTATTTCCGGCGGATTTAATGATTGACGGTTTTTCAATGATGATTGGCATAATTGGTCCTCATTAATTGATTATAAAGTGACGATGAACCGGTATCCAGAATCTCACGGATGACTTTGGCTATGGTTGGTCCGATGCCTTTCAGGTGACGAAGATTCCACTTCATTGAAGAAATCGGTTCATCAATCTGGGAAATTACATAAGCAGCATACCCGTAGGAAGAGCGATTACCGGATATCTTCAGGAAATAATCGATATGATCCAGTATTACCACAACCCGATCATTTTCATCCACAATATCCTGAAACAAATTCAGAGGCATCCGGATAGGCATATTGTAATGATTTGCAATTATCTTAAAGGCAGTATGAATTGCACTGTTATATTCACTCGTTGCCTGGCCCCATTTGTCACTTCTATAGATTTGGTTATAAGAGCCGGTCAACTCCGGATATTGTTGCCGTATTAGATTGAGATAGTAGTCTTTCTGACACCCTTCTTTAAGGGTCATTCCACTAAAAATAATAAAATCCACTCCGGCTTCTTTACCTTTTTTAATTGACTCTTCCAACATTTCCCGAGTATCTGAGATAAATGGAATTACCGGCATTAGGTACATCCCGCAGGCAATGCCTTCGTTTTTAAAAAAGCGAATAGCTTCCAGTCTTTCGCTAGGAGGAGGACAACCCGGTTCAAATGTTGCACTGAGTTTATCACGAACCGATGAAAAACTGAAACTGACAATTGCCCGGTTTTCAGCATGGATGGCTTTAATTATATCAATATCACGCTTTACCAGAACCGATTTTGTTAAAATGTGCACCGGGTGCTTGAAATGTTTTATTAATTCTAAAACCTGCCGTGTGATTTCGTATTTATTCTCGATTGGCTGATAGACATCCCCGACGCCGCCACCGAGCATGATGTAACCCGGTTTCATGGGTTTGCGCTTTCGGCCGGGATCGAGCTCTTGCCGCAGGAGTTCAACCGCATTGGTTTTAACCGACACTTCAGTCCCGAAATCCCCACCAACAAAGTAGTTTTCGGCACGACCATCGCAGTAGGTGCAATTATGGGAACAGCCTCGGTAGAGATTCATGGTGTAATTCGCCAGGAACCACGAATCGATTCGCTTTTGTTTCCGTAAGATGGATTTGGCATTGATTTCAGTGATTTTCATTTTATCCATTTACAACATTGACTGGTTCGCCATTTAGAAAAGCGCGAATGTTATGAACAACGGTGTCCATTAATCGCTGACGGGCAGCTTTTGTTGCCCAGGCAATATGGGGTGTGATATAGCAATTTTGAGCGGACAGCAAAGGGTTATCCGGGTTTGGAGGTTCAGTGGAGAGTACATCCAACCCGGCACTGGCAATTTGTCCGGAGTTTAGTGCATTCGCCAAGTCCTGTTCATTAATTAATTGGCCGCGACTGGTGTTGATTAGAAAGGCCGTCGGTTTCATCATATTCAGGTGATTTTTATCAATCAATTGCTTGGTCTCAGGAGTCAGCGGGCAATGGAGTGTGACGATATCACTTTTTTGAAAAAGTGTATTCAACGCCACTTTTGTAAAATTTATTGATAGTTCAGAATATTCACTAATATCGTAATACATAATATGCATTCCAAATTTTTCTACGATTTTTGCAATCGCTTGCCCAATTTGACCAAAACCAATAATACCTAATGTTAAATTTTGGAGTTCGACTAACGGAAAATTCCAGTAACAGAAATCCTCTGAGCCGATCCATTCACCGTTTCTCACCGAGCTTGAATGCTCGGCGACATGGTGACAGAGATTGAGAATATGGGCAAACGTCATCTGGGCAACGGATAACGTACTGTAAGCCGGGACATTAGTCACAGGAATTGAGCGCCGGGCGGCAGCGTCAATATCCACAACGTTATATCCGGTGGAACTGAGCCCGATATATTTCAGTTTTGGTAATTGAGCGATTTCTTTGGTCCCGATAACGACTTTATTCGTAATCAAAATTTCGGCGTCTTTGGCCCGCTTAAAGACATTATCCGGCGATGTCCGGTCGTAAATCCGGCAATTGCCCAGTTTTTCAAGTTCCGCCCAGCTCAGATCGCCGGGATTCATGGTATAGCCATCGAGTATAACAATGTTTATTGGTTTGATCTTCAATTTTCAATTCCTAACCAAACTTTATAGTACCGTTCTTGATCGGGAGTCATATCCTTCCTGATCAGGATTTTATTGTTAGTGGTTTTTTCTGCGTATTTAATTAAAGCAGGAATAGTAATCTCCCTGCCATCTCGTTTTACCGGAATATTGATCAAAGAATCTTCGGGAAGATAATGCCCGGTTTCATCTTTGAAATAGTCATAAAAGATATTTCGGTTAACGACATCACCTTTTTGAAATCCGATAAATTCACCTTTTTTGACTTTTTTAATGATTACACTTTCTGCGATACCCGTTCGACTATATTTGACTTTGTTTTCCTTAATCGGGTACAGCGGCCGGTTTTCATCAATGGATTGGTGATATTCTATTCCAACAGTGTTGAAAATTTCAGGATAGGGAATATCTTCGCGGCCATCGATATAATTGTCAAAAAAGGATTTCAGATCCGGATGGACACAGGCGACAAATTCATTAAAGAATGATTCCTCGTCAAAAGGATGATCTTTGGTATATTTTTCCATCAGTTCCAAAATTACATCAAGGAGAGTTTTTTCACCATCAGTGAGGCGGATGATTTCAATGTCCAGTAGCATCGCCAGCATAGCGCCGCGCTGATACACCTGCATATATTGACGCTTATATTTTTTTTCTAAGACATTGCTGCTCATTTCCGTAAACGACATTTCATTATTCGGGAATTTTTTTCCCCGGATAAGTTTCCGGCGCATGTTTTTTATGAGAAATTCCTTTGGACTTATCAGGTTTCCATAGACCATTACCAAATTGGCAAAATATTCGGTGACACCTTCATAAAGCCAGAGGTGCTTTGACATAGTCGGGTCGATATAATTGAAATTATCGATGTACTGACTGTGCAGATTCAGCGGAGTGATAATGTGGAAAAACTCATGGACTGACATGCCGGCGATCATTTCCATTGTTTGGTCTAAATAAGCATCTCCAACATCGATGGAATATCCGAATGTTGAATTATTGTGTTCAAGGGCGCCTCCAATCGGCACACCATTTTTCAATATATAACCGATTACTCGCAGTATTTTAAAATGATTACTTTGGATTATTTCACCCAGTTTTTCGGCATCTTTAAAATAGTAGATAAAGGCATAGTTATCGGCCGGAAGCGAATCGAGGAAAGTTCCAATTGCTTCCATGGACGGATTGATACTTTTATGAACTATTTCTGCATAGGAGTTCGATTTGGTATTGTGATAAGTGCCAATCAATACGTCGGTATTGCGGACATAAAATCGGACAGTATCCGGCGGTGCAAACATAATCGGGCAATCGGCCAGATGGTGATAACTATCGGCATGAAATTGGACCTGTTCGTCACTGATCATGGTTTGTGGCAAGGCAGAGACGCCATAAAGATCGGTCGGTTTTGTAAAACTGATATTCGTCGGACAATCTGCAAAATTCTCGAAATATCCGAATACGGCGAAGGGGTTAATAACAAAGTTAGCACCTTCGTCAAAATTTGTCCCCTCCATGGGAAAAATGCGGATTAATCCAAAAGGCATATCCCAGGTATCACTGACTGAGTATTTAATCGTGTGTAGCCGGGACGCATTTGAAATGATATAGCTATTTTTGCCATCTTTTTTACAATGTAGTTTATTTCCATCTTTATCAAAGGCCTGGAACTTGTGGATAAACCGACCAAAATTGGAAATTTCATAAGTACCGGGAACGACTTTTGGAAAATGATAAACCATCTGATCTCCGGCGAAATCCTGGCAGTTCAAAGTAACCTCAATGCGGTCGTGTTGAACATTATTGAGATCAACATCATAGCGATATAGCGGTTGAGATAGACTGGATGAATAATTTATCATCAGTAAAATACTGACCAGTGTCGATTTAATTGAAAAGGAAATTGTTCGTTTTCTTTGCATAAATTGTTGTCCTTTGGGGATAATTAACATGTTGATATATTAATATTTAATTGTTTAAAGCTGCAATGAGGAAATTTTACTTTAGCAGTATACCTTATTTTTCGATCTGACGTTCAGCCACAAAGCCCAAAAAGTCAAAACCAGAAGTATCCAGTAAATCCCTATGGAATATAATTATGACTTCATGATGGAATCTGGGCAGGTGTATTTCGGAGCGTCGTACAGTTGCTTTTCCGATACTAGGTTCGTAACTTCAATCACATTGAATACCTACTCTTAATTGGATATTATTTAATTGCCTGAATTAAAACCGGAAATACATTCGCTAAGTTTACTCATCGTTGATGATGATGTCGACGTGAGGAATACCATTAGTAAATTCCTGGAAGAGGATAAATTCACAATTTATCAGGCGAAAAATCCTTCTGATATGTTTGGAATACTGGAAAAAAAGCCGATTGATATAATTATTCTGGATGTTCAGTTGCCCGAGATCAGTGGCATTGAAGCGCTTAAAATAGTGAAAGATAATCATCCGGAAATTGAAGTCATCATGATTACCGGGCATGGTGATATGGACACCGTTATTGAAGCCATGCACTTAAATGCGTTTGATTTTTTTAGAAAACCCTTTGACCTGTTTTTATTGAAAAACTCTATTAATAGAACGACAAAGTATGTGGAGTTGAAGCATAAACTGAAAAAGGTCGAAAAAACGTACTCGCTGCTTTCAAAAAATCTCGAAAGTAGAATTGGTTCAGAAATTATTGGCGAAAGCAATGCGATTAAGGCAGTCGTTGAATTAAGCATGAAGGCAGCCCAGTCGATGAATACGACAGTCCTGATTACGGGCGGCAGTGGGACTGGTAAAGAATTAATTGCCCACGCCATTCATCATGCCGGTCCGCGGAAACATGAAAGTTTTGTAGTTGTTAATGCGGCTGCAATTCCGGGCAGTTTGCTTGAGAGTGAATTTTTCGGGCATGTTAAAGGGGCCTTTACCGGGGCTATTGAAGATAAAATGGGTTATTTCGAAGCCGCAAATGGTGGAACTCTATTCCTTGATGAAATCGGAGATATGCCGCTGGAATTACAAGGAAAAATCCTGAGGGTTCTTGAGACGAAGAAGGTTAAGCGCGTCGGATCGAGCATCGAATTACCCTTTGATGTCCGTTTTATTTCTGCTACCAATCAGAACCTGGGTGAAAAAGTTAAAAAGAAAGAATTCCGGCTGGATTTGTACTATCGCCTGAACACTGTGGAAATTGAAATTCCGTCTCTCACGGAAAGACCCGAAGATATTCCGCTGTTAGTGGAGTATTTTATTGTACGATTTGCAAAGGAATTAAAGAAGCCGGTCCGGCGTATATCCGATAATGTCATGAATTTGCTGAAAGTATACAAATTTCCAGGCAATGTCAGAGAACTGCGGAATATTATTGAGCAGGCCATTATTTTATGTGAATCCGATATCCTGACGATTTCGGAGTTTCCGCTACTTCAGAAACTATCCAATGAACTCTCCTCTGAGACATCGAGTGCTGATTGGCAAACCTTCACCCCGCGATTTGATCTGCCGGAAATTGAAAAACAAATAATCCGCGCTGCATTGGAAAAATCCAACTACAACAAGACCCTGGCCGCCAAACTCCTGAATTTGTCCTGGACAACACTCGACCGGCGAATAAAAAAACACAACCTTTAAACCTGATAAAAATAACTAGCGTCTCTCCTATTATGGAGGTATTGCACTTATTACTCTCCGTTATCGGAGATAAAGTAGAATTTGCGACGAGGAACATTAATTAAAATAACCTAAAATGATTTCCCTGTTTTCCGTCGACAATATCCAAAAAATTATAGGGGAAATGCCGGCATTGGCATCTATGGCATAGTGTTTGACTTTAGATAATGGATGTACAGCCGGAATTGACATTTGTTCATCGGCCCATTGAATTGAAAAAAATTAAAGGGAGACATATTTTGAAACAATTAACTCTAAGATCTATTGCACTTTGGATTAGTGTCATATTCGTTTTCAGTGCTTTAAATGCACAGGAATCGGTTGCTCTGTTTCATGGCAATAAAGTAGTCGAAAGAAGTATTATCGTCATTACTGAAAAGACGGGCTTATCCAAAAACACGACAAATTCCATGAAAACTCTGGCGTCTCAAATCGCCGATGATGTGAAGTCGATTATTCCACAGCGTGGCACGGAAGAGTGGATCGTGTCTGGTGACATGGATGCGGCGTTGGAACGGCTGAATGCCATCCCTGGCGTTACCGCTTTTCCGAATTATGTCTACGATCTCGAACCAACGGGCAAAATCATCAAATCTGTTGATGGTATTCCCGCCGACCCCTACTTCTCGTACCAGTGGGCATTGAATAATGACGGAGCCGCAGAAGACAGCCTGAAATCGTTTTTTGGGTTGTCAGAGTTAGAAACATCTGTGGCTGGTGCTGACATAGATATGATCCGGGCGTGGAAAGCGATGGAAGGCAAAACCATAGATACGGTTTTGGTGGTTGTTTTTGATACGGGTATCGATTACAATCATCCTGATCTACAGGGAAAACTGTGGATGAATCCCAATGAAATTCCTGATAATGGTGTCGATGATGATGATAACGGCTTTATCGATGATTATTATGGATATGATGCTGCCGATGACGATTCCGATCCTATGGACATCCATGGACATGGAACAGGCGTTTCAGGGATTATTGCTGCTACCATTGACACGATTGGTATGTCGGGGATTGCGCCCAACGTAAAGTTGATTGCTGTCAAAGTCGAGACGGATGCCGGTTCTTTTGCTACTATCGGAATTTTGAGAGGATTTTACTATGTCAGCGTTCTCCAAAAACAACTGATCGAATCCGGTTCAAATACCCGGATCGTTGCCATTAATCATAGCTGGGGTGGGTATCATACTTTTAGTGAAAATAATATGAGAGTGTTGGAGGTTACGAAAAACTATGCCCTGGAGCATTCCCAGTTAGGAATCGCCTGGTTGTGTTCAGCCGGTAATGGCTATGTCGAACATGATGAAGATTTATTATATCGTTATCCATCGACGATTCAGGTGCCAAATATAATTGCTATCGGGGCAACCGATTATACAGATAATATTGTCAATATCTGGTGGGGTTCCGATCATGGCATGGCATCGGTAGATGTCGGGGCTCCGGGGCTTCAGGTGTTGTCTACTGCTCCCGGCGGATATCAGGAATTTGGGGGCACCAGCGGCGCAACTCCTCATGTAGTGGGTGTATTTGCAGCAGCCAAAGGCCTCTATCCGACTGAATCCTACAATGATATTTTTATTCGTCTTATGGCCGGCGCGGACCGCAATGCCAATTACGACGGATTCTGGATGACGGAAGCCCGGCTGAATGCCCTGAATACGATTCAGCCCGATAGTATAGGCTTGTCGATTACATACAATGTTAGTGAATTATTACTTCTTTGCAAACCCGAAGATGGTGAAGCGGTTGGAAACGCCGGGTTCGTCAATGGTACAACTTCCGGTATGTCACTGTCTTCTGTTACCCTGAGCTATAGTGACGGGGCAAACGAAAGCCGGACAATTGATATCAGTGGTAAAAACCTCACAGTCGAGCCGAATGGTGCGTTTGGTGTGGCCGTTACCATTTCCCTGGATGAAATTCTGGCTGGTGATAACGGTTACTCCCGCAGCGGAACGATTGAATTTGCGGGCGTTGGCTCTATTCCCTTTGAAGTAACGGTCAAGAGATATCCGAGTATTTCCGTTAGTCCTGAATTTACTATGTTGCCGCCGGTTGCCTGGGGTGAAACGGTGAATTCGGAATTCACGATCAGTAATTCCGGAGACATAGATCTCGAGTTTAATATTGTACCGGTTATCTCTTTTGCCAGCCGGGACCCATTTTTAATATCATCATTACTCAACAAAGCACCAGCGGCCATGAGTGAAAAATCGAAACAGCCCCGGGACTTTGAAGAAGTAATTGCATTCGAGAATCAGATCATATCTGAGGCATTTAGAAATTCCGAGCGTCCGATGATTACACTTGACATTCCCGAACCAGAGGCTGACCCATTCATGATGTACTGGAGCGATTCGCTGAACGATGCTTCTCAAGTAGCGAAAGATTGGGATTTTTATAACTGGACTGACGTTGATAACTGGGAACTGGTTGATATAGATACATCAGAATCTGTAGATAATGTTTTCCTGGCTGGTGATTTGAATAATGGTTACCAAAACAACCTAAGTATGGCGGCAATTAGTCCGTGGTTTAATTTTAGGTCAATTATTGAATCCACCGAAAAAATCCCGGTTTATCTCCAATTTGATTATGCGACTGAATTGGAAGAAGACCAGGATTATTTTTTCATTACGATGCGTAACCAGGATTATTCTATAATCAATGCGATCGCTTCTACTAGCTGGGATTTAAGCAGTAATACCGACAGTGCAACAACGGTCATTGTCGATATTTCGACCTGGTTGGAAGACCTTGTTTACGCGGATTCAGTGACCTTCTGGTTCCAGATACGTACGGATGAGAGCAACAGCGCCGGTTTTGGTGCTCTGTTCGACAATGTGTCCTTGTGGCTTGGCGAATCGCCGTTGGTGTATGAGGATGCTTCCGGGAATGGTGTGTTGGACGATGTTGTGGCGCCGGGTCAGGATTTCCCTATCTCTATGACACTCAACACCGCCGCATTTCCGGAAGGAGAGATTGACGTTGCTTCGTTTATTTTTTCCAATGATCCTCGTTCTTCCATCAGTTTGTCATTATTAGTTGCTTCCACTGAGTATGGAAATGGCACCGTGTCACCGGAATATACATTTATTGACAGTGTATATCGTGGGGAAGAACTGAGAGGCGAGTTCAGCATCACAAACGACGGACACGTGGACATAGAATATTTGACTATATCTTTCATGGATTATCAGCCACCAGGGCAGATCTTGAAAATCAACCTTCCGCTCCCCCAAAAGAGTGACACAGAAAAACAGGAATTGAGTGTCGATAAGGCAACGCGTTCTGATCAGTTTAAAACGCGTCTCACGACTCTTAAAAACCGGCCGATAGCTGATGTAAACAGTCAAAGAGCGACATCGACATTATTGGTCCCCAAAAGTGAGGTGCGACTATCCGGCCCCTGGTCCTGGATGGAATCTTTTGACGGATCAGCAGAATTTCCCGAGGGCTGGACGGCCAACGATTACACGTATGGATTGGGTGGTAACTGGGCGATTGATTCCGTTGAGATTGATTCAGCAACGATGACTAATGTAGCCCTGTTTGGTGATTTGACAACGTTGACATATTATAATAATTCCGAATGTGAGTTAGAGTCACCATGGATTCCCATATTGGCATCGGACAGTACCGAAGTCATTCTTGAATTTGATTACAGTACGATGTTGGAATTGGGTTGGGACTGGTTTGATGTATGGGTTGTCTGGCGTCAACCCGGTGATGAAACCGGGGAGACTTGGCGCGAGATGCCAATTGCTTCAAATGATCCTGACTGGGATGATGTTCCCACACTCAGTACCGATCCCGAACGACATACATTTTCAACATCCTTGCCAACAAGTGTGAAGGGCAAAGAGATGCTGCTGGCATTTTATATCTATACTGATGGAAGTGTCAATTCCGGATATATCCTTCTTGATAATGTCAAACTTTACCAGAAGGAACTGGAAAGTTTCATCACGAACCCCAACGGTGAACTAGCTCAGGGTGAGTCGGTTACACTGCAAATGGCATTTAAAAATACCAGTGATATGCAGCCCGGTGATTACAATATCACTACTATTATCGGGTACTTTTACGAGTATGATTCTTTATATGCCAGTACTTTTGATATGCCCAGTAATATTTTAATAGGAATAAACGCAACGGAATTCACGATCCTGAATCATGAACCGGAGATTAATCCCGATACACTCTTTACAGTCAGTGGCGGTAGGATTCCATGGTTTACTGTTCTCTCAAGCATTGGCAGGAATGACAGCGACCTTGACGATCCGCTGGAATTCGTTGATTTTGGGAACCCGTTCTACGGCAGCGTTAAGAACATCCTGGGGACAGAGACGTTTGATAATCCCTATTCAATGGTCTATGTGGCGCCCATTCTGCCAGAGACAGTGGAAAAGCTGGAAGATGCTTTCATGTACTGGGCCAGTGATGGCTGGGTGACAGTTGGTACGATGGTGACAATCAATGTGTTACAATATCCCCAGTTCATTCGGTCAGCTCAGCACGTGTTTCCGATCAATGAAGATGATTCGCTGACAATTGATATGATGCGGCTGGCAGCTGGTTTGTCAACTGATGGCATTGATCTGAGCTGGAAATCCGGCGCCAACGTCAGCCTGAGCAAAGATAATGAATCCTCACTGTTGACGATTGTACCGGCCGCGGACTTTTTTGGCACGGCTACGGCGCTTCTGTACCTGGAAGATGCCGGAGAGGTGATTGATTCCACGCTGATCCAGTTTGTTGTAAATTCCGTGAATGATATGCCGGTGGCAGCATTGAGTATGAATGTGACTGCTAACCAGGTCAGTTTTACTGATTTGTCTCATGACCGCAGGGATAAAGATGGCGGAATCGTTGCCTGGCAATGGAACTTTGGTGATGCACTGACTTCCGAAGAACAAAACCCGGTACATGTCTATGCAGATTCCGGTAGCTTTCTGGTTTCCCTGATGGTAACTGATAATGCCGGCGCGATTTCCAGCGTCGAAGTGACAGTTCAAATTGCTGCCTTTGTCGGACTGGCAGATGGAGACAGGGCAATTCCGGAAAAATTCCAAATACACCAGAACTATCCGAATCCCTTTAATCCAACGACGATGATCAATTATGATATTCCCAAAGAGTCTTTAGTTCGGATTGACCTATATGACCTCAGTGGGCGCCTGATAAATACCTTTATTAATGAAAAACAGCAAGCTGGATTTTACTCAATTCATTGGGATGCTTCCCGTTACAGCTCCGGTGTTTATATCTACCGGATTCAAGCGGGTGGATTTTCAGCTGTAAAGAAGTGTATTTTAATGAAATAACCCTGGGATTTTAGTGTTAAAGATCCTAACCAAATGGAGTATAGTTTGAAACATATACGTATTTTTGTCATTGGAATAGTATTATGCACACTGTTCTTATCGTGTTCTGAAGAAACGTTACTGTTGTTTTCCGACCAAGATGAAATCCCGGTTGGAGCGCTCCTGTCTTTGACCGGTTCCTGGGTATCACTGGGGGAATCCTCCAAAGAAGCTCTGGAATATGGCATTACGGAAATCAATACATATATGGAAGAATTGGGGTATTCTACCCGCTTTAAACTGTACATCGAGGATACTCAAACCGATCCGGATATTGCTTTGCAAAAATTGCAGTCCTTGCATGCCCGCGAAATCAAAGCAGTCATCGGACCACAAGCCAGTTCCGAAGTAAGTGCCTGCAAAAACTACGCGGACAATAACGATATTCTCCTAATTAGTCATTCGAGTACAGCCCATTCACTGGCAGTGGAGAATGATAATATCTTCCGGTTCTGTTCTGACGACCAGCATGAAGGGAAAGCTGTGGCTCAGCTAATGTGGGACGATGGTATCCGGGCTGTTGTTCCGATCTGGCGAAATGACGCAGGAAATAGTGGCCTGCACACTGCCACAAAAACCAATATTGAGAGCCTCGGCGGAACTGTTTATAGCGGTAGTATGTACGCGGCCACCACGATTGATTTTAGTAATAACATTACGATCCTGAAAACTCAACTGACCGCAGCCACTAACCAGTATGGAAAAGAACAGGTCGCTGTATATATTGCGGCTTTCGATGAAGTCGTTACTCTGTTTAATCAGATAGATAACGATTCAATTTTAAGCTCTGTGCAGTGGTACGGTAGTGATGGTGTGGCACTCAGTCAGGGAATCATCAGCGATGCGCAGGCTGCCCAGTTTGCCGTTTCGGTGGGGTACCCGAATCCGATCTATGGTTTTGATCAGGATGCTCTTGATAAATATGAACCCATCGTTGACATTATCACAGCAAAAATCAACCGGCAGCCGGATGCATTTACGTTGGCCGCTTACGATGCACTCTGGGTATTGGCCCGAACCTATATTGATTCCGAAATCAGTGATGACTTCAGCATTTTCAAGAAATCATTTATTAAAAATGCAGCATCTTATTTTGGAGCAACGGGCTGGACAATTTTGAATGAAGCAGGGGATCGAAAGTATGGGAACTATGATTTCTGGTCTGTTGATGACACGGGCGGCACCTATTTATGGAAGTTGGTTGCTACCTATCAATTCGAATCTGGCAGTAACGGGAATCTGATCCATTTCAATTAAGGATATGCATATTATGCTTCCGGAAAATGGTCCGGAAGCATGTCACTTGCGCACCATTGATGACACTCTTTTAATCTATTCAGAGAATAGTTACAGGGCATATCATTTTGGTGCTACACCAACTAAATAGAAACAAAGAAACGATTAATTTTTCCCTTCTTACCGTCTGGGTTTTATAATGTGTACCCAAGATGGGATTAATCACGTTTTTCACATACATTTCCACAATAAATTTTTGACATTTTAAACTGCACTAATTTTGAAGAGAGATCGTCGATTCTGCTATATTATTTTGAACAATAATCGCTGATGTAATAAATAATCAGGCACTTGCTCCAAACAGTGAATCGACGATCTTAACCGCTTCATTCGCATCGCGGCCATAGCCGTGAGCGCCGATGGAGTCTGCATATTTCTGAGTGACGGGCGCGCCGCCGATGATGACTTTTATATCAGCATTGTTCTTGAAATGATTAACTACCTGTTCCATGTATGTCATGGTTGTGGTGAGTAGGGCGCTGCACATAACGATTTGAGCACCGGCCAACACCGCCTCATCGTATTTTTCAATTCCGCAGTTTGTTCCCATGTCAATCACATCATAACCGGCACCTTTTAACATGATCGCGACCAGGTTTTTGCCGATATCATGCAAGTCACCTTTAACGGTTCCGACGGCGATTGTCCCAAGAGATTTGTGATTGTTTTGTGCTAAAATCGGTTCGATTAATGTCAAACCGGCCTGCATGGCAC
>Ga0265595_1001838_pt1 | contig 15496 bp, 18 predicted proteins | sample saktaG_15_FD_190148 | JGI IMG/M metagenome (GOLD analysis project Ga0265595, IMG submission 190148) | Saline water microbial communities from Sakinaw Lake, British Columbia, Canada - sak_2013_06_06_50m | ecosystem: Environmental > Aquatic > Non-marine Saline and Alkaline > Saline ... | reverse complement strand
CAAAAGCGTCTGCCTTTTAATAGGACAATTATTAATTATCTTTTCTACATCTTCTCTAAAACCCATATCCAACATTCTATCTGCTTCATCTAAAACCAAAGTTTTAACTTTTGACAAATCAATAGTATTTCTTTCAAGATGATCTAAAATTCTTCCAGGAGTTCCAACAACAATATCTGCATATTCTAATTGTTTAATTTGAGGATTAATTGCAATGCCTCCATAAATAGCTGCAATATTCAAAGGATCATGCTTTGAAAAATTATCAAGTGCAACTGCAATTTGTTCTGCTAATTCACGAGTAGGAGTTAAAACCAATGCTTGAATTCCAAAATCTTTTTTTGTATTCTGTAAAATTCCAGAACCAAAAGCCAAAGTCTTTCCAGAACCAGTCGAAGCACCTGCTATAATGTCCTTGCCTTCAATAACTAATTTAATAGTCTTTTCTTGTATTTCACTCGGCTTTTCAAATCCATGTTCCCTTAAGGACTTTAAAATTGGACTTGAAATTCCTAACTTTTCAAATGCTTCCATTTTATTCTATATTAATAATAATTAATCTCGAGAAATAGTGATATATTTCTCTAACTTATCAAACATAATTTGAATAATTAATTTCTTATCTAAGAATTCTGAGAAAAGCGGGTTTATAAAGTTTTGCAATTAAAAACCTTTTTATAATCTCAATCCTTCAACAATCTATAAAAAAGGAGGAAAAATGAATTTCAAAAATTTTGGATTTTGGGATGTTAGTTTAACAAAGTTATCAGTCTTATCTGCAACTTTATTCTTAGTTTCAGTTTGGCCAGCATTTGCAAAATGGGCAATGGAAACACACTGGGCTTGGTTTTTAGCAGCTTCATTAATTTTAGCAATTAAACCAATGATGAAAGTTTTAAAATAATAATTATTTTTTCTTTTTATTTTTTACAAAACACTAGCTTTCTTAATCTCACTCTACATCATAGTTTGATAAAAAGCTCTTTGTAATCTTGAATAAGTAATTTCATGAGATTTCATATAATCTAAACCCCTCATTCTATCTATCAAATCATCTATATCATCTAAAGTATAATTTTCAAATTCTACTTTCCTATCAAAAATAATTTTACCATGCACACAATGAGACAATTTAATAATAAGTGTAATTCCTTCAAATTCTTCCTGACAAATTTTAACAAATTCTTGTGCTTCTTCTTCAGAATGAACTAAATCATACATCATAGATAGTTGTAACCCCCAATCAAGACGCAGATATTTTCCGGTTATTTGCATTGCTCGTTGATGTCTATTTCTTTCCCGATCACTCGCATTTTCATCTCTAAAAGAACCCTCACTGCACCCATCTGCAGGACAAAATGCACGATATAACAATAAATCCAGAGTTCTATTAATCATCACTTTTATAATTAAAATATAATTTAAAAAATTATCTAAAAAATTTACAAAACACTAGCTTTCTTAATTACAACTTCTTCAACAGGCCTATCTCCTGCACCTGTAACAACATTCCCAATTTTATCAACAACATCCATTCCTTCAACAACTTCTCCAAAAACAGGATGTTTTGTATCAAGAAAATTATTATCAACTAAATTAATAAAAAATTGGCTACTACCAGTATTAGGCCCTGCATTTGCCATTGAAATTGTTCCCCTATTATTTTTATTTCCACCTTCATGAGTAAACTCATCTTTTATTTTAGGAATTAAAGAATCACCATATCCTGTTCCAGTAGGATCTCCGCCCTGAATCATAAACCCATTAATAACTCTATGAAATATGACTCCATCATAAGTTCCTTTTTCAACCAAACCTACAAAATTCTCAGTTGTTATAGGCATATCATCATACATTTCAATAACTATATCTCCATAATTTGTCTCCAACTTAACCTTAACATTATCTTCCATATTTTTTATAACCTCTCCAATCATCCTCGAACCTACAAAAATAAGAACAACTATTAAAAAAATTCCAACAAAAACTTTTAATAATTTCTCACTCATAAGAATAAAAAATAATTTTAGTTTATAAAATTAACTAATTACTTTTTAAACTTCTTATCTTTACAAGTAGGACATCTAACTCCCCACTTTACCATATCATATTTCTTTGAACAATGAGGACATTGAGCATATACAGGTTTTTCATATTTCATCTTAAAATAAATAAGATTTTTCTGTATTTAAACCTTTACTTTTGTAACTACTGGATAATGATTAAGAAAAACCTATCACCATTCATTTTTAAAAACATTTTTTAAAATCTCTTTCCCAACACTTTTTGAATTGCATTTTTCACAAACTTTATTTATTAAAAATCCAGGCTCAACATCACAACCACATTTAGAACATCTTTCAATACAATTAATGCAAAATCTTTTCTTACCAAATTCTTTTAAATGACTTTTACAAAACCCTTGCCTACAACAATCACATTTAACAAAACATTTAGAACAAATCTGCCGATTACAAATAAAACATTTATTAACAGAACATTTTTTACAATAAATTCCATCACAAGAACTACATTTACTTCCACATTCTCTGCAAGTTAAATGCCCTGAAGAACATAAAATAAACTCCTTCACCTCATTATCACAACTATCACAACAAACATTATCAAATTCACGAATCAAGGGATTATAACTAATATTTATTAACTTTTTACCAATACCCTCTAACAAAACCTGATATTTAAAAATAGGATAATAAATAAGAGTAGTATTCATTAATTTATTTTGAATATTAAGACTATGTTTCTGAATTTCATCATTAATAAAAAAGCTCTCTTCTTTTTTCAATTTTTCAACATCACCTTTTGCTTTAATATCTTTAATAAGATTTTTTAATTTCTCTATTTTAACTTTGTCAGGTTTCTTAGATTTTTCTAAAAAGTCAATATTATTCTGAATTTCTTTTAATCTTAAATCAATCTCATTAATTTGAACAGAATAATGTTTTGAAATTCTTTCTTTTTCTTTTTTTAAAAATTCATTAAGATTATCACTAATCTTATTGGTTTTATATTCAATCAAAGATTTCAATTTTTCTTTAGCCAATTCATAATCTTTTTTTATTTCATCCTTAGAAAAATTTTGCTCCTTGCCCTCGCCAACATCATAACTTGTAAGATAAAAATCAATAACTTCTCCATCTTTAACATAAAGACTATTCATAATTTGCTCTCTTTCATTCAAATATTGAAAAACAGTTAAAAAAGTAAATCTAGTAAAAAATTTATAATCCTCTTTTTTATCAATTCTTGCAATCTTGCAATTCTTAAGAGAATAATTTTTAATAATTTCTGCATTAGGATTAATATCAAAATTAATTTTCAACAAAGTTGTTTGCCCTACTCCTTCTAAATATTTATTCATTGCTTTTAACAAATAACAACCCTGAGTCATCAATTCAACACCATCCACATTATCCTCCACATTAAAACCTAATGCATAAGGCCCTTCTTTACCTGCAAATTTCTCAAAATCTTTTGGAATATCATTAACAAACAAAACCCCATTTTTCCATTCTAATTTACAATTAAGATTTTCAAAAAACTTCACACAAAAATCTTTAATCCTCTGAGTCATTTTAAATTTTATCTAATAATTCTTCATTATAATTATTATCTTCTTTATAAGCTTCTATACCTTCTTCAATAACTTCTGCAATTCTATTAACTTCTGAAGAAAAAAGCTCAAGATTATTTTTAGAATCAATAAATGCATTCATTAATCTTTCTTCAATTTTATTTACTCCTCGCTCACTATAACCATCTAAACCTAAGTTAAATAAAATAATAGGTAATTCTCCAATAACTAATCCAACACAACACATTTTATTGATTATTAAATCAACAACATGCTCTTCCATAGTTCCTTTTGTCGCAAGACTATAAATATACATATCTTTTTTTTGTCCAATCCTATCTAACCTTCCAATCCTTTGTTCAACAGCCATAGGATTCCAAGGTAAATCATAATTAATTAAAGTATTACAAAACTGAAAATTCAAACCTTCACACCCAGTTTCAGTACTAATCATAATATCTGCAGAATCTTTAAACTCTAATATTCTTTTAGTTTTTTCTTCCCTATCCAAACCACCAACAAATTCAATAACTTTCAATCCCAAAGGCCTGAGTTTTTCAGCAATATATCTCAAAGTAACAGGATGTCTTGTATAAATTAACATTTTAGAATCCTTATCTTTTTCAAAAGATTTAACAACAATCTCAATTAATTTCTCAATCTTAGAATCAACCTTCAAATTTTTATAAGAATCTAAAATCTTCTTAGCTTGTTCCCTAGTTTTATCATGATACTTTTCATTATTAACAATATTATCAAGAGACTCTATTGCAGATTTAACAGAACTTGTTATCTTAGGGAGAATTGCATAAATTGCTAACTTCCCATTTATCTCTCTTCCTTCTGCAAAAAAATATTGTTTCTTTATTAAATCACACATAGCGTCGTAAACTTCAAGCTCCTCTTTTGTAAGATTAACCTGAACAACCTTGGGAATCCTTTTAGTATAATTAATTTTTGTTTCAGAACGCTTTCTCCTAATCATAACTTCATTTAATTTTTTTTTCAACTCATAAGGATTCAAAGGATATCTTTTATTTCCTCTGTTTAAAAAATTTTTACGAAACTCTTGCAAAGTTCCTAAATGTCCTCTTTTTAAAATATGTAAAAGATTATATAATTCTAATAAATCATTTTGAAAAGGAGTTGCAGTTAAAATCAAAAACCTATTCTTTTTTATCTTATCAACAAATTTCCATCTAGTAGTAGTCCTAGATTTTAATTTATGAGCTTCATCAACAATTAACAAATCCCACTGAACATTATGCGCAAATTCATGCCTAAATTTTCCCTCATTATAATTATATGCCTTAACTCTGTCAATAGAAGCTATAGCAAAATTAACAGATTTCCAATCATCTTCATTTTCAATAATTTTAAAATCAATTTCAAATTTTTCTTTTAATTCTGAAACCCATTGATCAACCAAAGAAGGAGGAGTCAAAATTAAAACTTTTTTTACAAACCCCCTTAAAATGCATTCTTTTAAAACAATTCCAGTAGTAATAGTTTTACCCAACCCCACCTCATCTGCAAGCAAAGCATTGCTGTTCATGTCTCTCAAAATCTTTAAAGCACCTTCAGTTTGATGAGGCAAATGATAATCAAGATTTTTCTTAACAACATCCCAACAAATCAAATTATCAATTTCATTATCTTTAACAATTTCTTCAACATCTACTTTTAACTTTAACAAATCTTGTGACTCAAACTCACTTTTTTCAATTTTATCAAACAAAATATCTTCATCTGAAAAAGATTCATTAATTATTATATCACTCATTTTATCACCTTTTATTTATTTTTTATATTTATCTCTCTATTTTAACACCTTAATTTCAACAAAACCAGTCTGAAAAATCAGAAGTAAACTAAAAAAACAAACAGGCTTTTTAAAAATTAAGGTAATCAAGAATAATTTAATTTTAAATTAAAAAACATTTAAACAATCAAAATCCCAAACACTTAAAAACCCTTTATCCTACCCCTAAATATGCCAGTTGAAAAAAACAACAAAGTAATAATTGAATATGAAGGTAGATTTGATGATTCTAAAGGAGAAATCTTTGATAGCTCAGAAGGAAAACCTCCATTAACTTTTATCGCAGGAGTTGGAATGGTTGTTCCTGGATTTGACAATGCAGTTTTAGGAATGGAAAAAGAACAAGAAAAAGAAATTACATTAAAACCAGAACAAGCTTATGGAGAAAGAAGAGAAGAACTTCAACAAAAAATCCCTCGTTCAGTTTTACCTCAAGACCAACAACCAGAACCAGGAATGATGATAATTATGGCAAATCCTCAAGGACAACAAATGCCTGCAAAAATAACAGAAGTTAATGAAAATGAAATAACAATTGACATAAACCACCCATTAGCAGGAAAAACACTTTACTTTAAAATAAAAGTTAAAGATTATCAAGAATTTAATCCAGAAGATTTAGCAAAACAAAATCATGATTGCAGTTGTGGTTGTGGAGAAGATGAACCTTGCAAAATAGGTGAAGAAGATTGCAAATGCGAATCAGATACAAAAAAAGACGAACCTTCAATTGAAGATTTAGCAGAAGGAAAATAATTCTCTAAACACATCTATAAAACACAATAATACTTATAAAAACAATTTTCTAATTTAACTTATGAAAACAGGTGACCCTGAAATAACAAATTTAATAACAAAAGAATTAATAAGGCAAAGAGAAGTTCTTAATTTAATCCCTTCTGAAAATTATGTTTCAAAAAAAGTCTTAGCAGCATGCGGTTCTGTTTTAATGAACAAATATTCTGAAGGTTACCCTTTCAAAAGATATTATCAAGGAAACGCATTTATAGATGAAATAGAAGATTTAGCAATACAAAGAGCAAAAAAACTTTTCAATGCAGAACATGCAAATGTCCAGCCATTATCAGGAAGTCCTGCAAACTTTGCAGTTTTCTTAGCATTGTTAGAACCTCAAGACAAATTCTTAGGATTAGATTTAGCTTGTGGAGGGCATTTAACACATGGAAGCCCTGTAAATTTTTCAGGAAAAATCTACAAACCAATAAGTTATGGAGTGAATAAAGAAACAGAATTATTAGATATGGATGAAATAAGAAAAATAGCAATAGAACAAAAACCAAAAATGATAATCTCAGGTTTAACCGCTTATCCAAGAACAATAAACTTCAGAGCCTTCCAAGAAATTGCAGAAGAAACAGGAGCAATACATTTAGCAGACATTTCGCACATTGCAGGATTAATAGCAGGACAATCTCACCCCTCACCATTTCCATTTACAGATGTCGTAACCTCAACAACTCACAAAACACTAAGAGGCCCAAGAGGAGCAATAATTTTATCAAAAGAAAAATATGCAAAACAAATTGACAAAGCAGTTTTCCCTGGCTGTCAAGGTGGCCCTCACGACAATGTAACAGCAGCAAAAGCAATTGCATTTAAAGAAGCAATGCAGCCAGAATTTAAAATTTACACAAATCAGATTATAAAAAACGCAAAAGCACTAGCAGACTCATTAATGCAAAACCAAATAAAATTAGTAACAAATGGAACAGACAATCACTTAATCTTAATTGATTTAAGAAATTTTGGAATAGGTTTAGGAAAACCAATTGCACAATCTTTAGAAAACGCAGGAATTTGCACAAATTGCAACACAGTTCCTTACGACCCTTCAACACCTTTCAAACCTTCAGGAATAAGAATAGGAACTCCTATTTTAACAACAAGAGGAATGCAAGAACAAGAAATGCAACAAATAGGAGCATGGATAGCTCAAGTAATAAAAGACCCTGAAAACCAAGAACTTCAAAAATCAATAAACCAAAAAGTCAAAAAACTTTGCTCAGAATTTCCAATTTACGAAGGATTATAATCCATAAACCATTTTCAAACAAGTAGCTTCATCTCTCATTAAATCCAAACTACTAATTGCTCTATCAACAGTTTCCCAAACCTTGCCTTTATGTTCTTTTGAAAGTCTAACTTCAGGCTCACTACCTAAAGGATTTAAATTACATCTATAAACATGATATTCAAAATCAAATTCAGGGTATCTAACATACATAACACCCCAATGAAATAATCCCTCTCTCTCTAAATCTAAACCTGTTTCTTCTCTAACTTCTCTTAAAACAGCACTTTCAAGACAATCATCTAAAACTTCAACTTTTCCTGCAGGATGCCCCCACTTACCTGGTTCAACTTTTGCATCATCACTTCTTTGTAAAAATAAAACTCTTGCATCATATTCTAATAAACATCCAACTGCTTTAAATTCAGTTTTAAAATCCTCAGGTCTAAATTTTTCTATCATACAAAATCAACTCCACTATCAATTCCAGTCGCAAGATTTTTTCCAGCAATCCTTGACTGTTCTTTAGCTCTTGAAATTTTATTTCCAGGATCAGTATAATCCACAAATCCATGAGTTATCTGACTCCAACCATCTCTTTTTTCTAATTCACGAGTCATCTCCATTGTCATAGCCCTATAACTATAATGCCCTTGAGGAACAGTTCTTAATTCACTTAAATGCTGAAACTCCCTAAGATTCATTCCCATGCAAAATCTCAATCTATGATTAAATAAAGTAGCATACTGAGCAACAACTTCTCCAACTCTCTGTCTAATTTCTTCATGCAATTCTTCCATCATTTTAACAACAGTTTCAACAATACTCTGCATCCCAATTTCAATAACTTCAGAAGGCATAATAAAACCAAGTTCAGTTGTCAATAATTGCCTTTGCTGAGTAACCATTCTATGTCTTTGCAAATCTCTATATTCAGCAAAACAACCAACTAAATCAAAAGTAATAGGATAACCTGCTTCCAAACCCCTAGGAGTTCTGTCTCTTCGTCCTTCTCTTTCACCAACATATTCCTTCAAAACCTCTAATTTCTTATCATAAGGAAGTTTGACAATTTCTTTCAAAATCTGCTCATTAGAAATATTTGTATAAGGAAACAAAACACCAGCCAAAATCTCATCAATATGCTCTGCTCTTGAAACCAATGTAACACTATCTGCTTTAGGAACAACATTATAAAAAATACTCTTAGCAATCTGCCTCATTTTAACATTTCTATCCTTAACATTAGAACTCTCAAAATTTCTTTTAACAAAAGTAGGAATAACTTTTTTCAATTCTTTTTCTAATTCATATCCTTTTTCTTTTTCTTCTTTTAATTCACTACACTTCAAAGAAGTTATCAAATTTGTAAAAAATCTTCCATTTCCAAAAATACCTAATTGAGACAAAGTTGAAGAAGGTAAAACACATCTTCCAACATCAAGAGCAGCACAACGAATTGTAAAACCATAAGCATTTGCAAACGCTTTTTCTTCATTAGCACCTTGCAATTCAAATTTCTTAACTTTTCTTTTTTCACCATTTCTATTAACTTCAATCTCAAATTCAGATTCAGGAAACTTTTGTTTAAAATATTCTTGCAACTTAATAACTAATTCAACATAAACTTCAAAAGCCAAATCACTAACTCGTTCATATTTTTCTAACAAACCAGACTCAACAATTTCTTTAGGCCTTAAATATCTCCATCTGCCATTTTTATCTTTTTTATCATATTTTACATAACGAGTTGATTGCTCAATAGGACTTCCTCCAATCCTTTTATCTTCAATTGTTTTAATTGCAATCATACTAACATTTTCAATTCCAACATGAGTTCCTTCTAATTCTCCAACAGAATCATCACCATAAGCATTCAAAACTCTATCCATTAATTCACTTCCTTTTGCCTGAGAAGGTTTTCCATCATCTCCAAAAAATTCATTAATAATAGTTAACTGCAAACCAGTAGGAGCACGAGAATAACGAGCCAAAGCCCCGCCTGTTAATTCAGAAGGCAAACCACTAATTGTAAAAACATCACCTCCAACATTTGAAAAATATTTCTTTAACTCTTCCTTAATCTCATCAGGAACTTCATCCATTGAATTATATCTAACTTTCTTTTTCAAAACATGCTTTTCAAAACTTTCAACAATGTCCTGAAAAACTTTCTCAGGTTCTTGCTCACCATTAATAATCACAATCTTTTCATCTAAAAGAATATCTCGAGCTTTTTGAAAATTCTGCCTGCACTTATCTTGAAAATCCTTAGAAGACTCAAACTTATGTTTTTTTAAATCATAATCCCTATTATCCTTATTCATTCTTTCAAAAGCAGTATCAACAGAAACATCAACAACAAAAGTAATATCAGGAACAGGTAAATGTTTTTGCATTTCAATCAACTCATGAATGTCCAAACCTTGAGCATGCTGATAAGTAATTGTAGATAACTTAAACCTATCACTAATTACAATATGCCCTTTTTCCAGATTAGGAACAATCAAATCATTAACATGATTCTCCCTATCATTAATATAAAGTTCAGCAGTATGCCTTGCTTGAGAAAACGGATCACTATGACTCTGAATAAATTTTCTAATACTTGCGTCCTTGTAAGGCTCCCTAGTCAAAACAACATGATTATGTTTATCCAACTCAAAAAGATATTCAACAAACTTTCTAATCTGAGTAGACTTCCCACATCCATCAATACCTTCAAAAGCTACAAACAATCCTCTTTTATTTTCCATAATTTTAAAAACAAATTCTCTTTTATAAACAAACTCTAACTTCAAAATATATTTTTAAGAATATAAAACAATTTACTGATTCAATAAAATTTAAAAACCATTAAAAATTATAAAAAAAATGAGACTTGGAGATTATTTAGAATTTAATGATTGCAATTTAGGACAAATTTTTGTAAGTCCTGAAACTGATGTATATATACTTACCAGAACAGATGAAAAAAGTATAGCATTAATTTGCCTTGAAGAAGGTTCTAATAGATATTGTAACCCTACCCCTGTTGAATCTCCAGAAGAATATGCAGAAACAGTTACTAAACAAGACATTATAACTGCGATTAATGGAACTCCAAAGAGTTATGATAAACAACCAAAAGATGAAAGTTTCTTAAATCAATGGCAAGTTTATGAATTTGGAGATTTAGGAGAAGTTATCAAAGATTGGATAAAAAAACAAGTATAAACTCTTCAAATACTAACTGCTTCTATCATCTAAATCTGCCCTAAATCACTTAATCAAACTTCCTTTAAACTCTTTACCATCTAAATAATCTTCAAGCGCTTTAAAATTATTTCCATTAATAATTGCAACACTTATTCCAAATTCACTTGCTTCTTTACTTGCAATAGGATCAAAAGGAGCAGACAACCCAGGATTCCATTCATCACCAACAATCTTTTTAAAATCATCCCAAGAAATTTTCTCAATCTTCTTAGCATCAAAATTTACCTTAGGATCAGAATCATAAATATAATCAATATTTGATAGATTAATAATATTTTTAGAATCAAATCTCTTAGCAAATAAAACAGCATCATAATCAGTACTACATCCTGGCTTCCATCCTGCACCAATTAAAATACTTTCCTGAAAATCAACAACTTCTTCAACAGGATTTTTCACAACAACAGAATTTACAAAACCCTTAAAAATATTTTTCAGCAAAAAAGCATTCAACCTTGTAACCTCAATTCCTAATTCATCTTTTTCATAATCACTAATTTCAGAAACCTCAACACAAGCACTTTGATACTTTCTACAAATCTTTCCACCTCCAGCAATTAAAATAAACCTGTCTCCTTTTTCAATTCTCTTAATAATAAAATCCTTAAAATTCTTCAAAAACCTAACATCAATTTCTTCAGGAACAATCAACGAACCTCCAACAGATATAACATATAATCCCATAGATATTCAGACAAAAAAGACTTTTTAAGTTTTATGAAAAAACTCTAACTAAAAATAAACCTCTAATTCCAATCTCTTGGATAGGGGGAATGATCTCTCCAATAATTAAATAATCCACTATAATATTCAATAGAATCTTCAACACTTAAGTTTATAGGATTAAATTCAGTTCTTTCTGCTTTAGGTTCATAGGACATTCTTTCATAAACACAATCAAGACATTTAAAATATGCCTCAGATAAATTTTCATCCATTTTAATTAATCCAATTAATTAATAAAAAATTATTTTTAACTATTTAAGTTTTTATGTAATATAATTATCTAATAATAAAACGCCTATTTTTCCAGTATTCCAAATACATAGTTCTTACCTAATTTTGCTCCTTGAACAATTAAATTAACTCTCTTAGCCCTTGTCTCCTCACGTTTCCCCCTTAATATCCATCTATAAATCATTTTCTTGCTCGAAGCAGAAAAATTCTTAAAATTCTTTTTAGCTTCTTTATATTTATCTAATGCATTTTTCAATTCACTAGGCATATCTGGATTTTTTGGAATCCCTTGATCATGGGTTGGTTTCTTCAAACCTTCTTTATAAAACTTCAAACCCTCAGAAGTCATTTTCCCTTTCTTAATCAATTCCTTACCATATCTAATAGTATTATCACTCCACCTACTATTTTTAGTTCTCCTAGAAAAATTCCTCATATATCTTTCTTCATCAACCCGTTTAATTGTAGTATCTATCCAACCAAAACAAATTGCCTCTTCCATTAACTCTCGATGCGATGGAGACAACATTCCAGTATGTTTCTTATATACAATTACAGAAACCTTTCTTTCTTTATCATGATTCTTCATCAACCACTTTCTAAAATCATTTTTATTAAAAACATGTATTATCCTTGTTTCTTTTAACATCATTACAAAAATAATTAATAGTTAATAAATTAAACTCTAAAAAACCCTTAAGCCAGAACTCGAACTCAGATTGTAAATAGTTACCTGAGTTATTTAGCTTTCATTTTAACACATTTTTCTTTATTATCTTAATAATCCATATTGTTATAAATAAAAATAAAACAATAATTAAAATAAATGAAAATATTGAAGGCTCAGGCATATCACTACAACTAGACACAAAAAAGTTTGATATCTTATTACTTCCAACCTCAGTTAATAAACAAAAAGGTAAGGATATAATAATAATCCATATAATGAATAAAATTGGATATGTTATACAACTACTTCCTAAAATTATAAGTGGAACAATTAATGCCCAAAATACTATCTTTTTCATTTTAACACCTTTTTTATAATTATTAAATGTTTAAAGAACTTTTAAACTTTACTTAGACTCGAACTCTACCCTCATTAGTGTCTCTCCCCCCATCTAAACAAAACGCCCCGGCCTGCTCACAATTTCATTTTATCACAAAAATAGTATAAACATTAAAATGAAATTGCTCAACTCGAACTCTCCTCGTTCGATTCTCTGCCCCCCTAAAACCTATTATTTTAAGTCTTACTAAATGTATCCGAAATAATAAAGCGCCCCGGCCGAGACTCGAACTCGGGATGCAACCGTGACAGGGTTGAGTGCTAGACCGCTACACTACCGGGGCAATACAAATTACACTATCATTAAGCGTTTTTAAACTTTATTACTCTCACCCAAACTAAAAAAATTTAAATAAGACTATTACTTATCATTAAAAAAGATGGCAGCAAACATTCCATATAGAAAACCTCAAATAAACCTTGAACCAATTCCAAAAAACAATTCTCTAATAACTCCCATCTTAATAAGTTTAATCCTCACGTTTATAATTCTTTCAATAATAACTTCTTATATTGCATACACAACTATTCCAGGAAAACCTCAGGAATTGAACATAAATCTTCCTCAAGAAAACATACCAACAATTCCAACTCAACAATTTTACAATAACATGAAATTTAATCATAATAATTTAACTTATACAATAGATGAAAAATGTCCTTCTGAAAAAATAACAAGAGTGCTTGAATCATTTCAATATGTTTCAGAAAAAGTTCCAACAATAACTTTCCAACCAGGTTCAACAACTCCCGACATAACAGTAAGTTGTTCATTACAAGAAAAAGAATCAGAACAAAAAGATTTCTTTATTGCAGGTGAAGGAGGAGCAAAAGAAATAATCCAAACAAAAGATTACAATGTAATAACTCATGGAGTAATCTTATTATACAAAGAAACAGAAAAATCAAAAAAATGCGAATGGCCAAATATTGAAATACACGAATTAATGCACGTATTTGGATTTAATCATTCAACAAATAAAAACAGTTTAATGTATCAATATCTTGAATCATGCGAACAAGAATTAGATAATTCAATAATACAAAAACTAAACCAATTATATTCAGAAGAAAACCTTGCAGATTTATATTTTCAAAATGTAAGTGCAATAAAAAAAGGAAGATATTTAGATTTTAATGTGACAATAAAAAACTCTGGAACAATAAATGCAAAAAATGTAATCTTAACAGTTTTAGATAATCAAGAAATTGCAGAAACCAAAAATTTAGGAGAAATAAAATACGGAGGAGGAGTTACTCTCAGCATATCTAATCTAAAACTGATTCATAGAAATCCTGATGAAATAACATTAATAATAAACAAAGACAACATAATAAAAGAAAAAAATAATCAGGACAACATAATAACCATAAAGTTAAATTAAAATTATAAAAAAATAAAAAAATAAAAATTATTCAGTGTCTTCTTCTTCAGAATCTTCTGCTTCTTCGTCTTCTTCAGCAGGTTCTTCTTCAGTTTCTTCTTCAGAAGTTTCTTCTTCAGGTTCTTCTTCAGTTTCCTCTGCTTCTTCTTCAGCAGGTTCTTCTTCAGTTTCTTCTTCAGAAGTTTCTTCTTCAGTTTGTGTTTCGTCTTCTTCCATTTTTTAACAAACAAATTTAATTAAAATAAGATAACAATTTTGCTTTTTAAATCTTTGTAATAAAATTCACTCTAAAACATAGTAACAATAAAATTAACCAAAAATAGAACTTGCTATAACTGTTTCAAAATTATCTTCTAAAGAATCCCATTTCCTATTCTTGCTTTCTAATTCAAATTTTAATTCTTCACCATCTAACTGATAATCATTATTAGCATTAACAGATTCTTTAAATTTCAAAACTTTAAATTCCATTTTACATAATCTCCATAAATTTTTCTTAATATAATTAAGCAAATAAAATATATAACCATTAATCTTTATTTCTTGGTAAAAAAGATGTTTTAATAAAAATTATGTCATTTTTTACAAAAAATATCAAATAGAAGTCCAAAAATCCAAACCCAAATCAGTTAATAAATTTGCATCAGAATTCATATCAACATAATGAGTATAATTTCTATTTGTAGTATTAAAAACATAATACTCATAAATCCGATATCCATCAACTCCTTCAACTAAATCCCAACTCCATTTAAAATAATAATTCATTCCCCAAGAACTATTCTCATAATAACTGCAAACATTATTTATTTTATCACTATCTATAAATCCTTCTGATTGTTTTTTAGAACCATTAACAATTTTATAAGTATAAAGTCTAACACCATGTTCAGGACTAGTAACATTATCACAATAATATTCTCCATCTCCTCCTCTTATCTTCAACATCTTTACAACTCCAACAGGATTAGGTACAGTTCCATTATTCAAAACAGAATTATTTGTCTCACCACTACTTTCATTAACACTTATATTAACTCCTAAACCCACAACTTCAACTACACCCCCTCCTTCACGCACACCTTCTTCCAAACTATCATTAACATCTTCTTGCAAACTATTATCAGAACTAAATAAATCAGAACCAAATAAATCTTCTTTTAGATAATCAATTACAAAAAAAGAAATCACTCCTAAAAGCAAAATTCCTAAAACAATAAAAACTAATTTAAATCCTTTTGATTTTCCTTCTTGAGATTCAACCTGATTAACTCTATTTAACAACTCATCTTCCATTAAATTACAAAGTGAATGGAGTATATAAAATTTAGTTTGAGTAAAAGTAGATTAAAGGTTTTTAATTATATAAAAAATCAGG
>Ga0265595_1001833_pt1 | contig 15529 bp, 15 predicted proteins | sample saktaG_15_FD_190148 | JGI IMG/M metagenome (GOLD analysis project Ga0265595, IMG submission 190148) | Saline water microbial communities from Sakinaw Lake, British Columbia, Canada - sak_2013_06_06_50m | ecosystem: Environmental > Aquatic > Non-marine Saline and Alkaline > Saline ... | reverse complement strand
TTTTCTCCGAACACGATATTCCGGTGGAGTTATTACATATAGTTATCTCGATAGATTTGCAGGATATGTTGGTGAATATGGGCTGCTATCTGAATATTTTGTGTTTATTATTGCAGGTTCACTTTTGTTAATTCTATCACAAAAGAAATTTATAAGGAAATTAATTCCCTTTATTGCAATTGTTATTTCAATACCAATGGCAATTACAACTGGTACTCGGGCATTTTTAGTAGTTATTTTTTTATTTTCAATTATTTTTACATCTTTAACTTTATTTAAGAAAAGAACTAAGTTTGGTTTCAGGCTACTTATTATTATTTCAATATTTATTGTTTATTTATTTATTCAAAATCAAATACAAGGAAGCTATCTTCTAGAAAGAGTTACTGAAAGTGTAGAGATTGGGCAATCAATACGATATACTCATGACGCAGATAGGTTTTTGAACAGGCCCTATATTACAGAATTTATTAATACTTTAGAAACTGTGGGTTTATTTGGAGTGGGACCAGTAAATATAGTAGGCGTAAAAGGGAATAATTTATGTTGGCATTCATTATATTATGACATGTTAATAAAGTTTGGCGTTTTTGGCTTTCTTATCTATATCTTCTTCTATTTAAGGTTGTTACGGGATTTATCCAAAAATCTCAAGTTAAGGGATTCTTCACAAAATTTTCTGCCAATAATTCTTTTCTCACTTTTTATTCCTTTACTTATAGGTGAATATGCCCGAAGTTATCAAAATCGAACCAGCTTTATGCTTATGTATTGGTTTCTGTTTGCCATAATTGCTTGTGTTAATGAAATTAAACCTAATTTATTATTAAATATTACAAATAACAAAAAGTCTTTAGAAATGTAAAAATAATGAATAATATTAAAAACATTAAATACTCAATTATTATACCAACTCTTAATCAATCATCAAAACTTATGCAATGCTTATCTCATCTATCACAATTATCATTTGAACCTGATTTGTTTGAGGTTTTAGTTATTGATAACGGATCCACAGATAATACAAAAGAAATATCTTTGTCATTTCAAGGCAAAATTAAGAACTGTCGTTATATTTTTTGTGAATCTCCGGGACTGATGGCTGCGCGGCATAGGGGCTGTTATGAAGCAAATGGTGAAATATTATGTTACATAGATGATGATTCCTTAGTTACAACAGATTGGTTAAAAGGATTGGCAGTATCTTTTTCTAATAAAAAAGTTATTTTAGTTGGTGGTCCTTGTATTCCTATATATGAAGTTGAACCCCCTGAATGGATTGAATATTTCTGGCAAATAACAAAATACGGAAAATTCAATGGTTTTCTTAGTTTAGTAGATTTTGGGGAAAATAATGTACATTATATTCCCCCCAATTATGTATTTGGTTGTAATTATTCAATAAGAAAAAAAATATTACTAAATGTAGGTGGTACGTATCCTGATTATCTTCCCCATAAGTATATGAAATATCAGGGAAGCGGAGAAACAGCAATTGCTCATAAAATTGAAAAATCAGGAATAACTCTTTATAATCCTAAAGTTAAAATACGTCATATAGTCCCAAAGTCAAGAATGACAATTGATTATTTTTGTTGGAGGGCTTACTTTCAAGGTATTGGCTCTTCTTTTATGAACATACGAAGAAAAAATAATATTGATATCACAAATAAGGGATCCAAAAAAGAAAAATTGCTAATAATATTTCTAAAAAAAATAATCCGCCAAATTCTTTTGATTTTTGGAAAGATAAAAAATTTTATTTTTCCAAATGAACCCAAGGATATACGGGATATAAAAGATAAGATTAACGGAAGCAGAAAAAAAGGTTTTGCCTATCATCAAGCAGAAGTTAAAAAAGACCCAAAATTATTAGAGTGGGTTTTAAGGAAAAACTATTTAGGTAAAAATGGAGAATTGCCAAAATAGCATATTTATCAAATTAAAAAAATGAAAGGTCATTTATGAAAAGAGCGCTTATCACTGGAGTTACCGGACAGGATGGAGCATATTTGTCTGAATTTTTATTAAACAAAGGTTATAAAGTATTTGGTACTTACAGAAGATTGTCAACACCAAATTTTTGGAGATTACAATATTTAAATATCTTTGATGAAATAGAACTCATACCTTGTGATTTAATAGATAGTTCTTCTTTAACTGAAGCTATTTTAATTTCAAAACCAGATGAAATTTATAATCTTGCTGCTCAAAGTTTTGTGGGTGCTTCTTTTGAGCAACCAATAGGAGCTGGAGAGATTACAGGATTAGGGGTTACTCGTCTACTGGAATCGATGAGGAAAAATTGCCCCAAAGCAAAATTTTACCAGGCATCTACAAGCGAACTTTATGGAGATAATAATTATGATGAGCAAAATGAAAATACGCCATTTGCACCATCAAGTCCTTATTCCGCTGCTAAATTATATGCCCATCATATTGTGAAGATTTATAGACATGGTTATAATCTGTTTGCGTGCAATGGCATATTGTTTAATCATGAATCTCCCTTAAGGGGATTAGAATTTGTAACTAGGAAGATTACAAATTCAGTTGCAAAGATCAAACTTGGTTTCGAAGATAGTTTAGAATTGGGTAATATAAATGCATTAAGAGACTGGGGATATGCACCTGAGTACGTTGAGGTGATGTGGCAGATTTTACAACAAGAAGAACCAGATGACTATGTTATTGCTACTAATGAGACACATTCGGTCAAAGAGTTTGTAGAAAAATCGTTTAGCATGCTTGGGCTTAATTGGGAAGATCATGTTCATATAGATAAAAGATATATGCGTCCGGTCGATGTAAAATATCTTAGAGGTGATTTTACAAAAGGAAGGGAAAAATTTGACTGGCAGCCAAAAACTAAATTTGATGCCTTGGTGAAAATTATGCTAGAAAAAGATTTAGAACGTTGGCAGAGATGGGAAAAGGGGGAACATTTTCCCTGGGATGCACAAAACTACCCTAATGAAAGAAAAGTATTATCACGAAAATTAAAGTTTGATGAATAATATAAATAAAAGGAATAGAATATGAGCATTGAAACAATAGAATATAATAATGAAAGATTAGCTTACATCATAAGAAAAGATATTGAAGTTGAAGAGAAAGAATTTTTTGGTTCACCTGATGATTTTTTGCAAGTTGGATATATGAATCTTAAACGGGGGGATATTCTCAAACCGCATATTCATAAACCACAAAATAAAATTATTACAAAAAATCAAGAGGTTCTTTATATAGTATCAGGAAAAATGAAAGTGAATTTCTACAATAGAGTTCCTCAGAAAATTGTTGATATAATATTAACTGATGGAGATCTAATAGTATTATCGGCAGGGGGGCATGGTTTTGAATTCCTGGAAGATACCAAAATGATCGAAGTTAAACAAGGACCATATACTGTGAGAGATAATGATAAAGAAATATTGGAGATAAACGAATGATACCTGTATGTGAACCAGTCATGCTTGGTAATGAAAGAAAATATATTTTAGATGCTCTTGAGACTGGCTGGATATCTTCTGCCGGAAAATACATTCCAGCATTTGAAAAGGTCTTTTCTAAATATTGTGGTGTTAAACACGGTATTGCCGTAACAAACGGTACGGTTGCATTACACTTGGCACTTGTTGCACTCGGAATTGGCAAAGGCGATGAAGTAATAATTCCTGATTTTAATGGTATTTATGGTGCCTTTGCATTATGCTATACTGGAGCAATGCCCGTATTTGTGGATGCTGAACCGGAAACATGGAATATTGATACGACAAAAATTGAAGAGAAAATTACGGATAAAACGAAAGCAATAATGGTTGTGCATATTTATGGACATCCCTGTGATATAAGACCTATATGGGAGTTGGCTAAAAAATATGATCTTAAAATTATTGAGGATTCTGCAGAAGTTCATGGAGCAGAGATAACTTATGAATCTAGTGACGACATTATTACAAAAAAGACTGGGGCACTTGGAAATATAGCAATTTTTAGTTTTTATGCAAATAAAATTATTACAACAGGGGAAGGAGGTATGGTTGTAACTAACGATGATGAACTTTCTGAAAAATGCAGATATTACAAAAATTTGTGCTTTCCATTAAGGGGAATTCGGAGTTATATTCATAATGATATCGGGTTTAATTATCGGATGTCAAATATTCATGCAGCGTTAGGTTTAGCTCAAACTGAGATGGTTGATAGATATGTAGAAATAAGAAGACATAACCATTTATTGTATAAAAATTATCTTGAAGGGATTCCGGGAATAACTTTGCAACCAGAGAAAGGATGGGCAAAAAATGTATATTGGATGAATGGAATTGTAGTAGATCCCCAAAAATTTGGTTTAAGTAGAGATGAGCTAATGATAGAACTTCGTAAAAATGGTATTGGAAACAGATTATTTTTTACAGGAATGCATAAACAACCCTCTTTACAAAAATATGGCTGTGATTGTACGGGTAAATATACTGTTTCAAATTGGCTTGCTGAAAATGGGATGTATTTGCCATCCGGATCCTCATTACGTGAATTCCAAATAAAAGAAATTTGTAAAAATATACTTATGGTAAGAAAATGAAAGAAAAAAAACGTATAGCAATTTTTCAAGCTAATTGGGGAATACAGTTACAAACAGTAAATTTTTTGAAGATGTTCGTAAAAGAAGGATTTTCTGTAGACTTTTTCTTACTAGAATGTAGTGAGAAGTTTGATAGTCTGGATCAATTACAATGTAATACATACAGATTTTCACTGGAAACAAGACCATGGAAAGAATATAAGAAAAAGATTCGTCAGATTGTAGTGGCGTTTAATTATTTCATATTAGACCCGCTGCTTGGTGAAAAAAAAATTATTCCTGCTAAAATTATTAAAGAATCATTAAATATCATAAATAAAAATGAATATAAATGTATTATTGGCATAGAAAAGGCAGGTTTAATTTGGGCCGGTATTTTAGCACAAGAAAGTGGTATCCCGTTAATTTATTATAGTTTAGAACTTCTTTCTAACAATTGGATTAAACAGATGCGACTGCTAAAATCATTCCGTTATTTAAAAATTAGAAGAATCGAGAAAAAATATCATAAAAAAGCTGTTGCTACAATAATTCAGGATGATTTACGTGCAAAAGAGATAATTCGCTATAATAAAATAAAGAGAACTGATAAAATATTTCTGCCTGTCTCTACTCTAGGAAAACCGATAATGCATAAATCAAATTACCTTAGAGAGATGCTTAATATAGACAGAAATAAAAAAATAATATTACAATTTGGACTAATTGATAACTATCGGTTATCAGATAAGATTGCTATGGCTGCCCAATCTTTCCCGGAGGAATTTGTATTAGTTTTTCATGGAACAGTTTTGAAACCCGGTATTTTAGAAAAGATAAAGAAGATTGATGTAAATAAGAGGATTATTATTTCATCGCATCTTGCGCCTCCTGAGGATATAGACAATCTAATTTCTTCTGCAGATATTGGCTTGTGCTTTTATAATAATAAGACAAGAAATGATCTATTAGCTGGCTTTTCATCTGAAAAATTAGCGAGATATTTAAGATGCGGTGTTCCAACTGTGGCTTTTGATTATCTCTCATTTTATAATTCTATTGAGAAGAATAAGTGTGGTATCTGCATTTCCAGTTTATCTGATCTTACTAGAGCAATAAATAAAATTTTTTCTCAATATGACTTTTATAGAAATAATTCTTTCAAAACATATCTACAACATTTTGAATTCTCTTCCCAGTTTACAAAAGTAATAAACTATATTAATGATGTTTAATTGCCAAGGACTTTTTATTCCTTATAAAATATTAAATGTTATTGTATTCTAATGGGATATGATTGCAAAAAGATATGAAGAGTTTTATAGTAAAGTTAAAATAAGGAAGGTTTGTTAATGAAGAATAAAAAGGTGTTGATGGCTGAATCATCTGATATATACCACGATTCAAGAGTTCAGAAAGAGGCTATTTCACTTTCCAATAATGGATATAAAGTAATTGTTTTAGGTTTTAGAAGTAAATTAAAAGTTAAAGTTAAAAACAAATTTATTTTTTTTCTTTTTACTCTTCCAATTTTTTCAAGAAAATATCGATTATTTCGTAACATCTCAATTGTATTAAATATAGTATTAATAAATTCGATAATTATATTAAAAAAAGCAAATTTTTATCATGCTCACAATACAATGTTTTTATTTGGTATGTTTGTTTCAAGTGTAATTCATAAAAATTCTAAGTTAATATATGATTGTCATGAAGTCCAAGAAGATACTGGAAGAATACACGAAAAACTAGAAAGGCTTTTTATTAACAGGTTTGATTCTATTATTAATGTATCAAAAGAGCGCGCGCAATATCAAGCAAAAAAGTATGATATTCCTTTAAAAACTTTTACAATATTATTTAATTATCCTAATTTACCTAAAAACATATCAGTTAATATAAAAAGTAATAATATATTACATTTTGTCTTCAGTGGCTCATTCGATTTATCAAAGAATAGGTTAGATAATTTTTTAATAGCTATAAAAGATTATGCGGATATAAGGTTCACTTTATTTTCTAAGGCAGACAGTTGCGATTTTTTAAAATTACAAAATATTGTAGAAGAGTTTGGGTTGGAAAGTCAGGTTAAATTATTACCATTGTTGGCTACTAATGAATTATTAGTTAATCTTTTAAAATTTGATTTCGCTGTGAATATGATAACCAATCCTCATAATCTTATTTCATATCGTTATCCAGCAATGAATAAAATGTATGAATACTTAGCTGCAGGATTACCAATATTATGCTCAAATATTCCTTTCTTTGAAGAAGAATTTGTAAAAAGAGGTGTTGCTTTTTCAGTAAATCCAATAGATGTTTTATCTATAGAAGAGGGATTAAAATTTATTAGGGATAATCTACATAAAATTTATTCAATAAAAATGAGGGCATTAGAGTTGTCAAAACTTTATTTCAATTGGAAAACTCAAGAAACAAAATTATTGTATTTGTATAAAAACTTATGTAAGGGCGGTCTTTCTTAATGTCAATTACTCTATTAACTCTCGGTGATATAATGCTTGGTGAAGATCATTACCATTATAGGAGAGGAATAAGGACTAAATATGAAAATAATTATTCAAATATTATTACAAATGAGATAAAAAAAGAATTATTCAAAAGAATTGATATGTTGTTCTTTAATTTCGAGTTTTCTCTCGTTGAACCCGGGTTTAAATTTGAGAGAATATCTTCATTGATTTTTAGGGCAAGGGAAAAATGTTTACAGGTTTTCCCTGATAATGTAAAAAAAATTGCAAATATTGCAAACAACCATTTTTCGCAACATGGAAAAGATGCCTCGAAGTATACGAAAGAAATTCTGCGTAAAAATAATTTTATAATTATTGGTGAATCAAATAAACCAACAACAGTAAATAAAAAGAATATAAAAATGGAATTTTGGGGTGTGTCTCTAATCAAAGACAATAATTTTTGTAATGAATATTATTTCTCAGACTATTACAATCTACCTGCTGAACTTTCTGAATATGTTAAAGGTAATGACGAGTATTGGGTAATATCAATACATTGGGGTGATGAATATATAAAAATACCTTCAAAAAGACAAATAGATTTGGCTCATAAACTTTCTGAAATGGGATTTGATCTTATAATAGGTCATCATCCTCATGTAATACAGCCTGTTGATGTTTATAATAATACTATAATTATATACAGTCTTGGAAATTTTATTTTTGACCATAATTTTTCAAATAGAACAAAGCAAGGTTTAGTAGTTAGTTTATTGATAGATAGAGGTATAAAAGTTGAGAAAACTTTTAAAACATATCAATATAAATATATCGTTTCAAATTATAAGCCAATAGAATTCAAGGATCATATTAAAGAGAAACAATTATACAGTGTTAAGCTTAAATTCGTTAATTATTTCATGAGAATCTTGATGAAAATAGAATTATTAATTCATTTATATAAAGTTAACGGGCAAACATTAAGATTTTTGATTTCAAGAATAATTAAGCACAAGAAACAGGTCTAATTATTATGTCTCAAAATAAATATTCATATCTATTAAAACACATAGTGATGCAATTAACTGATAGAGTAATGCACACTAATGTTATGTACTATTTAAAAAAAATCGAGAATATGAGTAAATGGTCTTCTGCTGAAATTGATAATTGGCAAAATGAAAAATTACAAAATTTGATTAAACATGCCTACAACAATACAGAATATTATTCTAATTTAATGAAAAAATTAAAATTAAATCCTTCTGATATAAAAACTAAAAATAATCTTCATAAATTACCTATTTTAACTAAGAATGATATTATTAATAATTATAATAAAATAGTTCCAAAAAATATTAATGCCTTTTACTACAAAAAACATTCAACAGGTGGTTCGACAGGCGAACCAATGAGGTATTTATTAGATTATAATACCTGGAGTTTTACTTCCGCCTATGGTATCTATTCTTGGGAAAAGTTTGGATATAATTATGGAGATCCATGTGCTTTGTTAGGAAGTAGCTCTTTATTTCCAAAAAACAAAAAATCATTTAAACATAAAATTCAAAATAGATTACTCCGAAAATATCCATTCAATGCAATGAATATGTCTGATAAAATATTATTTAATTATGTAAAAGAAATTAAGAGAAAAAGAATCAAATTTATTTATGGCTATGCTTCTGCTATTTATTTATTATCAAAATTTGTATTAGATAAAAATATTGATCTATCTAATATAAAAGCCTGTTTTTCTACCTCTGAAATTCTTACTGATGAATATCGCAGTACGATTGAGAAAGCTCTTCACTGTAAAGTTATGGATTGCTATGGAGCAAGGGATGGTGGAATGTCTGCTTACGAAATAAAGCCACATGAATATTATGTTAGTTATAATAGTATTGTTGAATTAAAAGAATATCAAAATAATACAGGTGAAATTCTAACCACAGACCTTTTGAATTATGCATTTCCTTTTATACGGTATCAATTGGGAGATGAAATTGCATTGTCTAAATATGAAAATCATAAATCAAATTTTAACGGTCAAGTAATCACTAAAGTTTTCGGTCGTATTCCTGATGTTATGAGGTTAGAGAATGGTAATATATTAACAGGACCAGGATTTACTGTTCTCTTCAAAGATTTGCCTGTAAAAGCATATAGATTTAAAAAGATTGGTTATATGCAGATTGAGTGTGAAATACAGAAGAATATGGGTTATACAAAAAATGAAGAATCACTTATTATAGCAACACTGAAAAAGCATTCAGGAGAAGATTGTGATATTAAGATTAAATATATTGATGAGTTTGAATTACCCCTTAGTGGTAAAAGGCATTATTTTATTTCCGAATAAAATCCTATTAAAAAATCAATGGAGAATAGATAATTGAATAATAAAAATGTCATTTTAATTTTAGCTCCACACACCGATGATGGTGAATTTGGTTGTGGTGCAAGTATAGCAAAGTTTGTTGAGCAAGGTAAAGAAGTTTATTATGCAGCATTTTCTCTTGCAGAAGAATCTGTCCCCAAACCTTTTCCTAAGAATATTTTAGAATCAGAGGTGAAAGCAGCTACAAAAGTATTAGGCATAAAGCCTGAAAATCTTTTACTTTATAAGTATAGAGTCAGGAATTTTGCTAAACATCGCCAAGAAATTTTAGAAGACTTGGTGAAATTGAATAAAAAAGTTAAACCTGATTTAGTTTTTATGCCCTGTTTACAGGATTTACATCAAGACCATAGCACAATTGCTATGGAAGGATTAAGGGCATTTAAAAGGACTTCTATTCTTGGATATGAAATTCCCTGGAATAATATAAATTTTTCTACTCAATGTTTTATAACTTTTGAAGAAAAACATCTAAATAAAAAATTAAAGGCATTAGATTGTTATAACTCCCAAAAGAGTAAAAATTATGCTTCAGCAGAATTTATTAAAAGTTTAGCAAGAACTCGTGGAACACAGATTGGGGTTAAATATGCTGAAGCTTTTGAGGTTATAAGATGGATATTGTAATTAAAAATCTTTCAAAAGATTATCTTGAAAGAAATATAGATGAATTTATAAATATATTAAAAGAGTTTCCCTATGAATATTGGAATAAAGAGCATTTCCTCTTGGATTTACCTAATAAGTTTGATTTAAGTTTATATGCTTTAAAGGACAATATGCTGGTTGGATATATAATTGCGTCTCAAAAAGAAGATTATGCATATATTCATAAATTTATGGTTAGAAACGAATTTAGAAGCTTTGGAATTGGTAGTAAACTTCAACAGGGGTTGGAGCATAATTCTCTTAGTTTAATGCTTTATAAAATAAGGTTGGTAGTTTATAGTTTCAATGAAAAGGCGATTTCTTTTTATAAGAAGCATAATTATAAAGTAACTGGTGAACGATTTGACAGAGATTTAAGAAAACTTATAGTAATGAATAAAAAGCTACAGTAATTTATAGTTGGTGTAAATAGAAAAATAATATTATATTTAAAAATTTTTGCAAAAGATGGTTAAATATTAAATGAACGGTAAGATAATTTTAGCAGGGCACCAGCCAAATTTTTTACCTTGGCTAGGATATTTCTATAAAATTGCAAAGTGTGATATTTTTGTTTTTTTAGACAATCTTCAATATTCAAAAAATAGTTTTATAAACAGAAATAAAATTAAAACATCTCAAGGAGCACAATGGTTAACTTTACCTGTAGTCACATCAGGAAAATTCGGGCAACAGATTTTGGAACTAACACTTTTTAATAAAGAAAAAAGTATAAAAAAAATTTTTCGTACTTTAGAATTGAATTATCATAAAACGAAATATTTTTATGATTATTTTGGTAAATTTCAAGCAATATTAAATAGTAATATAGATAATCTTGCTGAGATAAATATTTTGCTTATTCAATGGATTATTAAGTTATTAGAAATTAGAGTTGCAATAAAACGTTCTTCTGAACTAAATAATATTAAAGGGACTTCTACAGAAAGATTAATCTCCATTTGTAATAGTGTTGGAGCAAATGAGTATTTTTCTGGCTTTGGTGGCGTTAAGTACCAGGAAAATGAGATTTTCAGTAAAGCAAGAATTAAGTTAAAAATTACAGATTTTGAGCATCCAATTTATTCTCAACTTTACGGAGAATTTATTCCAAATCTTTCAATAATTGATTTACTGTTTAATTGTGGAAAAGATAGTAAAGCAATATTACTAAGTGGGAAAAACTAGATTACAAAGATGAAAAAAAAATCAATAGTAATTATTGCTTATACTCAGATAAGTACAGATGCACGAGTTATTCGTGCTGCAAAAGCTGCTTCTGAAGCAGATTTTTCTATTGATTTTTATACATTGAATGAGGATAATAGTTTTTCTATTGATGGTGTTAATATTATTCGCTCAAAACAATACCAAATAAGAGCCGGTTTTATAAAATATATAATATCTTATCTAAAATTTTTTCTATTCTGTTTATATAATGTATCAAAAAATTATTTTAAAAAGAGATATGCTGTATGTCATATAAACAATATGCCAAATTTTTTAGTTTTTTCCTGTATTATTCCAAAGTTATTTGGCGCAAAACTTATACTTGATGTTCATGATCTTATAGAAGAATTAATGGAAGTTAGATTTTGTAATAAAAATTTTAGAAGTATATTGAGATTTGAAGAACGCATATCTGCAAATTTTTGCGATGTAATAATTTCCGTTAATGAGTTACATAAAGAAAGATTTAAAAAAATAGGAATAAGAAAAAAAATTATTCCTATTTTAAATATATCTGATTCTAAATCCGTTGATAATATCGGAAAAAAATTCAATAACAAGACAGTAAAGATTGTTTATGCTGCGACAATTACAAAACAAGTTGGTATAGAAACCTTAATATATTCTATTTATAAATTGAGAGAGAGAATTAATAATTTTAAATTATTTATATATGGTGATGGTCCGTCTCTTAAAGAAAACATTAGATTAGTCAATAAGCTGAATTTAAATAATATTATAATATTCTCTAAAAGATGGTTACCTTTTAATGAATTGTCCAACGAGTATGATAATGCACATATTGGTGTAGTTCCAACTTCAAGAAATAGATTAACTGATTTATGTTTAGGAGCCAAAACTACTGAGTATTATGCAAAAAAAATAGCAGTGGTGTTGTCTGATACATTATCACACAATCATTATTTTTCTGATTGTGCTTTACTGTTTAAGGCTGGAGATCCCAAAGATTTGGCAGATAAACTTTATATGCTAATTAAGGATAGGGAATTAATGAAAGAATATGCAAATAAAGGATATGAATATTACTTACAAAATCCCTGGAGTAAATATAAAAAGAGATACATTGATTTACTTACTGAATTAGCAAATGAAAAACGAAAAAATTAAATGAAACCACCTCTCCACAAATCCCTCCTTTTCATTCATGATATATTAATTATAATTATCGGGATAGTTATTTCTCATTATATCTATTTCCATCATAGTTTATTAAATTATAGTGATATTTCTTATGGCCATTTACGGGGATATGTTATATTATTTTTTTCTGTTCTAATATTTTTACAAGGAAATCATCTTTATAAATATCAAGTTATTTTTGATCGCTCACGGCATACCCTTGCTCTGTTCAAATCGCTTTTTACAAGTCTGATTATTCTAGTATTTATGTCCTTTATATTTAAGATAACTGAAGTTACTATGAGTAGAATTCTACTTGGAATTATATTTATTGTCCTGTTTATTCTTTTCTTTATTAGCCGAGTTATTATCGCTCCCCAAATCTATTACTGGTTAGTAAGAACCAAGAGAATCAAACGCAATTTATTGTTTATTGGTGCGGGTGAATTAAGCATAAAGAAGGCACGATATTTGAAAGAAGATAAAAGATCTTATTATAATATTTGTGGATTTCTTGATGATGATGAATCCAAACAAGGGAAATCTATTAAAGGTATTCCTGTGCTGGGAAGTATAAAAGCGTTGAAAAAAATTGTTGATTTATACAAAATCAAAGAAATCCTTATTTCGATAAATAATATTAACTATGCAAGTTTACAAGCAATCATTGATTTGTGTAAAGAAACACAATGCCCACTTCATATTATATCAGAATTGTACGATATTGTTCCGGAGAAATTAGAAATTGAGGAAATTGCAGGAATCTCTGCTTTTAGATTTCAGGCATATAATCAGAAATCTGGCTATGATTTTATTAAAAGAATTTTAGATGTTTTAATTTCCGTTTTATTAATTATGGTTTTGTCACCTGTTTGGATTATAATTGCAATTTTAATTAAAATTACCTCAAGAGGACCTGTTTTTTACAAGGCCAGAGTAATTGGGAAAGATGGTAAAGAATTTGATATGCTTAAATTCCGTTCAATGTATCATAATTGCAATCCAAAACCCCATAAAGACAAAGTTAAAGAAATGATTAATGGGAATGGAAGTACTAAAAAATTAAGAGGAGATTCGAGAATTACACCCCTCGGTAAATTCCTTAGAAAATTCTCTATTGATGAATTTACACAATTATGGAATGTTTTAAAAGGGCAGATGAGTTTAGTTGGTCCTCGTCCTAATGTGCCTTATGAATATAAGATAATGGATGAATGGCAAAAGAAAAGGCAATCAGTATTACCTGGAATAACAGGAGTATGGCAGGTAAGAGGTAGGGATGAAGTTAAGTTTAATGAACTGGTTGTATTGGATTTATATTATATTGAGAATAGATCCATTAGACTTGACATAGAAATTTTGTTAAAAACTATCACTGTTGTAATTTTCGGAAAAGGTGGTGTGTAAAACATAATATGAATAGTGAGTATTTTGTGCACGAAAGAGCGTGGGTTGAATCTGAAAACATAGGTAACAATACTCGGATATGGGCGTTTAGTCACATTATGAAAGGTGCAAAAATTGGGACTAATTGTAATATTGGGGAAAACTGTTTCATTGAGAATAGTGTTATTATTGGTAATGATGTAACAGTAAAGAACGGAATTTCTCTATGGGATGGCATTATTGTTGAAAATAAAGTTTTTTTAGGTCCGCATTCTGTTTTTACTAACGATATACGTCCCCGATCTAAATCTTATAATTATAAGATTTCAAAAACAATCATAAAGGAAGGTGCCACGATTGGTGCAAATGCAACAATTATTTGTGGAATAGAGATTGGTAAATATTCTTTAATAGGTGCTGGAGCTGTTGTAACTAAAAGTGTACCAGATTACGCATTAATATATGGCAATCCCGCAAAAATACATGGATATGTTTGTGAATGTAGTAGAAATTTAAATTTTCAAAATTCGCTTGTAATCTGTGCCTGCGGGAAGAAATATGAATTACAAAATAATCATGTAATAAAAATAAAGGATTAATATGTATAATTTTATTGTTACTGGTGGTTGTGGTTTTATAGGAAGTCATTTTATCGAATTGTTATTATCAAAGGGCTATAGCATCTTAAACATCGATAAAATGACCTATGTTTCATGGAGTGATATTGGTTTTGAAAATTATAAAAATTATGATTTCTGGAAACAGGATATATGCGATATTACAAATCTCCCTAAAAGTGATTACCTTGTTAACTTTGCCGCTGAAAGTTTTGTTGATAATTCTATCGAAAACAGTGAGATATTCTTTAGATCAAATGTTCAGGGTGTTCACAACCTCTTAGAACACATTAGAATGAAGGCTAAATTTGATCGACCAGTTTTTGTTCAAATTAGCACTGACGAAGTTTATGGAGATACCGACAAGGGGAAATTTACAGAGAACGATATATTGCGCCCAAGTAATCCATATTCTGCTACAAAAGCAGCAGCAGAAAAGTTCTTGATCGCATATAACCGTACTTATGGAATTGAATATATTACTACAAGATGTAGCAACAATTATGGCACTCGTCAATATCCTGAAAAATTGATTCCCAAAACTATAGAAAGTGTGCTGAATAATCGTAAAATGACTATACATGGGGATGGATCCTATATAAGATCATGGATTCACGTTAAAGACCATTGCGAGGCAATTTTGAGTTTAATTGAGAATAATTGTTATAATGAAATTTTTAATATATGCTCTGGTGCTGAATTTTCAAATCTTGAAATTGTGAACATGGTCTATGATTCGATGGGAATAAATCCCAATTTGCAATTCGTTGAAAATAGATGGGGTCAGGATATACGATATGCTGTTTCTATTGAAAAGATCATGAATAGAATATCATGGAAACCAAAATATGAATTAAGTAAAAGCATGAATGAAATGATTAAGTTTCATAAGGATAAAAAATGAAGCTTAATACTATCCCCAAGCACTCTGACCAAAGAGGATTTTTAATTGAATTTCTTAGGGAAGATGAGAATATACTTAATTTCAAAGGGCAGATATATGCATCAACTATCAGTCCTGGAGATATACGAGGAAATCATTATCATAACGAGAAAACAG
>Ga0265595_1001831_pt1 | contig 15537 bp, 13 predicted proteins | sample saktaG_15_FD_190148 | JGI IMG/M metagenome (GOLD analysis project Ga0265595, IMG submission 190148) | Saline water microbial communities from Sakinaw Lake, British Columbia, Canada - sak_2013_06_06_50m | ecosystem: Environmental > Aquatic > Non-marine Saline and Alkaline > Saline ... | reverse complement strand
TTCATTGTTGGTATTAAAACAAAGATAACAGTTTTTTAAATACGACGCTTGATTGGAATAATCGCTATTTATAAATCCACGGATAGAGCGACTAGGCCAGGGCACCGAATTATTTAATTCCTTAAATTGCTGAAAAAATGGCTTACTAAAATCGACATCCATACCATATTCCATTGGGCTCCAATTATCTGACCACCAATAATCATGGTCATAAATTTTTATATACGCCTCTTCCGGATATGTAGAGAATATTTTCTCACCGTTTTTAATTTCTGTTTTTTTAAACAAATTAATCCTGTTTAAAAATATTCCCCTTCGTATTCCCCGGCATTCCGGACAAAATGTCGGCGGTGGAACTTTCATCTTCTCGTAAAAATCAAAATCTTCAGGCTCGATTACAAAGTCCTGTTTGCAGTTTTGACATTGACGGGTTTCCTGTAACATTTATTTAATCCTATCAAAAAACCACCTCTATTGAAAGTGGTTTTTTACTTTTTATTTTATTTATCAGCCTCAGGAAGAGACGCCTTGTCTTCATACTTCTCCTCTTCTACTCTCTGTTCTAGCTCTTCTTTAGAGTCTTTTGCCTTGATCTGCATCCCTCCGTCCAGCTCATCTTTCTTTTCCAGTGAATCTTCTAAAGCTTTGCGCAACTCTGATAAATTAATTTCTTTCCTCTTCGGTCTCTCTTGGTTACCGCCAGAACTCGCCTTCGGCGAGATTGAAGCGGATTTAGGATTATGAAAAGATATATTTCCTATTTTTTCCGAAGAATGGTCCCGTCCAGTCGTTCGACCAGACGCCACATTATCTGATGGGGCAAATTCTATACCCAAAGATCCCAGGGCCTCGTTTCCCGCAGATTGGATTCTGGAAGTCTCCGCTTGCCTTGCTTTCTTTTCAGGCGTAACCGCTCCGCTGGAACCTCGGCTGGACTGATTAGAAACTTCTTTTACGCTCACTGATGATACGGGTTGCGTATCCCCGGCCCCGCCTGCATCGCTAGGCGAAGCATTGCGGGCAGGTTTTATTTTTTTTAAACAGCTTTTACAGTAAATGGGCCTTCCTGGAACTGGTTCAAAAACAACCTTAGTATCCTTTCCACAATTTGAGCACTTAACATCATATAACTTTGTTGAATCAGAAGATCGGGAACTGTTAGATTGGTACGGGGGCCTAGAAAAGCTCTTAGGATTGGAAATATCAGGAGAGCCGTGAGTACTAGGAACATCCATATTAGCTGCCCAATTATTAATTTCTTCTTCGACAAACCCTACTTTGTGTGCGTACTTTGATCTGGAAATTTGAATTATTTCTTCCCGCTTTTTGTCATCTTTACTTGTAGGGGGCAAAGTAATAGTTCTGGCGGAGAAAGGCCTGGAAGTGATTCCGTCTATCATAAGTTTCATATAAACATCTCGGTTAGCCAAACGAATTAAATCGTCCTGCAAAAATTCGGGAGTAAACTCTTGTTCTAAAAATTCCGCATCGGCGGCGCCAACTCTAAAAGAAAGCATCGTGCCCACGTTACCAAAGACGGCATCCCTAACAGCAGTGCTTGCATCTGTGATTAGTTGGCCAACATATTGGTGAGCGATAATCAAATCCAAGCGATATTTGCGGGCCTCTGATAAAATGTTCACAAATGAGTCTGTCGCAAAGTTTTGAAACTCGTCGACATACAAATAAAAATCTTTCCTTTCGTCTTCTGGAATTCTAACGCGTTCCATCGCCGCCAGCTGTATTTTAGTAATAATCATGGCCCCTAAAATGGCTGAATTATCTTCACCAATTCTACCTTTAGAAACATTAACCAATAGGATTTTCCCCGTATTCATTATCTCATCAACATCAATCGTATTCTCGGCTTGACCCACAATATTTCTGACAAAAGAAACATTTAAAAATTGTCCAACTTTATTTTGAACCGGAGCTATGGCCTCATTTCTATATCGCTGGTCCCATTCCTCATATTCGTTGACCCAAAATGATTTTACCACCGGATCTTTAAGGTTATTGATAATTTTCTGCCTATAATCCCTATCGACCAACATTCTTGGTATGCCCAGAAGCGTAGTACCCGGAGTGTCCAACAAGGCCAAAATGCAGTTTGCCAGAATATATTCCATACGAGCTGACCACACGTTTGCCCAAATTTTAGTAAAGATACCAATTAATCCTGACGCGATTAAGTGTTTATATTTTGGATCCCGCACATCCATAATATTAAAACTAACAGGATAATCCATATCCGCGGGATTAAAATAAACTACATCATTAATTCGATGAGGAGGTATGCTGTCTAAAACTTCTTCAACAAACTCTCCGTGAGGGTCGATAATAGCAAGCCCCTCCCCATTATTGATATCCTGTAGGGCCATGTTCTTTAGAAATCCTGTTTTACCAACGCCCGTTTTTCCGATCACATACATGTGCTGACGGCGATCGGGTCTTCTAATCCCGAATTTTTGTTGAGCCCCGCGGAAGTTTGTTTCGGCAATATAATTTATATCTTTTGGCATAATACTAAAACATAATGCTAATCTACGAAAATGCAAATTGTGAATTTATAGATTATTCTCCAATAGGTAAATTTGGTGGAGGACCTCCTCTCCTCGATTCAACCTTCGTTAAAGAAGGCGCCAACATTCCTGTAGTCTTCATTGGAAGGTGATACATTGTTGCCAATTCTTCAGAGCTCATAATCGGCTGTAAATCATCGCTCATTCTGTCTGGAAATTGGGGCGGAAATCTCAAAATAGCATTTTTAAACATCACCCTTGCCCTTAAGAAAACTCTACGTTTTCTCATAAAAAAGTGCACCCTCGGCCTTGTTTTTCCCTGGAATCCAAGTGAGTTTAAATTATTGGAAATAAAGTGCGAAGTGTAAGACCTTAATAAAACCCTATGAGGAGACCTCCATGCGTCTCTTTTGGCAACATAAACGCCCCTTATTGTGGTTCTAAACAGGGGTTTTTTCATTTTATTTTCAATTTGAGTGATAATCTCTCTTTCGCCAGGAGTCAGTGATATTCTCAACTCGCCCGTTTCTTCTTCCTCTTCCAGTGGCGCCCAAGAATATGATGCCGAATCCCCCTCGCCTTCTTTTTCCGGACCCATTATAAGTTCCTTTAAAGAGTGCATTAATTCTTGCACAAATGTGACTTCTTTTTTCTCTGGACGTTTCGCAATCTTGTTGATTATTTTTTGCGCATTTTTATAGATATCCGGCTCATCATATTCTACTATAGGAACTGTAATGAACTGCACCCAATAATGTTCTCCGGGACCAAGTTTAGATAAACCTTCCAGCAATCCAATTATAGGATCTATCCTTTTTTCTTCAGCCGAGATTCTTTCGCCTTGAGGTTCAAAAAAACTCTCATACGTTTTTATCGGATACGGATCGTCTTTTCTATAATCCCAATCTTCTCCATACATATCCCACTCTTCGTTGGGAACTGTTGGGGGAACTAATTTCGTGTAATCTGGAACTTCATGAATTTCAATATCAGGATAGTGGGCGTAAAGAGCCATTTCCGCGCTACTCCTGTGCTGTTGCAAGAACCTGACATAAAAATGAATTCTTCCTTCAATGCTGGCAATTTCCCAGGAACACCAATACGGACCATTATTTAATTCTCCATCGCACCACTGTTCTCTAAAGTTGCCGACATCCATAAGTGGCCATACTACAGAGAATACATCCTCCATCGCCTTGAAGGGCACTAAAACTTCTTTGGGTGGAGTTATTTCCAATACAACCCATTTCATTTTAGCGTAATCATAATCCCAATTTATCCACCAGCGATATATCACTTTTAATTGGGCCTGTAGCATCCAGGGTAAAAATATCCACCACCAAACTCTTAAAAATGGAATCCATAAAATAATTATAAACAAAATTACCCACCAAAAAGGATCCCAAATAATTTTCTTTACCCATTCCCACCAAAATAAATACGAGGGCAGTTTCATTATAATTATAAGTGAGGCAGGAACATAAAAATTTATTTTTATGTTCCAACTGAACGATTAATTACATAAACAATAGAATCGTTTCTATATTCCAAAAACCCGTATTAAATCGGGCAAATAATTAAGAACAATAGAAACTATACAGACAACTAAAAATCCTGTTATCAGAAAATCGAAAGTGAAAAACACAGGAACCACAACAAAGGTAATTTTTTTTAAATGCCAATAATATATAAACGAAAAAAGAACAACATAGAAGATTGCCGTCATTACGAGCAAGACAATTATTCCCGTAGTAAAAATATCCATAATCTTTACTTATTATAACTCAATAAAAAATCACAGGCAACCCCGTTAGAAGCTTGCCATCGCAATATACAACAAAAAACACCAGGGTACCCTTTGGGTCTGGTGTTTTTTGTTTTTAAAGATGATTTTAGTTCTGTTGCACTCCTTTTCTCAAAAAATATTTATCGTTTAAATCCTTGTCAAAATTCTTTTTATTGTTTAGATTCATCAACACAGTATTTTTTGCAACTAATCTTTGAGCCAAAACTTCTTTCACAACTTCATCTTTGTGCATTGCTCCATTCTTTTCTTTTAAGACCTTGGTAATTATATCTTTAATAGTTCCAGGAACGTATCCCCATTCTGATAGTGCATAAGTTCCACGACCCACCAATACAAACCTCGCATCCTTTATCAGCTCGTTGTGAACCGTTTGCGGATAAGTTTTTTTGTTAGGAAGATTATAATCAAAACTGTCTATCAATTCGGCAACTTTTGTGAAGTGCAATGGTTTCCCGTGTTTCTTGAAAACTAAGAATGCTTTATCCCTAACTCCCCTTGGTTTTATTTCCGGCCACTCTACCAACCCTAAGGCATTCTCTTTGTTGGCTTGGATTTTCTTTGAAACTTCAAGGTAAGACAAGGTAGCCTTTTCAGAAAGTCCCTCAGGCTGGGCAACTTTTGCGTAAAAATCTTTTACAGGAATCGGCTTTCCTATTTTTTGCATCTGAGAAGCCAAAGATCCTAAAACGCCCTTAACTTTTTCTTGCGCGATAGGAAGGTTTGACCAAAAATAATGATAATCTTTTTTCTCGCAAACTTTTGAAAACTGTTCTCCAATAGTCAATAAAAATAAGACATAAGGCTTTTGGTTTTTTCCGCCCAAGTCCTCTAAAACTTTCTCTTCTTTTTTAATCCCGCCCTGCTCTTTAAAATAATCTGCAAACTCCGCATAAATACCATCTAAAGCCTCTTTATTGTTTTTTCTTACAAAGTTAAAACCCGCCTCTTCTATCTGGCGCACTCTCTCTCTGGTAATTCCCAGGGTTTTACCGATAGCTTCCAAGGTCTCAACATTTCCGGTTTTTACACCGAATCTACGATCAAAAATATCCTTAGTTTTTGGACTAAGACCTTTTGTGAACTTTTGGTATATTTGCGAATAATTGCTCTTGTTCATAGTGATAACTATTTGCTTTATAAAGCCATTAATAAGCGGGTTTCCACCCTTTTGTATAGCTTACCATACCGTTTTTTATATGTCAAGCCTTTGGCGTCCCGCTACCTCTTACTTCTTTTTCGGCTTATTGTCAACCTGCCTATTAGCACTCCATTTATACCAGGACACCAACATTGGACTTGCAAGAAAAATAGAAGAATACGCTCCTGCGATTATACCTATAATTAACGCTAACGAAAAATACTGAAGCGTTTCTCCTCCCAAAAAATATATTGCAACAAGAGGAATAAGTGTACTAAACACTGTGCTCAAAGATCTGCCTAGTGTTTGATTTAAACTCCAGTTTACCGTATCTTCAAACTCATCCATTCCCCTTCTGAAAATATTTTCTCTGATTCTGTCAAAAATAACAATTGTATCGTGCACAGAGAATCCAAGTACCGTCAAAAGAGCGGCGATAATCGGTATTGTAATTTCAACATTATATAAATGCCCCAAAACGGAAAACACTCCAATCGGGATTAAAACGTCGTGCGACAAAGCTATTAAAGATGCTATACCATATTTCCAAGAACTCACAGGGCGTGAAACTTTTCTAAAAGCAAAAGCAATATATAAAGTAATTCCCAACAAAGCTAAAATAATCGCCAGCTCGGTTTTATTTCTTAATTCCTGCCCGATTGACGGACCGATATATTGAAAGCTTTTTTCTGCGCTTGGTGCTGATTTATTTAATTCGGACAATATTTGCTGATGAGTGGCTTCGTCGACTCCCTTAAATTTTAGAATGGCTCCATTATTGCCTATTGGCTGGATTGTTATTTCCCCCAAGTTTAGGCTATTCAATGAGCTCTGAATTGCTTCGTTAGATGGTCTTTGATCTTGGAATGTAATTTCCATATTACTCCCACCAACAAATTCTATCCCAAATTTTAATCCGAACATAAACAACGAAACAATCGTAGCAATAACTAAAATGCCCGAAATAATATAATAAAGTCTTGAATATTTTGTGAAGTTAAATTGCATAATTATTATTTAAAGAATCCATTTGGCTTTTTCAGCCCATTTGCCGATAAAAACTTGTAAGAATATTCTTGTTATAAATATTGCTGAAAATAAGCTGACTAAAATACCCAGTGCCAAAGTAAAAGCAAATCCTTTAATAAAAGAAGTCGCCACAGAAAATAAAATTGCGCAGACAATTAATGAATTAAAGTTACTGTCTCTGATCGACGGCCATGCGCGCTTAAAGCCTTCATCAATTGCTGATGATAACCCCTTGCCAGATTTTATTTCTTCTTTCATTCTTGCAAAAATCAGAATATTTGCGTCAACCGCCATACCAATAGAAAGAATAAAACCACCTATCCCTGCCAGTGTTAATGTAACGGGAATTAGCTTAAATATCGCCAAAACAATCGCTACGTAGATCACAAGAGCCAGAGATGCAAGCAGTCCGGGGAACCTATAGAACACCACCATAAAAATAGCAACTGCCAGAAGGCCGTACAGGCCCGCTACAAGCGATTTTTGAAGGGACACAGACCCTAAGGTGGGCCCTACGGTTTCCTGAGAAATTGGGCTTCCGATCTTAACCGGCAAAGCCCCCGAGTTTAATCTTGAAGCAATAGAATTGGCTGTTTGTGTAGATAAATCCCCCGTAATCACTGCTTTGCCTCCGCTGATTTTATCTTGAACAACTGGCGCGTAAGAATCTTGATTATCAATCTTTCCGTCTCCATTTGTATCAATAATAGAAGAGCCGTCTAATAATATAGCGATGGGTTTTTGAATATTTCTACCAGTTATCTCTTCAAACAATTTCGCGCCCTCGTCATTAAATTGAAGCTGAATTTGAGGCTTATACGTTGTTTGATCAAAAATAACGGTTGCTTTCGTTAAATATTTCCCGGTTAAATCGGTTGGTTTAAAATACGGATTTTGCAAAGCTAACTGCCAGTCTGCAATTGTTGTAATATCCTCGCCTTTTGCCTGTGCATCCTGAAGCTCTTTTATTTTATCTAAAATCGGCTGGCTTTCATCTGCTGTTCTTTGTTCATCGAATTCAAGATATGGTGTTTGCCCAATCATTTGGATTGCCTGCTGAACGTCCGTAACTCCGGGCAATTCAACTATCAACCTGTCGTCTCCTTGAATTTGTACAACCGGCTCCGAAACTCCAAACATATTCACCCTTCTTTCAATAACATCTCTTAGCCCAGACATTGCTCCTGCCGAATCTGCAACATCGGTTAAATCGGCTTGATAAACTAAGTTTACTCCGCCCTGTAAATCGAGACCCAGAACATATGGCTTTTCAGGAAAGTGAGGAAGAGTCCACGACATCTTACTGTTCAAAAAATCAACTCCTTTATTAAAGTAATTTGGGTATGAAAAAATCCCAGCCAAGATGGCCAAGATTACAACGCCGATAAAAATATAATATTTCTGTGCCATTTTTAATTTAAAGTATAAAATTAGTATAACTCCGCTCCTTAAAATAGTCAATAAAAAAACCGCAACCCTGAGAGTTGCGGCATTTGAGATTTACATAAGCACTACCTGGCGAAGGGTTTGCAAACTTTCCTTTTGAGATTATAGAACCTCAGATGGAAAGTCCTCTTTTCCTTCGGCAGGGCGCCAAGATCTGCTTTGAGAGGAACCCCTTGGCAGACTATGGGGGCATATGTTTGGCGGAACCGTTGCTCGCGCCTTTCTTCCATGAGACGGTTATGTATCCACCGCTTAAACTCCCGCCGATTTCCGAACAGTTTGTCGGAAATTCTAAGCGCCAAAGAAGTCAGCACCGATATCACTGTTATCACAGTAAGAATCCAAATGGCTGTAACCGGCGTCCACCAGAAGGGAACACTTCTGAAGAAAATCCCCCAGGCACCGCATGTAAGGCCGAATGCTACAACAACGACAATCGGCATAAAGGGCACAAAGAACCTCGGATGCACCCCACCAGCTTCTTCAGTAAAGAAAATGGAATCCGCGATACATGTCCCAGCCAGCACATCTCCTGTTTTCGCCGAGAAAGGATGGACAATCGCGCCAAAATCCAATCCTCTGACTCCAATCCCGACGGCGAAGAAAAACGCAACGCAGAGACGTATAAGGATGAGTATTGGCAAATAGATTGCCACAACCAGTGGCTGTAGACTGAAGGCCAGTATGCATCTTTTGCGGAACTGGCACTGGTCTTTGGGACTCATCTCGTGCCAGAGATTTCCCCACCACCACAGCCAATGCGGAGGCTTCTTGGCAAAAAATTCCTTTGCCACATTTACAAAAATCTCTCCATAGCCTTCGCAAACAATGCCAAGGGGAAGATCTGTACATAGATCACCGCCGTAGCCGGTTAACCGAAGCCTACACTTCCCCCAATGGTCTGTTTCGAGAATCCATTTGACGCCATCCTTATCCAGACACGCAACGGTCGCCTGGATTCTGAATCTGCCGGGCAAACTGAAGGAAATGAATTCCATTTCCTGAGCCAAGGGTAGAAGACTTCTTCTCACCTCGTGCCCCTCTTCATCGGTCACCACCAAGAGAAGATACGGGGTCAGTTCCGACTTTTTCTTGATGGCTTCGAAAACCGGCGGACAGATACACCATCGCACAGCAGCCGTAGAGTCCCCGGCACTGGCCTTCTCATCAATAAAAAGGTGAATCTGCTTATGGCCGAGCTTTTCGCACTCTTCTTGCGCTGTAATCGTGCTCATTTTTAGTCTCCCATATAGAGTTGACAACGTTCTGGTCTTAACTAAACGATACTCAGATACTACCAATTATCAACAATTATGTCAAGACAATTAACATAATTTAGAACCGCCTTTTCGGCAGTTTTTCTGAATGGCTCAACGGCGTTGAGCCATTCAACTTTATAGCTTTTCTAAGATTTTCAATTCCAGTTCTTCCGTTTCTGTATCATAAACTGCAAAAGTGGGTTTATAAAACTGACCAGCAAGTTCGCCCGGATTTATCATATGTGTTTTTCCTACCTTTTCATCCCATGGACGATGCGTATGTCCATAAAAAACTATATCGTATTTTCCGGATTGAGCCATTTTTTTTGCTTCATTTGGAAAATGACAGAACGCAATTTTTTTGTTTCCGACTTCCAGTTCCATCTTTTCAGGAATATCGTCCAACTCAAAATCTGCATTTCCTTTTACAAAATGAATTGTCCCGCCCTTTGTCTCGCCGGAGCTATCGGCGGAGGCGGAAAAATATTTTTTAGCTTCGGCAATTGTTTCCTGACTTGAAATATCTCCGCAATGCAAAATCATTGAAATTTTTCCTGCCTCGCCCAAAGGCGGGTCTTTTTTTATCCAATCAATGGCCTTCTTGAAATTCGCCATATTGTTATGTGTGTCTGAAACAATCGCTATTCGCATAATCTAAAGATTTTAATTATAAAATCATTATGCCAATAAAAAAGCCCAATGTAAACCGTAGTTCACATTGGGCAAAATCCTTAATTCTCTTTAAGAACCCTTTTGATGACGGCGCGAAGCGCCAATAACGACGAGGGGTTCGCATCCAGAATGGGTCTCTGGGGACACAAAGCCGAAATCGCAGACAGTAAGTCTTCGTAAGCGCCAGACCCGACCATCGCGTTTATCATGGCTCCCAGTGTTGCCGCCTGGCTTGCAAGCGGACCCGAGCGGTTACTTACAAATATCTCTGTATCAGGTTTAAGCAAATTGAGCCCAACACCCATAACCTGGCGGAAAAATACCGAACGAGATAGGCCACCTGTCAGGACAAAATTGTCAATCTTGCCCCGAACTTCTTTTAGCATGGCTCTTACCAGCAAAAGAAGTTCAACGGCAATCGAGAACTGGGCGTTTGCCACAAGGTTCTGGCGACGACGATTGCTCTTCAAAATACTTTTCCGTTTTTTTTCCGGCCAGAATTGCAATTCGCCAGGAGACGCATGCGTTGCCAGGCGGTCAATCTCTGCCATACCCAACTCACTGGAATACCAGGATGCAAACTTGTTGTACCACTCTGCGCAGTCGGCCAGCATCATCAACAGAAGCCGGTCATTATAGTATTCAAAGCATGCCGCGTTTCCGGCAAGCTTTAAGCCCGGCTTGCACTTACGGACGACTGTACCACTGCTTCCAGCTGAAATGACAATGGTGTTGTCATCTGCCAATCCGCACCCCACGCCACCAGCGTGGTTATCGCCGAGAGATGAAATGATGTGCCAACCGGCAAGCTTAATGCTAAGCCTCAACCATTCTTTAGATGATCGCATCTCGCCATGATGACCGAAAACGCGTTCGACTAGCTTTCCGCTTTGAATCGGTGAAGGGAAAAGGCTCCAAAAGAGCTCCTGGTTCATTCCTCCTAACTCATAAACGTCATTAGACGCCGGTATTTTTTTGCTGCCCTGATCGAGCAGTCCATTGCTCAATCCGTCAGAGGTGCTTAGCGTAAAACGTCCGGTGAGGCGGGCCGCGATGTAGTCGCCCGTTGTCATAACTCGCGCGACTTTCTTGGCAATGTCCCGATCTTTGCGCAAAACCCATAGAAGTTTCGGCAAAATAAATCTCCACTCTATCTTGCCTACGGTGCTAACGACTTCGGGCATTAAGTTCAACATCTTTGTTTCCGCTTTCGCCACTACGCACTGCCAGCTTAAGGCTGGCATAAGCAATTCATGCTCCGGACCCAGCAGAACCATGTCGTGCTGCCGTACAGAAAACGACAAGGCACCATCCATGCTTGCAAAACTCCAGCCTTGTCCTTCCAGCTTGTTTAGCACCTCCAAAATCATACCCGGAACAAATTCCAGTTCGTGGGCGGGCTGGCCACGCCATGTCGTCTTCCCTCGCATAGGGATGCTGACAAAATCTTCTTTGCCGTCAACAGATCTTACTCCGCAAGACAATGCGGTTGTGCTCAAATCAAATCCCAAAAACTGTGCGTACATGTTTTGGTTCTCCTTCTCCTATGGTTTAGGATAATATGCCAATTGTCAAAGACGCCAATTTAATACTAATGATATTTATATTATTGTCAACGAAAAATCGGCTCCTCAGCCGATTTTTTAATCTAATTTATATTTTAAAATTTTTAGAAAATTTTGATTTATATATTTTTATTTCCCAAATATTTTAAACGCCTCATTGGCGTAAAATTTAATTTCAGGAAGAATATTAAATTCTGGGTTTTCTAAATCTTCTTTGCTAAACCATCTTATATCATTGTGCTCTTCTTTGTTGAAAATAAATTTATCTGATTTTGCTTTTGCAAAATATACCATGCCAATGTGTTTATGTGTTGTAGAAATGTCGTGCACGTCTAAAAATGTCGGAGCGTATAGCGGCGTAAAGTTAAATTCGGGGCTTACTATTCTTGGCTTTTCCCCAAAAATCTCCACGTCTAACCCACACTCCTCTTTTATTTCCCTAAAAAGCGCTTCTTCGGGGTTTTCGTTTAATTCTATATGTCCTCCTATCGATAGCCATCTTTTCACTTTTTTATGGTTTATCAATAAAACTTTATTGTCATAAACAATAAAGGCATTGGCTACAAAATCTATTAATTCATGTACGTGTGGCATAATTATATTTTTTTAATTATTCCCTTGAGACACAGTTGTTAAAATTATTAACAACCTTTTATATACTTTTTATATGATGGTTGCGAGCAGCTTCCCGCAAAAGTACAAAATTATTTTTTACTTTCATGTTCCCTCAACGCAATCGTTGAAGGCATTGACCTGATTATTATATGTTGCAATATTCCCTTTTACTTGCTCGGCCAAAGAATTATATTGGGTAATTAATTGATTATAATCATCTATCATTTGGCCATATGCCCCAGAATTTTTATTTGTACTTTCAATTTTATTTTTTGCTGTGTCGATTTCTGAAGACAACTCGTCTAACTGAGTTTTCTCTGAATCGATTTGATTTTTTAAAGCTTCGTTTGGCTGGGAGCAAGTTGAAAGCGGAAGCCCAAATTCTTGCACACCAATCCACACAGTTTCTCCTTTGTATGTTCCTTTTATTACCGCCACACCGATTTCGGTATATCTGTTGTTTAAAATATTTGCTCTATGCCCAGGGCTATTCATCCAATCTTGCACAACCTCCTGTTCTGAAGAAAAATTTCCCAAAATTAAATTTTCGCCCTCAACAATGTAATCATATTCATATTTTTGAGCCAAGTCTCCCGGCCCTACGCCAGATGGAGAAACATGCTCAAAATACTGATTTAGAAATAAATCATTGGCTTTGGCCGAGGCTACTGCATCAAGTTTTGTGTTTTCTTTTAAGGCCGGTAGGTTACCGTTATCTTTCCTTTGTAAATTTGTCTCTGCAATAATTTTACTTTGAAGCAGAACGATATTATTACTCGTTCCGCCAACATTCAAAGGAGTTGCTGTTAAAATTTGCTTTTGAACTTCTGAAATAATCTGCCCGATATCCTGGGTTTTTAATTCCCTAACTTTTTCATTAAAATTATTATAAAAATTTATTGCATCATCTCTAAAATAAATCCCCGCGCCAAACGCCGCGATTATTAATATGAAGGTTATTATTGCTTTAATTCTCATTTGACAAACATTGCTTTATATGAAAATATAAAAACCTACCATCTACTACTTAAGAAAGGAAACGGCTGATGGAAAACGAACTGTTTCATGGCACCTTAAAATCTGGAAGAAACTGGCACGTAGTTTTATGCCGGAAACCGGATGTAAGTCTTATTGAAGGTAGACACTTGATCCTTGAGTGCGACGGACAAACGTCCCCGGACGATCTGACCCCAGAGGAACTGTCTGAATTCAGATTGCTGGCGTTTATTATTGCTGAAAAGAACGCTACTACACCCGGCCGGTGGCGTGTGGACTTCAATGGACCTACAATGTCTTCTCGAAGTCATCTACACGCTCACATAAAACTACCCGACGGAAAAGACGAGTTATCCAGACTCGTCGGCTAATCTGGCCACATTCTCACACCTATCTCCATAAAGGAGCTGGGTGTTTTTTTATCTTCCATAGCGTTCTTCATTTTTAAATATTTCTCCAAATGTTAGAACAAATTGGGATTTTTTCTATCCAGTTTTTTGTAAACCTCGCTTACTGCTTCGCTCGGCTCTTTTTCTCCCCTCCTCATTTGCTCTAAGACATCCCTTGATTGAGAGACTTCACCACTATCAAAACCTTGCTCGGCCAGCATGTCTATATAAACATTAATTTGCATTTCGGCTTCCTCTTTTGTCCATTCCTTTGGCTCATTGTTTTCCGGTTTTTGTTCTTCTGATCTTTTATTAACTTCGTCCATATGATTGTTAATATTTAGTTGCTTAATTTTCTGTTATTTTCCATGGCAGTGCTTATGCTTTTTCCCTGAACCGCAAGGGCAAGGATCGTTCCTGCCAATTTTTTGTTTTCCAGATTCCACGGCGTGCGATTGTGGTAGAGATTTTTGTGGCTGGGTTAGGCCCGCCTTTAGAATGTTGTCTGCAATTTCGGCATCAATTGTCGCCAACAACTGGCCGAATGCTTTGTGCCCTTCGTTTTTGTATTCAACCAAAGGATCTCTGCCTGAATACGCCCGTAATCTTACAGAATCTCTGATGTGGTCCATATAAGACAAATGCTCTTGCCAAAGAGTATCCAAAACCTTCAAGCACACAAACTTTTCAACCTGACGCATATTATTTTCACCAAGCTCTTTTTCTTTTTTATTATATTCTTCTTTTGAAACTCCTGTCTTTTCAAAAATTCCCAAAACTTTTTCTTTTAGATTAGAAGTCTCCAAAAACTCTCTTCTTTTTTTGTAAACAATTTCTCTGTGCTTATTTAAAACATCGTCGTACTCAAGCACGTGATGCCTGGCGTCAAAATTAAACCCTTCAATTTTTTCTTGAGCAGATTCAATGGCTCCCGAAATCATCCCCGCCTGTATCGGTTCGTCATCGGGAATTTTTAAGGCAGTCATTAAATTTTTTATTTTGTCTCCGCCAAAAATTCGCATTAAATCGTCTTCTAAAGAAACAAAAAATTGAGTTGATCCCGGATCTCCCTGTCTTCCTGCCCTTCCCCTTAGCTGGTTATCAATTCTTCTTGCATCGTGTCTCTCGGTTCCCATAACGTGCAACCCTCCAAGACTTTTTACTTCTTCTGTAATTTCAGGCGTTGGTGGATTTCCACCTAAAATAATATCTACTCCACGACCCGCCATATTTGTGGCAATTGTTACCGCTCCTTTTTTTCCCGCCTGGGCCACAATTTCTCCTTCTCTTTCATGGTTTTTTGCATTTAAAATATTATGAGGAATGCCCTTTATTTCCAATAATTTTCCTAAATATTCATTTCTCTCAACAGACCTTGTGCCCACCAAAATCGGCTGTCCTTTTTTGTGCAATTCTTCAATTTCTTTTATAACCGCAGAAAACTTTCCGGCTTCTGTTTTAAAAACCTTATCTGCAAAATCCTTTCTTATTAAAGACTTGTGCGGAGGAATGGCAACCACTTCCAGCTTATAAACTTTATCAAACTCTTCAGCCGAAGTTAGGGCGGTTCCTGTCATACCGGCCAATTTTTTATACATCCTAAAATAATTTTGGAAAGTTATTGTTGCCATAGTTACAGATTCGGGCTTTACAATGGCGCCCTCTTTTGCCTCCACTGCCTGATGCAACCCCCCCGACCACCTGCGCCCGGGCAGTATTCTCCCCGTAAATTCGTCTATAATTAAAATCTCTCCGTTTTTTACAGTATAATCTCTATCTTTTAAAAATAGCGCCTTAGCCTTTAACGCAGACTCCAATTGATGGGTTGCGATAATATCGTTATCTAGCCAAGGATCAAATCCTAAGTTTTTAACAATTTTATTTTGGCCCTGATCTGTAAAAACAGCTGTTTTCATTTTTTCGTCAATTTCATAATCCGAGTCCCGTTGCAAAGGATCTACTACTTTTGCAAAAGTGTAATATTTTTCGGTGGTTTCTTGCACCTCCCCGGAAATTATCAAGGGCACCCGGGCCTCATCAATTAAAATTGAATCTACTTCGTCCACAATAACAAAATTATGCCCACGCTGAACCTGTTG
>Ga0265595_1001829_pt1 | contig 15547 bp, 15 predicted proteins | sample saktaG_15_FD_190148 | JGI IMG/M metagenome (GOLD analysis project Ga0265595, IMG submission 190148) | Saline water microbial communities from Sakinaw Lake, British Columbia, Canada - sak_2013_06_06_50m | ecosystem: Environmental > Aquatic > Non-marine Saline and Alkaline > Saline ... | reverse complement strand
CGGCACTGGGAAAGACAGTGTACAAGGACGTTGGCGCCATGTGGCACAACGTCTCCAAGAGCGGCAACGAATTCTACACGATGAAAATAGGCAAGCTCAAGCTGCTTGTCTTCCCGAACATCCAGCCGCGCTCAGCGGCTGTCTCTCCGGGAGATGCGCTCCCGAAGAACAGGGATTAAGGTTGGTGGGAAACATGGCAAGGAAAAAGGAGAGCGATTCCATGGCTGAGGAAACGGAAAAGAAAAAAGTTGTGAAGGACCTTGAGGACCTGCCTGGCGTTGGCGAGGTTTCCGCTGAAAAGCTTCGCAGGGCCGGCTATGACATTGAAAAGATAGCTGCAAGCTCACCCCACGAGCTTGACGAAATAGCCGACATCGGCGTGGAGACTGCGAAAAAGGCAATCGGGGCCGCGCGCGACTCGCTTGAGATGGGCTATGAGACTGCGGACAAGATTCTTGAGCGCAGGAAGCTTGTGGGCAGGATAAAGACCGGCTCAGAAGAGCTTGACGCGCTCATTGGCGGCGGCGTGGAGACAATGGCAATAACGGAATGCTACGGGAAGTTCTCGTCTGGCAAATGCGTGTCGTCAGATACCCCGCTTCTTTATTTTGGCGAAGAGGGCGCATGCCTTGCGCCCATTTCAGGCATTTGGGAGAAGCACCATGGTCCAGAATCCGAGGCCGACGGCGGCTTTGTCTCCGAACCATCATTAAAAGTCTCCGTGCTTACGCTAGGCAATGACGGCTTGCTCCATAAAGGCAAGGTCTCTCGCCTTTTCAGGGAGAAAGTGTCAGAAATACAGGAAATCCGCACTGACAGGGGCGCAGTGCTCAAGATTACAAAGCAGCACCCCCTTCTTACGCTTTCGGGGACCGGGCTGGAATGGAAGTCCTCGGGCTTTGTTTCCGAAGGGGAATACATTGCCTCAACTGAAAACCTGCAGTTTTCCGGGAATGACAGCATAACGCCGGATGATGCCTATTTCCTGGGGCTGTTCGTGGCAGAAGGCACGGCAAATCCCCTCTCAATAACAAACTACGACGGCAAGATAAATAAAAAACTGCACAGCTACCTTTGCGCGAAATTCGGGCACGGCTTCACCTTCAGGGAAAAGCGCGGGCAGACGCTGCTCCGAGTTGACGTGAAGCCGCTGCTTGGCAAGCTTACTAAGAGCAACTCAGCCACCAAGTTCGTGCCGGAAAGCGTGCTTGGAGGAAGCAATGCAGTGGCGCGCGCATTCCTCTCGGGCTATTCTGACGGCGACGGATTCCTCTCCAACTGCCCGGAATTCTGCACAAAATCGCCCCTGCTTGCCTCGCAGCTCACCTACCTGCTTGCAAGGTTTGGCATTCCTTCCACTGTAACAACAAAGGCAGTAAAAGGCAGCACATTCTACCGTGTGTATGTGCCTGAGCAGGAAGGCAAGGAAAAGCTTCGTGAAGCGCTGGCGCCGGGCACCAAGGACACGCAAACAGTGACAGTGCAAAACAGCGTCAGGCGCACGAAATTCGGTGCGCCTGCGCTGCCTGCCCGCGCCATCCTGAGAAGAACACACGCAAAGCTTTCCGGCTCGCGCAAGCGCGGCAGCGGCATTTCCAAAAAAGAGATAGCAAAGGGCGAGTATTTCTCGCTTTACTGGAACTACTTGGCGAGAAAGCCCTCCATCAGGGCAATGCCAAAGGCAAGCCTGCGCCTGGCAGTGAAGTTCTACGATGAGAGGCTTGCCTCGCTTGGCAAGCACTTTGATGCGCTTTCCGCCCCGTCTCAGGAAAACCTGGCTTGCGCCATGCGCGAGCTTCCCTTCCAAAACAAGGCGTTTTATGCCAAGCTCGGCATGAAGAAAAGCTCGTTCGAGAACTACCTTTGGCGCGGCGTGCCAAAGGCAAAAGTGGCCGAGGTGGCATGGGCAATCCGCACGGCAATAAAGGAAACAGTTTCCGATGCCACGCTCCAAAAAGACCTCCGGACGCTTCGCATGCTGGCTTACGGCGATTTTGGCTTTGAGCGCATCACTTCAATCCGCGGGCTTCCCTACGACGATTATGTGTACGACATCACAGTGGATGGCACGCATAACTTTGTGGGTGGAAGCAAGCCCATGCTGCTGCACAACTCGCAAATCGGCTTCCAGTTATCAGTGAACGTCCAAAAGCCGGTGGAGCAGGGCGGCTTGGGCGGAAATGTGCTTTTCATTGACACTGAGAGCACCTTTCGCCCTGAAAGGATTGCGCAGCTTTCTGAAAACATTGGCATGAACCCGGATGATGTTCTGAAGAATATCTCGGTGGCAAAGGCGATAAACTCAGACCACCAGATGGTGCTTGCGGACAAGATGGAGGAGATGATAAAGCAGAAGGGCATACGCCTCATTGTCATCGACTCGCTCACCTCGCACTTCCGCGCGGACTATGTGGGCAGGGGCGCCTTGAGCGACAGGCAGCAGAAGCTCAACAAGCACATCCACACATTGCAAAAGCTTGCCGACAAGTACAATCTCGCGGTTTACATCACGAACCAGGTGATGGACAACCCGGGAATAATGTTCGGCGACCCCACCACTCCCATCGGCGGGCATGTGCTTGCGCACGCGGCAACCTACAGGATATACCTCCGCAAGGGCAAGGAGGAAAAGCGCATCGCGCGCCTTGTAGACTCTCCCAACATGCCGGAAGGCGAGTGCGTGTTCAAGGTCACGCCCAAAGGAGTGACTGACTAATTTTCTTCTTTTTTCTTTCTTTTTTTCCCCAAATTGCGATAGCTTTTTAACTACACATTAGTAGAAAAAAGACCATGCTTCAACAGAAACCAAAGCAATCGGAGTTTAACAGCCGGGGCGGCTTCAAGCGCGAGAGGCCGCAGCGCAACGGTAGGTATGGCGATGCTGGCCAAAAATCCGACCACTTCAGCCGCGCGCACCAGGGTCAGAAGGACGAGCCAAGCTACCGCAACGGAATAATGCGCGACTAACGCGCGTAGATAAGGATAAAAACGGCATCTTCCTTCTTCTCTCATGTCAAAATCAACCTGGCTTGCCACGCCCAACATTGCGGTGGTGAAATACTGGGGCAAGCGCGATTCAAAGCTCAATCTTCCCTACAACGGAAGCGTTTCAGTGACAATGGACGAGACAGTGAGCACGCGCACCACCGTTGAGTTCTCACCTTCGCTTTCGCGCGACACATTTTCCCTTAATGGAAAAATCGCAAAGCCGCTAGAGACCGCGCGCGTTTCGTGTGTGCTTGACGCAGTTAGGCGCGCAGCCGGCATCAAAACGCGTGCGCGCGTATACTCTGAAAACAATTTTCCAACAGCGGCAGGCATAGCCTCCTCGGCATCAGGCTTTGCAGCGCTTGCCTGCGCTGCTGCAGATGCAGCCGGCATGAAATCATCAAGCAGGCAGCTTTCGCTATTCGCGCGCATGGGCTCAGGCTCAGCCTGCCGTTCAGTAATAGGTGGCTTTGCTGAGTGGAAAAAGGGCAGCAAGAAAGACGGAAGCGATTCGTTTGCAGCGCAAATCGCGCCAGCCTCGCACTGGCCTACACTTCGCAATGTGATTGCAATCACAGACGCAGGAAGAAAGCTTATTGGCTCAGACATCGGCATGCAGCTCACAGTGACTGGCAGCGCGCTTTACAAGGAAAGGCTTCGAAAAATGCCCACTCTGATTCGCGAAATGAAAAGCGCCATCCTTTCGCGCGACCTTCCTTCTTTCCTGTCGCTTGCCATGAAAGAATCCTCAAACATGCACGCAGTGATGCTGGATTCCACTCCTCCGATAATGTACCTCAATGACACAAGCCGCGAAATAATGCGCGCAGTGAATTCTTTCAACGATGAAGCAGGGGAAATCGTGGCAGGCTACACGTTTGACGCAGGCCCGAACGCGCACGTATACACAACTGAAAAGAACGCGCGCAAAATCGAGCGAATGCTATCTGGAATAGAAGAAGTGAAAAAAACCATAACCTGCCGCGCAGGCAGCGGGCCGAGACGGCTGCGGGAAAAGGACGCGCTGTTCTGATTGGCACAAGCAGTCTAGTGTCACTAATTCTCTTTATGCTGTCTATAAGCTTATATGCTGTTATTCTATAAATTACAACATATAAACCTTAAGCCGTGAGTGACATGGTTCATAAGTCGAACAAGCAACATTCGTCAACCAAAACGCCCAGCAGCCAGATAGTTTCAGGGCAGTCAACCAGGTTCTATAAACGCAATAAAGAAGCGGATTTGCAAGCAAAGCGCAAAATCGGCCAGTATTATGATGGTGACACTGCTGGCGATCTGTTAGGGTTGCCTGGTGCTGGAATCATCGCGTTAATGTCCGGCGACCAACTTCACCCCCCAATGGTCTTCAACGATAAATTTTGGAGCGACGGTCGCCTCTGGCAAGAGGGCGCAACCGAATCCGTCCGGCAGCTTGCCAATCTGGCTGGAATAAACGCCAATTCTCGTGTTTTGGATGTTGGTTGCGGCATAGGCGGTGCATCGAGGCTTCTGGCTAAAGAATACGGTTGCAATGTTAAAGGATTGAACATAAGCAGCTTGCAAATTGAAACTGCCAAACTGATGACTAGCGTTTCCGGTCTTGCAGATAAAATCAGTTTCATAATTGGCGACGCTGAAAGCATCCCCTTTCCAGACTCTTCTTTCAACCACGTCTGGTCTATGAATATGTTTTATCATATTCCAGATAAAACTGCCGCGTTCAAGGAGTTTGCCAGGGTTATTGAATCGGGTGGCTTGCAGAGTATATCAGTTTCATGAAAGATGCCGGGATGCACATAGAAAGACTTCTGGACTTGAGCCCAGTCGGTAGCATATTGATGCCCAAGTACTTCAAGTGCGTTTTCGAGTCTTACTTTAAACCGCGCATTATGGAGCTTTTTCCGAAATTCGGCTTGCAAATTGCAAACTCGTTATTGAAGGATATAATGTACACTGTTCAGCTGTATCAAGAAGGAAAATTCGGCTATTACCAGCTCTGTGCCCGCAAGTAAATTAACCTTTTCATCCCCCATCGTTATCATGGATGGTTCTGCCAAACCAAGAAAAATAATCCACAAAAAAATTGTGGTCGACAAGGTTCTAAACACCAATGTGCACGTGGATGGGGGGTGGTTTTGGACCAAATACTCCGCAAACCCATACCTTGGTTGCGAATATGGCTGCGCGTACTGTTTCCTCCGGGAGAACCTGTATGGACTTAATGTAAAGAACCGCGAGACCTCTAGCCTCGTCGATCCATTCTCTCAATTTATCAGGGTGAAGATCAACGCGGAGGATATCCTTTCACGCGAACTTCCAAAAATCCCCAAAGACGTTATCGTTACTGGTGATTACCAGCCAGCCGAGAGGATATTCAGGATCTCCAGAAAACTTTTGAATGTCTGCCTGAAAAACAGGTTTCCAACCTTAGTAATAACAAAATCGCCCCTTGTGCTGCTAGATGCAGATGTAATCCTGAAAATAGCCAAATCCTCGTGGGCTTGTGTTGTCTTCAGCATAACTTCCCCCAAATCTTCAAAATATGTTGATTGTTGTGAGCCCTATGCGCCATCAACAGCAAGCCGGTTCGCAGCCATGAAACGGCTCAGTGCCATGGGGGTAAACACCGGCACGGCTCTGATGCCAATATTGCCTTTCATAACCGACAGCGATGAAAATCTTGAGTCAATAGTCAGTTTGACAAAGGAAAATGGCGGAAGGTTTGTCCTAGCTGGAGGGCTTGTTTTGGGAAGCGGGCAGTCAGAGCACCTCTACAAGTCGCTTGCCAAATACGATCAAAAGTTGCCTGAAAGATACAGGGTACTTTATGGGCACGGCTTTTCACCGAAAGACGCCACATGGGCTGTTTTAGGCACAAAGGTCAAGAAATTATGTCAAAAATACGGCTTAGGCTATAGAGTCAGGCGTTTCATACCTGATTCTCCTCTGGCAATCAACAAGAAGATAAGCGAATACCTGTTTTTGAGGGTATACGACATGGAACTTGATCAAGCCCCAAAACACAAAATCAAACAGTTTCGGAAACTTGCTTGGCTGGTGGACGAAGCTGTTTCGCCAATAACCGAAATGCTTTCCAAAAATGAGCAAATTCCGGGCGATCCAGGTTCGGTCATACTCAAACAAGCACTGGCAGAGTGCTCAAAATCGCAATAATGGGCATTGCTGTTTCGTTACCTTCGCTTTTTCACATCCAATTTTTGCTGATGCAAAAATGCTGTCAAAAAACGCCTAGCGGCGTTTTTTAACATCCCAGATGAACTTGTCCATCTTCACAGGGGTCACGGTTATCTCAAAACCATAGCCGTTTTCAGCAATGAACGCCTTTATCTTCTCGTTTATCCCTTCTGCAACCGGGTCGTTGTTCATCCAGGAAGTGGATTTGCCGACGTTGAGGCAGTCTGCAACAAGCCCGGCATCCAGGTCTGACACACCCATTGACATCACCTTGTCATGCACCTCTTTAGGGGTGAGCTTTGCTAGGGCTGCCTGCGGCACAACTGAATCCATCCGATCGCCTCATCCCCTATTCTCAAAAAAGGTTTATTTAGCTTTCTTACGCGAACACACCATGCCACCTGAAAAGTCCTGCGGCGCCATCATCTTCCGCATCGAGGAAGGAAAGCGCCTTTACCTGCTTCTCCATTACACTGGCGAGCACTGGGATTTCCCCAAGGGACATGTTGAGGCCGGCGAAACAGAGGGGCAGACCGCTTTGCGCGAGATACAGGAGGAAACCGGCATCTCGCAGCTTGAGATGGTGCCTGGCTTCCGCCAGCGCATCTCCTACTCTTTCAGCCGCGCAAACGAACTGGTGCCCAAGCACGTAATTTTCTTCCTTGCAAAAACCAGCGAGGGATCAGTGCAGCTGTCAGACGAGCACATGGGCTTTGAGTGGCTGGAATACAATGAGGCAAAAAAGCGCTTGACATTTGAGAACGCAAGAAAGCTCCTTGAAAAAGCAGAGGCGCACTTACTTTCCCCTTCGCCTGTCTAATTTCCTTGGCTTTGCTTTTGCGCCGCCCTTCTTCCTTCCACTTGCTTTTCCTCTCCTTGCAAGAAGAATGGCAAGCAGCCGCTTGAGTTTCTTGGACTTGAAATTCCTCACAATTAGTGTAGCCTTCCCCCTCAGCTCCTTTTCAGGCATGGTGGTGGAAAGCGCCACGCACGGCATTCCAGCGGCAGCGGCGGCCTCCACTCCGGACAGCGCGTCCTCGAAAACAATGCACTCCGAGGGCTTGACGCGCAGCCTCTTTGCAGCGCGCAGGAAAATCTCAGGGGCAGGTTTTCCGCGCCTCACCTGCTCGATTGCAACGAACGGCATGTTCTTCAGGCCTGAAGAGCGCAGCGACTCCTCAACATGGTTGATGTGCCCGCCCGATGCCACTATCTCCTTCACGCCGCTTTGCGCAAGCAGCTTATGCACTTCTGCAAAGCCTTCAGTGACAGGGAGCTTGTTCTTCCTGATTTCCTTCATGTAAATATCGTTCCTCTTCTTCACAAGCTCGCGCGCATCCTCCTTTATTTTGTACTTCTTCACCAAGTCTTCAAAAATCGCATACGAGCCAATGCCAGTATAGACCCTCTTCCAGTGCGCATTGTCAATCTTCACGCCGTACTTGTCAAGCGCGCGCTCGAACGTGCGCGGATGCACCATCTCCGAATCCACAATCACACCGTCCAAGTCGAAAATCACTGCCTTGAAGCTGGAAAGCGCGGAGAACGGGACTGGCTTGGTCGGGGCTTTTTTGCGCGAGCCCCTGCCAGAGGAATCACTGCTTTCATCCAAACGGCTCTCTGGCGAGTTTTTTCCAATCTTTTTACCCCTGCCAAAATCCTCATTCCTGTTAAACTTGCTGCCTCTGCAGCAATCGTTGTTCCTCTGTTCACCATGTTTTGCTTCCAGCGCATTCCCTGTAGCAGCCGGCTCCTCTTTTTTGAGTTTTGCTGCGTATCCATTTTCAAGCCGCGCAGGAAGCTTGATGGTGCTGGGAGCAGTCTCAATAATTGCTTTCATTTCTGTTGTTTTGTGTTCTTCAATTGCCAAGCTCTCGGCAAGAACAGGCATCTGCGCAAGAATGGCAGGCACGCTTTGCTGCACTACTCGCTCACCATTCACGGCGTCAAACCATGACTGGCTTTCCAACACCATCTCAGGCTCAGGCGCGCCAAAAATGCGTTCAGGCACAGCAACAGGCGCCTCATCGCGCGCTGCGCTTGCCGGGAGAGAAAACGAGAACGCAAATCCGTCAAAAGAGAAAACTGGAGATGGAATAGCCGGTTTCTTGCCCGCAGAATCGGCAAACGTACGCCACTGCAAGTAATGGAACCTACATTCCTCGCCCATGCTGCCAAGGTAGTATTTGCGCATCATTCTGCCGATGTCTGCCATCCTCAGGTCTGCGCTGGTAAATTCGTCAAGCTGGAAAGCAGCATGCAATCCGTCGTAGCGCGTGGTCAGGGTGCCTTCTGGCTCGCGGTGGTCAAAGACAAGGAACACTTCCACCGCCATGTTCTGCGCAAACTCCTTGGTGGCCAGTACATGGCGCAAGTCAAGATAAACCCTTTTCCCATCCTTCTCGGTGTATGGCAGATATCTCTTGCCAGTTCTCCTGTCCACAAACGCAAAATGGTAATAGCTCGAACGCTGGCCCTCGACAATATCAACCTGCTTGCCAAGCTCATGGTTCTTGAATTCCACGCTGAATGCCTTTTCAAAAAAAGCCAGGAGCTGGTCCTGCCTGTCAAACTTCACTCTGCGGGTTTCGCTTTTTCCATTAGGAAGGCAGACCTTGAACTCCAAAAAATAAACGTTCTTCACAATCCCACACCCACAGCGCAGGCTGGATTGGCTTGGCAACGTTTAAAATGCGTGCTGCGCGCGAAAGCAAGAGTTAGTAGTCAATGCCGCAGCGCGAAATTACGCCTGCATCAAAGGGGTGTTTTTTCTTCTGCACATAGGCGACATAGTCTGCGATTTCCTCAATTGCGGGGGTGGAGCCCCTGCCGGTAAGGATGATTTCACAGTTCTGCGCGCGGCTTTTGACAATGGCAAGCACTTCCGCCTCGCTTACAATGCCTTCCTTCATTGCCCAGAAAATCTCATCAAGCACTACAAGGTCGAACTTACCAGATGAGCAGAAGTCCGCCGCGCGCGAAAATGCCTGGCGTACAAGTTTCCTGTCCTCGTCATTTATTGCAAAGCAGCCCTTGCAAAACACCATGAAGCCCTTCTCATGCAGCTGCTCCACATGCTCCCCTTGCCTCTCGCAGTATTTTGTGCCGCTCACAACAGTCACGCCAAGCTTTTGCAATGGCGGGATTTCGCTTGACAGGCCACCTTTTAGGAACTGGACAAAAGCGGCATTCATGCCCCTGCCTGCTGCGCGCACCGCTATGCCTATTGCGGACGTGGTCTTACCATTGCCATCCCCTGTAAGCACATGCACAAGCCCTGCTTTCCTCTGGTGCTCAAGCGCCTTTGCGGATTCCATGCGCAAGATTGGGGCGGCAAGATTATTATATCTGGCTTTCAGGAAAATCCACGAGCTTTAGCGGTGGATAAAAACGAGCACCGGCATCCTACTTCCACAAAACATATAAAGAATCAAAGATGAAAATAAGTAAAGTGAAGATATGAAAATGTACAGTTTCAGAATCTATCCAAGTAATGCGCAAGACAAGGAGATGATAAGGCAGCTCTTCCTAGCCAAAAATCTTTGGAATGATATCCTCGCGCGCTGTAAGATATTCTACAATGATTTTGGAAAGTTTCCATCCAAACGCTCAATTGCAGTCATGACCAAAAACTCCGGCATGTACTCTCAGGCTGCACAAGAGGTTGGTTTCAGGGTTGAGAAAAGCATTTGGCACTACATCGCCATGAAGAAGAAAGGAATGAAAATAGGGTTTCCGCGTTTCAAATCGATTGACAGGCTGAAGAGCCTGAATTACCCTCAATCTGGTTTTTCACTTGGCAAAAAAATCAAGGTCACACCAATCGGGGAAATAAGCATTGTCCAGCACAGAGAAATCAAAGGTTCAATAAAGACACTAACGCTCAAAAGGAAATCTTCTGGCAAGTGGTTTGCCTGCTTCGCTGTTGAGGAAATCCCATTCGTCAAGGTATCTAATGGCATGTCTAGAATCGGCATAGACCTTGGGCTCAAGAAACTCGCAACTCTGTCAGATGGCACGACGGTGACGAACCCAAAGATTCTCAGGATGCATGGGGAACGTCTTGCCCGGCTGCAAAGGCAGTTCTCTGGAAAGAAGAAGAGCAGCCAGAACAGGAAGAGGATGAAAAGAAAAGTTGCATTTGCCTACGAGAAGGTCGCCAACGCAAGGAAGGACTTCCTCCACAAGCTTTCTCACAATCTTGTCAATTCATATTCATTAATAGCCCTCGAGGACCTGACTTCTCAGGAAATGGCTAAACAGAAATTTGGGAAGCAGATAAACGATGCCGGATGGGACACATTGGCAAACATGCTGCGCTACAAGGCTGAAAGCGCTGGTTGCGAGATAGTGTTTGTTAATCCTGAAGGTACAACGAAAACATGCTGCATATGCGAAAGCAGAAAGGATATGCCGCTAACAGAGAGAACATACCTCTGTGATGTGTGTGGCAACCATATGGACAGGGATCTGAATGCAGCATACAACATACTCAAAAGAGCTACCGAAGGACATTCGGGAAGTAACGCTTGTGGAGAAGCCTCACGAAAGGCGTCGGCGAAACAAGAAGCCCACACTCTTGATGGTGGGGGCATGCCACTACTCCTTTCTTCGCATTCATGATTATGCACGCGGCTGAACTGTACAGGCAAATGCCGGGCAAGGCGGTTTCATGCAACTTGTGCCAGCGCCGATGCTACATAAAGAACGGCGAGCGGGGCTTTTGCCGCGTGCGCGAGAACCGCGACGGCAAGCTGTTCTCGCTCAACTACGGCAAATGCGTCTCATATTGCAACGACCCGATTGAGAAAAAGCCATTCTACCACTTCATGCCCGGCTCGCAGGTATTTTCATTTGCCGCGGCCGGATGCAATTTCCGCTGCGAGCATTGCTTCACAGAAGGTACTTTTGTGTGCATTAAAAATGGCGTAATCGTTTTCAATGAGCTTTTTGAAAACGGCGTGCCAGAGAGAAAGGCTTTTGACGGTACCGAGCTGATGGTGCCTGGTCATCAACGCGCATATGGTGCAAGCGGGAAACTGCAAAAAATCGTCAGAGTCTCAAGGCATTACTATGATGGTCCGACACTCGTTATCAAAGCGGCTTATTTGCCTCCTGTCGAATGTACGCCCGACCACGATTTGCTTGTTTTTAAGGGGGGACATTTGCAAAAAATTGCCGCCTGTGGGGTTAGGAAGGGGGATATTCTTGTCGTTCCCAAACTCAAAAGAGCCCGAACTAGCAAAAGTATCAAGCTAAGCGAGATTCTTGGCCGTATAAAAGCCTCGGCAAAGAAATCAGGGAAGAAAACGGCGCTCAAGAACATGGGCGAGATAGTAAAGATGAAAATGACTGGTGCAACTTCAAGGCAGATAGCTGCCAGATTTAGCCTGCATCCGGCATATGTCCGAACCTTTCTGTCGAAGTACCGCAAGCATGGCGAGTCTATCGCCTGCAACCAAGAAATTTCATTAAAAAAGAAAGACGGGAAGGTACGTTTCAACTATGGCAAGGGGTGTGAACTGGCTGATGAGATTCAAATAACGGAAGATTTGGCAGCACTGCTCGGCTTCTTTTGCGCGGAAGGCTCTTTCAGCAAATGTCCTGAAAGACCGAACTCATATTCCATGCGGTTCTGCTTGGGAAAAACTGAAACTGGGTTAGCTGCAGAAATAATGGACCGTTTCTCCAGGGTGTTTAAAACCAAACTTGTAATGGAGAATTGCAGAACGACACTGGTGCTTCGTTGCAGTAGTAGTATCCTCGCCCTCTTTTTTGGGGTTGCGTGCGGGCGCTCTGCCTATGAGAAAAAGGTGCCCGGCTTCATATTCGATTCAGACGATTCAATAATCCGCGAATTTCTGATTGCATACAATAAGGGGGATGGATGGAATAAGAAGGGAAATCACCCGTTAAGCGTTGACACTGTCTCAAAACGGTTGGCTATTGGCGTGTTCAGCCTTTTTCTGCGCTTGGAAATTTTACCTTTTTATCACGAATATACTCCTCCTGAAAACACAGTCATAGAAAGGCGGAAAGTTCGGCAGTCAACATTGTATTATGTAAAGCTTTATTCCGAGGAAATGCGAGCCAGATTTGAAAAAAGAAAACCTGCGGGCATTAGACGAAGAAATTATGGGGAAAACGACTCTTTCTTTTTTGTGCCCGTGAAAAAAATAACTGAAAGAAATTATTCAGGCTATGTCTACAACATGGAAGTTGAAGGCGAACACTCCTATTTAGCAAATTTCGTGGGCGTTGCAAACTGCCAGAACTGGGAAATAAGCCAGCCAAAAGGAATTTTCGGGCAGGAAATCCCCCCGCAGGGGCTTGTGGACTTGGCAATTGCCCACAAATCAGTTGGCATTGCTTATACCTACACCGAGCCCACCATCTTCTACGAGTACGCAAAGGACACCGCACTCCTTGCGCGCGAAAAAGGGCTGTACAACGTGTTCGTGACAAACGGCTACCAGACACCCGAAACAATCGGGACGCTCTCCTGGCTGGACTCGGCGCGCATTGACCTGAAGGCATTTGACGACAAGTTCTACACAAAAATATGTGGCGGGGCTCACCTTGAGCCCGTGCTGAAATCGATAAAGCTCCTGCACAGCAAGATGCATGTGGAGATAATCACGCTTCTAATACCAACGCTGAACGACTCTGACGAGGAGATACGCGCGCTTTCAAAGTGGGTAAAGGAATTGGATGCCGACATCCCGCTGCACTTCACAGGCTACTACCCTTCAAACAGGATGACCATTCCTTCCACCCCTGCTGAAACGCTCCTCAGGGCGCGAAAAATCGCAATGGGGGAAGGGCTGAAGTACGTTTACACTGGCAACCGGCCTGGCGATGAGGGAGAGAGCACATACTGCCCTGCTTGCGGCTGCTGCGTGATAAAAAGATTCGGATTTAAAGTGCTGGAAAATCGCTTGTTGGGGGGAAAATGCCCTGGGTGTAGGGCAAGCCTGCCGATAATAACGAATTGGAAAAAGGGAAGGAAGAGTTAATCCCCTACCATCGCATCTGCCTCGATTTCAACAAGCCATTCTGGATTGATGAAACCCGAGACTTCAACGAACGTGCGGGCTGGTTGTATGCTTGAGAAAAATTCCCCGTGCGCTTTTGCCACAGCTTCCCAGTCCGAGACGTTTTTGAGGTAAATTCTCGTTCTGACTATGTCTTTTAGCCCTGCACCAGCCTTCCCAAGCACATCATTGATTATTTCAAGGCAGCGTTTAGCCTGTCAGTATGCATCACCAGGGGCATGTACTGTGCCATCCTTTGCAATCGGAGCGGTGCCGGACACTGCAATTATGTTGCCTATGCGCACTGCCCTGGAGAATCCTATTTGTTTCTCCAACGGTTGATTGTAAGTGATGTTCTTTCTTGCCATGTAAATTCCTCAGAGCGCACCGATTTTTTCCATGTGCGCGCGCCTTCTCTGCAGAAGCTCAGGTGTGCCGATGTCCTTCCTGTGCCACACGCGCCCCTGCACTGCGCTGCACGCGCTCTCTGCGACCTTTTCAGCCTCGTGTATGAGGCCCGCAATTCCCACCAGCCCCATGGAGCGCGAGCTTTGGGTGTAAATGGCACCATCTTTCTCGTACACTGAGGCATAGTAAACGCGCGCGCCAGAGGCGGCAAGCGCAGATTTGTCAATCTTCAGCGGCTGGTCAGTGACCGATTTTCCTGGATAGCCCTCAGGCACCAAATACTTGCACACTGTCGCCCTTTTCGCAAACTTCGGCGCCTGCTTGATGCCTCCATGCGCCATCTGCTCAAGAATCCCGTACAAGTCGCTTTCCATGATGGAGAGCACATTCATTGCCTCCGGGTCGCCAAAGCGCGCATTGTACTCAATCAGCTTCACGCCGCTTGCCGTTGCCATGAAGCCTCCGTAAAGAATGCCAATGAAAGGCCTGCCTGTCTTTTTGTGGAATGCCTCGATTGTTTTCTGCATTATGCCAAGCGCCTCTTCCTGATGCGCGCGCTTCAGGAAAGGAAGCAGGTGGTTGGCATCTGAGTAGCTTCCCATGCCGCCCGTGTTGGGGCCCACGTCTCCTTCATATGCACGCTTGTGGTCCTGCACAAGCGGCATGGCATGCACTTTCTTGCCGTCTGAAAAAGCCTGCAGCGAAAATTCCTCGCCATCCAGCTTTTCCTCAATCACAATGCTTGCCATTCCGCCAAGCTTGGCAGACAGAAGTTCGGACGCGTATTTCTTTGCTTCCGCGCCATCAGCAAGCTGAAAGCCAGTCACCTTCACGCCCTTGCCGCCTGTCAGGCCTGATGGCTTTACCGCCACCTCGCCTGCGCATGAGTCAATGAACGAGTGTGCCTCTCGCTCAATGCTGAAAATCCCAAATTTCGGCGAGCCTGGCACGCGAAAGTCGCGCAGCAGCTCCCTGCAGTATGATTTGTCCCATTCCAGCCGCGCAGCCTCGCGGGTGGGCGCAGCGCAGGGCACGCCTGCTATCATCAGTGCGTCCGTCACGCCGGCTGCAAGAACAGCATCAGGCGAGGGAAAGGCAAGCGAAATTCCCTTTCCCTGCACAAACTTCGAAACCCGTATAGGTGCGTGTATGTCTCCAATCGCCATCTTGCCGTCGCTTTGCTTCACAAGCGCGGCAATGCCTGGGTTGTTTGCAGACATGAAGGCAAAAAGCCGCACATTGGCGTTCCTGCAGACAGTATCTGCTATCGCATGCTCGCGCGCGCCATTGCCCACAAGGAGGAAGTTTTCCATATCGACCACTGACGTATTTTGGCTGTGAGGCTTTATAACGTTTTTAGCCCAATTCCTTGCCGGGTGGTATTGATGCCAAACACATTAGTCATCGGCGCAGTAGGGCAAATAGGAACCGAGCTTACCATGGAGCTGCGAAAAAAGCACGGCGGCAAAAACGTGGTTGCCTCCACGCGCAAAACACCATTCCCAAAAGAGATGGAAGAGTCCGGCCCATGCCTCTACTTTGACGTGCAGGACAAGGAAGCAATGAAAAAAGTGGTAAAGGAGCACAATATCGACACAATCTACCAGCTTGCCTCGCTCCTTTCCGCAACAGGAGAGCAGAAGCCTGACTTGGCATTTGACATAAATCTCATTGGCCTGAAAAACACGCTTGATGTGTGTCGCGAGTGCAATGTGAAAAAGATTTTCTGGCCATCATCAATCGCTGCATTTGGCCCAACCACGCCGCGCGACAACACGCCCCAGGAGACAGTGCTTGAGCCAACAACAATGTATGGCGTGACAAAGGTGGCAGGCGAGCTTCTAATGCAGTACTATTACAAGAAATACGGGCTGGACACGCGCTCCATCCGCTACCCTGGTCTGATTTCCTACAAGGCAGAG
>Ga0265595_1001828_pt1 | contig 15556 bp, 16 predicted proteins | sample saktaG_15_FD_190148 | JGI IMG/M metagenome (GOLD analysis project Ga0265595, IMG submission 190148) | Saline water microbial communities from Sakinaw Lake, British Columbia, Canada - sak_2013_06_06_50m | ecosystem: Environmental > Aquatic > Non-marine Saline and Alkaline > Saline ... | reverse complement strand
AGGAGACGAGATAAAAGGGAAAGTAACCAAATTTTCTGCTTTTGGCGCGTTTGTTGAAGTTGCTCCAAAAATCAGGGGATTGTGCCACATATCAGAATTTGAATCAAAAGAAAAAATGGAAGAACAGCTGAAAATTAACGAAACCTACAACTTCGAGGTTCTATTAATAGAACCGAAAGAGCACAGAATGAGCTTGAAATTAGCTTCTTAACTTTTAGCTTCTTAACTTTTAGCTTTAACAAAAACGAGTGGTGCCACTCGTTTTTGTTATTGAATTTCGTTTTAGAATATGGTAAATTAATAGACATAAAACGAATTTACACTAATTACGAATTGGGAAACTACGAATTTCCACAAATCACGAATTATTTTATTCGTGATTCGTGAACATTCGTTCAAATCAAAAATTCGTGATTCGTGAGAATTAGTCTGCAAAATGAATCCTCTTTTTAAAAATTTTGTATTTATTATATTAATCCTTCTAATTGTCGGCTCGGTTTTCAGTTTACTTTACTACCCAGCCACAACTCCAAATGAAATATCTACAACGCAGTTAGTTTCAGATATAAACAGCAATAGCGTTAAAAAAATTACTGTTTCTGGAGATGTTTTAGATGTTGTATATAACGATGACAAAACCGCCACATCAATGAAAGAATCCGGCACAGGATTAACCGACTTATTAATAAACTTAGGCGTTGATAAAGACAGTTTGCAAAAAGTTGAGGTATCAAATCAAGTCGCAAAACAGGATTTATGGTCTTGGCTGACTCCGCTCTTAATTTTTGGTATTTTGCCATTAGCTGTTTTTGGATTTTTCTTTTGGACAATGATAAAACAAGCAAAATCTGGAGTTGTACAGGTGTTTGATTTCACAAAAGCCAAAGCACGACTTTTTGGAGCCGAAGGCCACGGAAAAGAAAAAATAAACTTTAAAGATGTGGCTGGATTAAAAGAGGCGAAAGAAGAACTGGTTGAAATTGTTGACTTTTTAAAGTTCCCCAAAAAATATCTGGCAATGGGAGCTAAAATACCAAGAGGAGTTTTGCTTGTGGGAGCTGCCGGCGTTGGAAAAACCTTGCTGGCAAGAGCAGTTGCAGGAGAAGCCAATGTTCCTTTTATGTCGGTATCTGGCTCTGAGTTTGTTGAAATGTTTGTCGGTGTGGGGTCAGCCCGCGTAAGGGACTTGTTTGCCACGGCTAAAAAATCTGCTCCCTCAATAATTTTTATCGATGAATTGGACGCAATCGGACGCCACAGAGGAGCTGGCATTGGAGGAGGGCACGATGAAAGAGAACAAACCCTAAACCAAATTTTAGTTGAAATGGATGGATTTGAAAAAGAAACAGGTGTTATTATTTTAGCGGCCACAAACAGGCCCGACATTTTAGACCCGGCTCTTTTAAGGCCCGGAAGGTTTGACAGAAAAATCGTGTTGGACCCTCCGGATGTCCACGACAGAGAAGAAATTTTAAAAATCCATTCAAAAGGAAAACCATTGAACGGGAACATTGACCTTAAAGAAGTGTCAGAAAGAACTCCTGGATTTACCGGAGCTGACTTAGCCAACGTTGCTAACGAAGCTGCTTTATTAGCTGCCAGACAAAATAAAACAGAAATTCACCAAAGAGAATTTTTAGAGGCAATTGAAAAAGTTTTATTGGGGCCGGAAAGAAAATCTCATATTTTATCTAAAAAAGAAAAGGAGATTGCAGCTTATCATGAAGCAGGACACGCTTTAGTTTCTACGTTTATGCCAGAGACAGAACCTGTAAGAAAAATATCAATTATTGCTAGGGGCATGGCCGCAGGCTATACTTTGCAAATGCCGTCAGAGGAAAGAAAAATGAAGACAAAAACAGGATTTATCTCTGAGATTGCCACACTTTTGGGCGGATGTTCAGCCGAAAAGATTAAGTTTGGGGAAATGACAACCGGAGCTTCAAATGATTTGAGCCGAGCTTCAGAAATGGCAAGAAAGTTAGTTAAAGAATATGGTATGTCTTCCTTGGGCCCGATTTCTTTTGGAGAGAAAGAAGAACTTGTGTTTTTGGGCAAAGAAATTTCTGAACAAAGAAATTATTCTGAAAAAGTTGCAGAAAGAATTGATCAGGAGGTTGATGTTATAATAAAGGGCGCGCAAAAAAAGGCGGAGATAGTTTTGTTAAAACACAGAAATTTATTAGACAAAGTAGGAAAGGACCTTATAGAAAAGGAAACTATTGAACGAGAAGAATTCGAAAGATTAATTCACGGGAAAAACAGTAAAAAATAGATTGTTCTTTCATATAATAAGTAGTATAATGAACCAATGATTGATATCCTTAAAAACATCAATCAAGGGTTTTATTATGACACTTTTTATAAAAAGGGAGAAGGCGCTGACTTTAAGAAAACAGGAAATGAGCTATAGCCAAATTAAAGAAATTCTGGGGGTCAGCAAAAGCACCCTGAGTTATTGGCTCAAGAATTATCCGCTATCTAAAGAAAGGATAGATGCTCTGCGGGGTAAAAACGAGAAGAGAATTGAAAGATATCGAGAAACTAGAAGAAAGACAAAAGAAAAAAGATTGAATGAATTTTACATTGAACAAAAAGGTAAAATTTTTCCTTTTAGCAAAAGGGACTTATTTATAGCAGGACTTTTTCTATACTGGGGCGAAGGAAGTAAAACTATGTCCAGTAGTGTTTCTGTCTCCAACACAGACCCGTCAGTAATAAACTTTTTCGCTTATTGGGCAACAAATGTTTTAAAAGTTACGAAGGAAAAAATGCACATATCATTACACTTATATAATGACATGGACGTCTGCAAAGAAGTTGATTATTGGTCTAAAAAATTAGACATTCCGAAAAATCAATTTACTAAACCATACATAAAAACATCGTTATCAACTAGGATAAACCAAAAGGGAGGTTTTGGCCATGGCACTTGCAATTTAAGAATTGCTAATGCACGATTATCAGAAAAAGTTTTGATGGCTATAAAATCTATATCTGACAAATATCAAAACACGGGCCCATAGCTCAATGGCGGAGCGTCCGGCTTATATCCGGCAGGCTGTAGGTTCGAATCCTACTGGGCCCACAAAATTGAAAACAACATGGGCGGTTAGCTCAATGGTAGAGCGCTTACTTGACGTGTAAGATGTTATAGGTTCGAGTCCTATACCGCCCACATGAAGAATTCGAAGGCGCTTTATGCGCCTACGAATTTTCATACGGTGGTATGTGGCGAGAACCTATTCCCCGAATTGTCCCGAGCCCGCAGGCGAGGGAGCAATGCCTTCGGGCAACTCTTCGAGTCCTATACCGCCCACCCTTCGTCGTTTTACTCCTCAGGGTAAACTTATGGATATAAAAATAATATATGAAGATAATGATGTACTAGTTGTAGATAAGCCAGCGGGGATAGTGGTGTTTGATGAGGCGACGCCAAACGGCTCAACGGCGTTGAGCCGTTTAACTCTAATTGATGAATTAATTGAAAAATATCCAGATTTAAAAGCTGTAGGAGAAGCGCCAAGGTACGGGATTGTGCACCGGCTAGATAAAGACACCTCCGGCGTTTTGTTGGTGGCAAAAAGCACAGAGGCCTTGATTTTTTTGCAAAAATGTTTTAAAAATAGAGAGGTAGAAAAGAAATACGTTTGTTTGGTTGAAGGAATAATAAAAGAGGACAGTGGGAGAATTGAGACGTTAATCGGTAGGGCGCTAGGAGACAAAAGAAAGCAGAAAGCATATCCTTTAAACGAAGCCGGTCCGGGCAGAAGAGAAGCCATAACAGAATATAGAGTATTACAGCGATATGCGGAGAGCCCCATTTCGCCAAGGCTTCACGGGGCGACTAAAGTAAATTCATTTACTTTAGTCGAAGTCAAAATAAAAACAGGCCGACGCCACCAAATAAGGTGTCATTTTTCTTATTTACAGCATCCGATCGTAGGAGACAAATTATATAGCTTTAAAAATGAAAAAATTCCGAAAGGACTAACAAGGCAATTCTTGCATGCTAAATACCTTAAAATCCAATTACCTTCCGGACAAATAAAAGAATTCGGTTCAGAATTACCGGAAGAATTAAAAAAAGTAATAAATAATTTAGAGAAAGAATAATGGCAAAGGCAATCCCTCGCTTTGCGAAAGCTCGGGATGAATTTTCCTCACTTCGTTCGTAAAATTCACATGTCAAAACTATTAGAAAAGTTTAATAAAGAACAAGAAAAAGAGTTGCCAGATTTAAGACCCGGCGATACAATTAAAGTGCACCAAAAAATAAAAGAGAGCGGCAAAGAAAGAATCCAAATTTTTGAAGGAGTGGTAATTGCCAAAAAGCACGGTAAAGGAATCCCTGCCACGATAACTGTAAGAAAGGTTATCAGCGGCGTTGGCGTGGAAAGAATTTTCCCGATACATTCGCCTTCGCTAGATAAAATAGAGGTCGTAAAACACGGAAAGGTAAAAAGAGCAAAGCTTTATTATTTGAGGACCGCCAAAGGTAAAAAGGCAAAACTAAAAAGAAAAGATTTCGCGGCAGCTATAGCCCCGGAAGAGCCGGCCGAACAACCAATTGCAGAGGAAGCCTCAGCTGAAACATTAACCGAAAAATCGGCCGAATAATTTAGCGCGGATGTGGTGCAACCGGTAGACACGCATGCTTGAGGTGCATGTGCCGCAAGGCTTGTGGGTTCGAGTCCCACCATCCGCACCCCAAAACAAGGACGGCTAGCTCAACGGCAGAGCATCGCGTTTACATCGCGGGGGTTATAGGTTCGAATCCTATGCCGTCCACCCATTCGTCGCTCCGCTCCTCAGGGTAAATTAAGAGCGGTAGAACAAAAGTTTACATTGAGCCCGCTAAACGGGCGAAATGCCTGGATAGCTCAGGTAGTTAGAGCACAGCTCTGAAAAAGCTGGGGTGGTCAGTGCAAGTCTGACTCCAGGCACCCTTCATCACTTCGTTCTTCAGGGTAAACAATATGGAGCATTTTCTATACATAATAAAATGCAATGATGGTTCATATTACACAGGAATTACTTGGAATGTTGAGAAAAGGATCAAAGAGCATAATCTAAGAATTAAATCTTATTTACAGAAAAATAAAATACCTGTAAAATTAGCATATTCAGAAAAATTTGCAACAAAGATAGAGGCCGCAAGAAAAGAAAAAGAGATAAAAGGTTGGCGACGAGAAAAGAAAGAAAAATTAATAAATAGTTTAAAATAAATAGTTTACACTGAAAGTTTACACTGAGCCCCGCCAAGGCGGGACGAAGTGCGGGTGTGGTATAGTGGCTATTACACGTCCTTGCCAAGGACGAGACGGCAGTCCGATTCTGCTCACCCGCTCAACTAAATCAACTAAAAAACGGCAGATAATCGCCGTTTTTTAGTTGATTTTCCAATCTTAACGTATGACACAATTTTGTGTTATAACCATTGAGTATTCACCCCAATAATCAAATCTTTTAAAAAATAAGTGAAAAGTTTTGCCAACAATCAAACTTTTAAGCAAGTTCGTTTTGTAGGGGTGAAGGCTTGACAAGCCCCACCCTTTATGCTAACATTAATAAATACTTCCGAAAGGGAGTTTTTTAATATATGAATATAAATATCTTCAAAAACAATGCCATTTTAGGGGATAAAGCCCCTCTAATCGGCTCTATATTCGCGGGTATTATAATCGGCATATGCCTTTTGGGTATAGTTATGCCTCAAGCAACCAATGCTGACATTGCTGATACCAAAGAAGCTTCATATGTGGCAAAAGCCACTAATGACGCTCCAAAAGCCGTCAAAACAATAACAGTTGTAATTACTGCTTATTCAAGCACCCCAGACCAGACAGACGACACTCCATTTACAACCGCATCTGGAAAAGATGTCGCAGACGGAATAATCGCAAACAATATGTTTCCCTTTGGAACAAAAATCATGATTCCAGAGCTATACGGCGATAAAGTCTTCACCGTAGAAGATAGAATGAACAAGAAAAAAAGCGATTACCATATCGACATATGGATGGCAGACAGAACTTTGGCAGTAAACTTCGGAGTAAAAACAGCAACAATCGAAGTCTTGGAAAACTAGAAAACACTGATTTACACGGATTTGAAAACAGATTCACACAGATAATTAATAACCAAAAAGCCCCGTGCAAAGCACGGGGCTTTTTGGTTTTGCGATTAAAAAAGATTAAACAATTTAGCTATGAACAATATGTACAAAGACAAATAAAACGCACCCTCCCATATGTGTATTCTCCTTGATATACCTGATATTACAAACAACAAGGTTGCAAGAGCCATGGTCGGCACACCTATCGCCAACGTCTGGCTATCTATGGATAGCGTTTTTATCAAGCCAGGGACTCCTACGACTATCAAGGCATTAAAAACATTCGAGCCGAATATATTGCCCAAAGCTATTTCCGATTTTTTGTTTAACGCAGCTTTGGCAGAAACCAAAAGTTCGGGCAATGAGGTACCAATAGCAACGGCCGTGATCGCTATTACTCCAGCCCCAATGTTAAAAATACTTGACAACTCCACAACAGAATCAATCATGTACTTTGCTCCCAAAACAAGACACAAAATACCGACAATCAGTATTATAATATCTTTTACGCCGATTTTCGGCCTAGCTACCTTTGTTTTTCTGCTGTTTTGCACATGACCCCTCCTTTCCTGCCTTGATGGCAAGACCTCCATTATTTCTTCCATCTCCCTGGTCTCTTCGTCTTCTTTGTGCAAAACAGTGTAAAGAAGATATATTAAATATGTAACAACCAGCAACGCGGCCTCCCAAAAAGTTACCTTGCCGTCCCAAACAATGCCCAAAAGCAGAACTGTTCCGATAGACAAAAGTGGCAAATCCAAATCAATCAAACTTTTTGTTACTATCAATCTCTTGCCTATTATTGCAGAGATTCCAACAATCAAAAGAATGTTTGCGATGTTAGATCCAATTGCGTTGGCTGCCACTATTTCTGTGGCCCCCTTAAAAACAGCTGCCAAAGATGAAATTAGTTCCGGGCAAGAAGTCCCGGCCCCCACAATAACAACCCCCACAATAAAAGGCGACATTCCTATCGCCAGGCCTATTTTTTCAGATGACTCCAGGAGCCAGTCTGCGCCCTTCACAAGAGCGGCTAGAGAAATAATGAAAACTATTATCCAAAATATAGCTGCCATATTTTTAATGTACTTACATATGTATATACATATGTAAGTACAAAATTATTTTTATAGCTTGCACTGAGGCAAGGACCGAAGTGTGCCCGAAGTGGGAGTCGAACCCACATGAGCTTTCGCTCAAAGGATTTTAAGTCCTTCGTGTATACCATTCCACCATTCGGGCAAAAAATTATCAAATTGAGGCACGGGTGGGAATTGAACCCACGTATAAGGGTTTTGCAGACCCTTGCCTTACCACTTGGCTACCGTGCCATAAAACCGCATGCTTTTAAGATTACTTTAACCTATTTTTAGTTAATTTTCAAATATAAAGACCAAATCTGCCTACTTGTATTCTAATAAGATAAAGTCGCCTCATCTTTAAAGGTAAACCTATGCTTAAGAGCGAGAAATGGCTTTTCCCAAAACTTGTATGATATTGCAGATACAATTATCGTGAGAGTCAGCGACGAGCAGAAAACCATAGCAAATGAAGCAAACCCCTCTCCTCCGATAAGAGACTTTACCACCATAAAAACCATCATATGAAAAACATATAAGCCATAGGAAATTTTGCCTAGATATTCAAAAACCGAAGAAAACAAGTACGGTTTTTGAGAGTGCTCAACTGCATGGCCTATAAATAGCACGAAGCTAACTCCGTATAACAATGGCTCTAATCCTGCAAACCAATTTGGATAGTCGCCCTTAAAAACAAGGCCCCTTAATGCCAATAACGCTGCCAGCCACAAAAATCCTATTATAGTGCCGAAACCTTTAAGGCGCGATATTTTTTTATTTATGCTTTCAGCATATATGGCATAAAATCCCCCTATCATAAAATAAGTGATAAGACACGGAGAAAAATACTCCCTTACGTCGTAATTGCCAGCGTAAACCCAGCGGAATATAAAGGTTATTGCTACGCCCAAGAATATGGGCCAATTTATTTTTTTCCTAAATAAAAAGAATACAAGCGGCCAGAAGAGGTAAAACTGCTCTTCAACTGCAATTGACCACAAAACTGAGAGCATTTCGTTGGCTGATCCATAAAACGCCCTAAACCAATTACCCAAGAGAAAAATGTATGCCAAAAATTCTTTATAATTTACAGGAGCGATTTTTCTTAAAAGAGGCGTGCTTGATAAAATCGCAGCCAAAGCCAAGGCGAGGAAATAAAGGGGCCATATCCTCAAAACTCGTTTTATATAAAAATTTTTTATGGATATTGTCTTTCTCGATAAATGTTCTTTATCTAAATGATGTGTAATCAAGAAGCCACTCAACACAAAAAAGAAACTTACGCCCAAGCTTCCTAGCTGCAGAAAAGAATTAGACAAAGTCCCTCTTCGCCAAACTCCCGCTGGAAAATTCATAAAATAAGCAACGTGCGAGATAAATACGGCGAAAAAAGCGAAAAATCTTAATGTATCTAACCTGGAGAAATACCCCTGTTTGCTACTCATATTTTATCTTGTTTATCAGTTGCAACCCTGCTTAATAGCTCCTCTATTTTAGCTGCCTTGCTAATTTCTGTTTCTTTTACAAATCTTATTTTAGGGATAGGCCGCATCCTTAACGTTCTATTAATTTTGTATTGAATATCATAAACTGATTTTTGCAAGGCTCGCACAATTCCATCTGCTTTAACGTCGGGGAAAACAGAAACATATACCTTTGCCTCAATCAAATTTGCCGTTGTATCAACCCGCGTCAAGGTAACCAAAATCTCTGGAGAAAAAGCAAAATCCTTTAAAAGAATCTTGCTTATCTCGCGCCTTAACAATGAATTTACTTGTTCAATTCTCTTTGACACTGTTTATATTTTTTGGTATTATACGCCAAGGGTAAGCTGTCGCCAAAAAGACGGCAGAAAGGAGAGAAGCATGCTCTGGCTGAAGGCCATTTGCGTCGTTGTCGCCACCGTCATTGCGCCACTCCTACAGGGTTGCTAACGCCCACAAGAAAACGGGCGTCCAACCCCTCGAAGCCTCAGCGCCGTGCTGGGGCTTCCTTTTTTACAAAATTTCAAACTACAAACTACTCACTACCAACTATAAACTGCTTAAAGTTCTCCCTTTTTACGTCCTTCAATGTATGCCTGCAATATATCTCCTTTTTCAATTTTTACATTTCCTTCGAAAAGTATACCGGCTTCATCTCCTTTTCTAAGCTCATCAACATCTTTTTTGTCTCGTTGCAAATTAATAATCCTGCCAGCTCCCACTTTCTTATCTTCACGAAAAACTTCTAATTTTAACCCTTTTTTTAATTCTCCCTCTGTAATTTTTCCTCCCACAATCTGCCTGTTTTTTTCCCCCCAAAAAACCAGCAGGGTTTTTAATTTACCGACATCCTCTCTTGTTATTTCTGGCTCTAAAGTTTTTTCCAAGCTGTTCCTAACGTCTTGTATCAACTCGTAAATCACATCAAATGTTTTAATTCTCAATTTTCTATCTGAATCATTCTTCATAAACTGCGCAACAGTAGGGCTGATTTTAACCCTAAATCCAATTATTATAGCTTTTGACATTTCAGCCAGTTTTGCGTCTGTCTCATTTATTTCTCCAACTTCTGATTTTAAAATACGCAAAATAGCTTTATCTTGCGGGAGGTTTTTCAGCATGCCCTCAATGGCCTCTAGGGAACCAAAAACATCGCCCTTTAAAATTATATTCAAAACTTTTTTATTCGGGTCAGATTCTAAAACAGTTGAACCAATTGTTCTTTTTGGTTCCTCTTTTTTCATTTCCACCATCGCCTCCTCTGCTGTTCTGTAGGTTTTAAATTTTTCTCCTACCGCCGGAACCGTTTCAAAACCTAAAATAATTACCGGCTGAGAGGGATGGGCTTCTTTTATGGGAAGACCCTTAAAATCTTCCAAATGTTTTATTTTGGCCAAAGCCAAATCCGTAGCAATAATGTCTTTGTTTTTTAAAATACCTTTTTTCACAATCGCGGTTGCCACCGGACCCTTTGAGCCGTCCATATAAGATTCGATAATTAATCCTTGAGCTGGCACACTTACGTCTGCTTTTAAATCCTGCAAATCAGCAACCAATAATATAACCTCCAACAATTCATTAATTCCTGTTTTTTCTTTTGCAGAAACCTCAACCGACGGGATGGTGCCGCCGTAAGACTCAACCAAAACATCTGCCTTAGAAAGTTCTCCCTTTATTTTTTCAGGATTGGCATTGGGCAAATCCATTTTATTAAGCACAACAATCATCGGGATTCCAGCCCTTTTTATTGCCATTATGGCTTCTTTGGTCTGTGGCTGAACTGACTGGGCAGCATCCACAACAAGCAGGGCAATGTCTGCAACCTCGGCCCCTCTTGCGCGCATTGCAGAAAATGCCTCGTGGCCAGGGGTATCTATGAAAGTGATTTTTTTTCCTTTTTCCTCGATTTCATACGCACCAATATGTTGGGTGATCCCACCAGACTCTCCCTTGGTTATTTTAAAATCCCTGATAGCTTCCAACAAAGAAGACTTTCCATGGTCAACGTGCCCCAAAACAACCACGACAGGCGGCCTGGTTTGCAAAACTTCCTTATTTTTTTGTTTTTCGGTTTTTTTAGCCATAAAATATTTAATATAATTCCCAATAACCAAGCCCGAAGCCAGAAAAAATTCCCGTAACCAATACCCAAAAATTGGAATTTGGGACTTGAGTATTTTTTTCGGTATTCTGGTTTGAAATTTGGTTATTTAGAGCTTATTGCTCTGTCTATTGCTTCAATCTCCTCGTTTGATAACGAATGTTCTGACTTGCCGTCTTTTACAGCCTTTGCATAAACTCTATTTCCTTCTTTAACGAACAGGCTGGAAATAACAAAACCATTATTCTTTTCGTCTAACAGCGCGATAGCAAAACTTTGGTTTCCCCCAATATCACTGAAAGGATTAAACCTGACTATTCCGGTTTTTTGTATTGTTTTTGATAAAATATTTTCAAGGTTATCAATCTTTAAAAAGGCGTCTTTCAACTGCTCCTCTAAATCGCTGTGCTTTTCCTTTTGCGATAAAAGAATATCTTTAAAATCTTTTATTTTTCCTTTCTCTAAAAGTTCGTCAAACTTTTTATGCGTTTTATAAAAATACGCCAACAAAAAAGCATTTAATATAATCAATGCCAAAATAATAACCCCTGTTGCAATCAAAGATATAAGGATAATATCCATACCAGGTAGTAGAAATTCGACTTTAATATGCCGAATTTTTACAAATTAAATTTTGAATTATACCTAATTTTTTCTATGCCAAGAAGGTGATTTTTTGATTTGTCCTGAACAGGACAAATCCTGTCGAATTTTCACTACCTGGCATAATTGTTTATCTTACGCTAGCTTTGACAAAATTTCAACTTTTCTTAGAGAGAGCTCCAAATTGAAGGGTCTTCTACGCCTAAAACCCAGGCCGAAAATCCGCGGAGATTATTCTGCCCTACAACGTCCAAGCGGCTTTCAAGGGTTTGCTTATCCTGATACCATACAGCGTATTGCTTATTATTGTAAGAATATGTGAGCCACGAGGCGCCCAGCGACTTGTCAAAGCCCAAACTGCATAAAAAATTAGATAAAATATACATAAGCCCCTTGTGTGTTCCAGAAGAGCTTATTTTTTCCACCGGGTCTACTCTCCAGCCCCAGTTGTAAAGAGGTATGCCCAAAGACAGCTTTTCGGGCGGAATTTTGTCTTTTACATAATTTAAGACGCCATTAATAAAAGGCAGAGACGCAACAGGTCCCGTTGAATTAGGATCGTCATAAGTCATCAAGCTTATAAAATCTACTGACTTTGCTAGCCGTCTGTAATCAAAAACTCCGCCCCAATTTTTAAAAGCATTGGTATCCTCGTAATCAACACTGCGTGAAACCGCTGCCACGCTTAAAATAAATCCATTTTTATGCAGGGCCTCGGCTGTTTTTTCAACAAAAGCCGAGTATAGATTTCTATCTAAATAACTTATATTTTCAAAATCAAACTGCCAGCCGATGTAGCCGTTCTTTTTTGCTAAATAAACAAGGCCTTTTATTACGGCCTGTTGGTCCTTTTCAGAAACTAGCAAACTGTGAATCACGCCTTGCTTAAATCCGGCGTTTGCCACCAGGGGCATCACCTTAAGATTTTTTTGCTTTATTATTTCTTTTAGCTCGGCGTCAAGCCCGCCGGTCAATCCTAATTTGTCGGTTACAGCGTAAAACTGAGGAGCTAAAATATTAATTTTATCTGTATTTGTTTTTAATGATTCAATGCCCTCTTTTTCCCTTAACTGCGACATATAAAATATCTTTTCTATGTTAAAATTAGCACCCTCGTTAGCTATTGAAAATCCTGGAATTATAAACAAAACAGATATTAAAAATATAAAAAAATATTTTTTCATTCAGTTTGCAAAAATCTTATTATTTTTCCTCATTAAGCTCTTCAGCATCTGCCTCGTCAATAATTCGCAAAACGTCTTTCGCAACATTGCTGCTGAAATTCTTGCCAAAAATAGAGAGGTCGTCTAGCTGTTTTATGAGTATTACAACTAAAAATACAGACGTGCCAAAGATAATTTTTAGAACATTAACCAAAAATAAATCTGTTTGCAGAAATTGAAAAGAAACAATAGTCAGACCGGCAAATACATAAACTAAAATCCACTGAAATGGAAGGAGACGCTGATGATAAGTGGCAATAATGCTTTTACGGTTTGCCTGAAGCGCCTGAATGGCGCCCCAGATGCCATCAAATAAATTATTATTTTTTACCCGGTTTGCTTCCTCGTCTGTAACGCTGCCCATAGCTTTGGTTAAGCTCGTTATGGTTGTCGAAGGATGAAATTCATTATATGCCCAATCATTATTGTCTAAAACTTTGGTGTAATGTTCTTTGATAATCTCGCGCATCTCTAATTGTATTCTAGGAATAATTCCAAAAACCCTATAAAGCGTGGAGTAAAGACCATCGCGTTCTGCTATGATATCGACTATTTTATTATAGCGATCATTTTGCCTGGATATAAAAAAGCCGGAAAACAAAGCAAAAAAGAACACGCTGGCAACTATCAACTGCGATGCAAAGTCAAGAGATATGTCTAATTTCACCCAAAAAACAAAGATAGAAAAAATAATTATAAAAATTACTATCCACAATATATATGATTTACTCATTTTTTTATTTAGAATTTTAATACTTTTGTGAATTGCGGCCACCGTAGCTCGCCGCTTCGGAGAGCGAAGGCGGAGGGGGTGAGATTCGAACTCACGATACCCTTGCGGGTAATGGTTTTCGAAACCACCTCTTTAAACCACTCAGACACCCCTCCATAAAGTTATAATACTCAAAAAACAGCTCAACTTCAACTAAAATGCGGCTTCAGCCGCATTCCAATTTTTTAAGTTTTCAGATTTTTATTTTTTTATTTCGCCTCATTTCTTACAAAAATCTTGTGCCAGTCATTAAAATCATAAATATCCTGTATGATTATCCCGCAAACAATTCCCACAAAGAATCTCGGTAAATAAAAGTAATCAATTATACCAACAATTAGTAAAAACAAAATCCCCAAAATCCAGTGATGCAAATGGAGCTTCCATTTGCCGCAATCAATATAGGTGCAATCAACCTTGCCGCTCTCAACCAGATACTTTAAAAAAAGCTTCGACCCTAAATATCCTATGCCCAATCCAAGAGTCCACAAAAACGAATAATAAATGCCGGCTGTAAGAACAACCGCGGGCAGATATTTTCTTATTTTCGAGTTTTTATTGTCTTTTTTGGCTAGCTCTAAATCTATTAGCTTATCGGACAGATTGACCGAATCTTGGTCTTGGTTATTACTCATATGGCTTATTTTACCACCCCAAAGCACCCCTTGTCCATAGATGAGCGATCCTTTTATCCCCACCTTGTTTCCTCTAAAATGAGTAAAAATCCACTCAGGGCAAGGTTCGCTCGCTTTTAAAATCCGAAAAATTATGTTATTGTTGTAGTAAATACAGCGCCCTCGTCGTTCAACGGATAGGACGGAGGTTTCCTAAACCTTAAATGGAGGTTCGATTCCCCCCGAGGGCACAAAAAATTAAAACAAGATGTCATTGCGAGCCGTAGCGAAGCAATCTAAACTAATTTAAGATTGCTTCGTCGTTGCGCCTCCTCGCAATGACGGAAAACAAAATCATGCCAACATCACCCATAGTAGATATTGCAAAAAAGGTTTGCCCGGCAGTAATAACCGTCATTGTTTCAAAAGACCTGCCGAGAGCCGAAAACTTTTATTCTTTTCCCTTCGGAGGAAAGGAGTTTATTATGCCCAAATTAGAAAAAGGAGAAAAAGGTAAAATACAAAAAACACAAATTGGCGGAGGGTCTGGCTTTATTGTTTCAGCGGACGGGTATGTCTTGACCTCAAATCATGTAGTCTCTGATACCACAGCTGACTACACTGTTATTTTAAATCCAAAACACAAACGCCCAGCTAAAGTTTTATCAAGAAACCCCATAAACGATACAGCTGTCTTGAAAATTGAGGGAAGCGGTTTCCCATATTTGGAAATGGCTGATTCAAACAAAATACAGCTCGGAGAAGAGGTGGTGGCGGTTGGAAATGCTTTGGGAGAGTTTACCGACACGCTATCAACCGGAATTGTCTCTGGCTTGTCGCGTTTTATAACAGCATTCGGCGGAGTAGGCAATCAAATACAAAACCTAAGGGGATTGATACAAACAGACGCTGCTATTAACCCCGGAAATTCAGGTGGTCCATTATTAAATATGCAAACTCAAGTCATAGGCATAAATACAGCAATGGTGGCAGGAGCCCAAAATATCGGGTTTGCAATCCCAATAAACTACGCTAAAAAAGATTTGGAAGAAGTTAAAAAATATGGAAAGATAATGATGCCGTTTCTGGGAGTAAAATATGTTTTAATCTCAAAAGAAATGGCAGAAGCCAATAAACTGCCTGTTGCTAATGGAGCCATAGTTGTGAGAGAGGCGCTAGGCGAGTCTCCAGTAATAAAAGGGTCTGCAGCAGACAAAGCAGGTGTCAAAGAGTGGGACATAATTTTAGCTTGCGATGGAGAAAGAATAAGTTCAAAAAATCCGCTGGCAAATATTTTGCAAAAATGCAAAATTGGAAGCCAGACAACCTTAACGGTTTTGCGCGATGGCAAAGAGATAAAACTGGGCGTAAAATTGGAAGAAAAAGTTTAACAAAAAAGCAACAAAAAACGCTGCTGTTTAAACAGCAGCGTTTTTTTTATTAATTTATTTTACATACTAATCTTACCAACCAGCATCTCAAGCAGATTCTTGACCTCTATCTGGGCTTCCAGGGCCGTCTTGGCGCTGATAAACTTCTGCCACTGGTCGAAAATAGTTTTG
>Ga0265595_1001825_pt1 | contig 15571 bp, 9 predicted proteins | sample saktaG_15_FD_190148 | JGI IMG/M metagenome (GOLD analysis project Ga0265595, IMG submission 190148) | Saline water microbial communities from Sakinaw Lake, British Columbia, Canada - sak_2013_06_06_50m | ecosystem: Environmental > Aquatic > Non-marine Saline and Alkaline > Saline ... | reverse complement strand
ATCGGATGTAGATTTAGGTATTAAATATTCCAAAGAGAAATCAATCTCTACACTTTTTACACCTGGCGCAAGCAGTGTCACCTTAAATCTGTACAAAAAGGCGATTGGTGGAAAAGCGAGAAAGATATCCCTGGAGAAAAAGGCCAACGGCATCTGGTCAACCACTATCCAAGAAGACATAATTGATCAATACTACACCTATTCTGTCAATGGCCCTGATCCGGCCTACAAACCGGACCTTGAATATATTGACCCCTATGCCCGTTGTGCAACAACTCACGATGGCAGAGCGCTGATATTTCAGGATAAAACACCTGTTGCTGATTCTCCATCGTTTCCATTCGGTGATGCTATTATTTATGAAATTCATATCCGGGATTTCAGCATCGCTGAAAATTCAGGTATTCAACATAAGGGCAATTACCTGGGTTTTACCGAAGAAAATACAACTTTGCCCGGTACAGATATCAAAACCGGACTGGATCATCTGGTCGAGCTGGGCATCAATACAATTCAGCTCCTGCCGATTCAGGATTTCGAACACAATAACGCGGTCAATAATTACTTCTGGGGTTATATGACAGTGAATTTCAACTCGCCGGACGGCTGGTTTGCCGGAAACCAGTATGACGCCAGCCGGATAGCAGAATTCAAACAACTGGTCGACGCCTGTCATAAACGAGGCATTAAAGTCGTGCTGGATGTCGTTTATAATCACACAGCCGAGGCAAATCCTGAAATCCGTTATAATTTTAACGGAATTACTCCCAATTACTATTACCGGGAAAAAACCGATGGTAACTACTGGAACGGTTCTGGTTGCGGTAATGAAGTCCGATCAGAATTGCCAATGGTACGTCGATTCATCGTGGAGTCACTCAAATATTGGGTAGAAGAATATAAAATCGACGGCTATCGATTTGATCTGATGGGCTTGATTGATATGGAAACCCTGGAAACAATTGTGCAGGAATTGCATTCCATTCATCCGGATATTTTCATCTATGGCGAGCCCTGGACAGCCGGTGATACGCCAATTGTTCCAACGGTTAAAGGAACACAGCGTGGCAAAGGATTTGCGGTTTTCAATGACCATTACCGGGATGCACTAAAAGGCCCCTGGTTCAATACCGAACCCGGTTATATTCAGACCGGCCGAAATATCGATGCTGTAAAAAGCGGAATCATCGGCAGTATAAACGACTTTGCCGATTCGCCTACCGAAGTCCTGAACTATGTCGCCTGTCATGACGGTCGGACTCTATGGGATCAACTCGTTGCATCCACCGAAAGCGACAGTTCATTGACCGATACCGAACTAAAAGCAATGGACAAACTGGCCGCAGTTTTGCTTTTTACATCTCAGGGAGTCCCGTTCATGCATGGCGGACAGGAAATGCTACGAACAAAATTCGGTTCCCATAACAGTTATAATCAGCCCGATAAAATCAATAAAATCCGCTGGGATTATAAACAGGAAAATCGGGACATTTTTCAATATTACAAAGGCTTAATTCAGTTACGGAAAGAGCACCCAATGCTCAGATTGACAACGGCTGAAGACGTCCAAAAAAATGTCTCTTTCCTGGACCACAGCATATACAGAATTCCCGAGAATGGAATCGCATTCCAGGTTACCCGAGGAGATTCAAAAGACAAATGGAATCGGATTTTGGTTCTTGTGAATCCCAACCACCGAACCGAGTCCTTTACCATTCCAAAAGGTAAGTGGTCGGTTGTGGTTAATCATTCCAATGCCGGTGTGGAAATTATCAGCCGAATATCCTCAACTGCCATAGAACTCAAACCAATATCAGCACTTGTTCTCTATGAATAATTATCGGAGGAACTGCAATGACTATTGTCATTAAACGAAAATCAGCCTTACTCCTTTTAGCAGGAATATTTATCGGATTAATGGTGGTTTCATGTTCACACCCCAGCCAGGAATACCAGACAAAGGATATCATTGAATTCCTGACCATCGATCCGGGCCAAAGTACAACACTGCCCGTTAGTGATATTTTTTTCGCGAAATCCTATAATCTGAAATTTCAACCAAATAACACAATTGCTATCGGTTATTCGTCGGAAACCAATGAATTAAAACTGACCCCTTTTAACGGTTTTACCGGTCTCAGTTTTATCCGGTTCAAAAACGGGAATAACCCCATGGTTTTACCGGTAATCGTAAGGACAAAGACGGAAGTAACGTTTCAGGTAAAAGTTGATGAAAAAGACGTAAACGTTTTTATTATGGGTAATTTCAATAACTGGAGCCGGAATTCCACCCCCATGTCCGATAACGATGGCAATGGTACTTTTACACGGTCCGTGTTCCTGGATGATGGGATTTATGAGTACCAATTTGTGATCGGCAACCGTGAAATATTCGATCCGGAAAATCCGGTCAAAGTGGATAATGGTTTTGGGTATTTCAATTCGTTAATCAATGTTCAATCTTCTGGAAAGGATTCAATTCCGAACTTATATTTTATGCCGGGCCACGAAGAGACAACTATTCATCTGGCCATCGATACAAAATGTAAAATGAAGGATATTTCTGTATCGGTTTTAAATGATAATAAATTCTACTCAAACGACAATGTTCATATCAGGGGCCATGAGATAAGTATTGATTTGTCCCCGATAAATCAAAGCAAAAAAATATCGATGTTGCGAATTGTTACAAACTATAAAAACCGGCCGGGAAACATCCTGACCGTCTGGCTGAAAAACGGAAAACCTGAAGCAGACAACAAGAATTTTCAATGGCAGGATGCGATAATCTATTCCCTGATGATTGACCGTTTTGCCAATGGAGACAAAGAGAATGACAAACCGATCATTCACCCGGAGCTGAACTGGCGGGCCAATTTTCAGGGTGGTGATTTTGCCGGGATAATCGACAAAATTGAAAGCGGGTATTTTAACAATATCGGTATTAACACACTTTGGATTTCACCAGTAAACAAAACGAGCGAAAAAGCATGGCAGGAATGGCCAGAGCCACACCGTTTTTACAGTGGTTACCACGGCTACTGGCCGACCAGCCCAAATGAAACTGAACCTCGATTCGGCACTTTGGATGAATTTAAAAAACTCGTCGAAACGGCTCACCGGCATGATCTTAAAGTACTGTTGGATTTTGTATCGAATCATGTCCACATTGAACATCCCTATTTTCAGGAACACCGTGATTGGTTCGGAGACTATAATCTTCCAGACGGAACACAGAATATCCGCCGCTGGGATGAATACCGGTTGACAACATGGTTTGATACTTTTCTCGCTTCCTTCGATTACGAGAATTCTGCTGAAGCCGTTGAAACAATGACCAACAATGCTCTCTGGTGGCTGAAAGAGACCGGCATTGACGGTTTTCGTCATGATGCTACCAAACATGTTCCTTACGCTTTTTGGCGCAGCCTTACACACAAGATAAAGTCTGATATTGAACCGGATCGTTCGCTCGACAGTTACCAGATTGGTGAAACCTTTGGCGGCGACGATCTGATTAAATCCTATGTCAATAACGGGATGCTGGAATCCCAATTTAATGCCAACCAGTATTTCATCCTTCGTCGTCTCTTCACCGACCCGAATGGCGATTTAAATGAACTGAAAATTGCCATGGATAAAGCCCTTGAGGTTTACGGGTACAACAATCTGATGGGTAATATTATTGGCAGTCATGACCAGATTCGAATCATGGGACTGCTGGAAGGTGATATCACCCTCGCTGAAAATGGTGTTGAACGGGCATTTCGTGAACCCGCTATTGAAGTTAATGAATACTCGACGTATTTAAAGGAACAGATTCTTTTCTGTTATCTCATGACAATTCCGGGTGTGCCGATCATTTTTTATGGCGATGAATTCGGAATGACCGGCGCCAATGATCCGGATAACCGCCGGATGATGCGCTTTGGAGATGATCTTACTAAATGGGAGACTGAACAACTTGAAGCATTCCAAAAATTGACAAAACTTCGCAACGAATATTCATGTCTGAGACGCGGCGACTATCTTAATCTATATACCGATAACAATATAATGGTATACAGCCGGGGCGATACGCAAAACCGCTTGATTATCCTGATCAATAAAAGTGAAAATCCGAATAATGTTACAGTCTGCCTTCCTGCCTGGCTCGAAGGGAAGACATTAAAATCATTAATTGGAAATAAGCAATATCGGATTTCCGGCAGCGAAACTACAATCAGTATTCCGGGACTGGCTTATGATTTGCTGTTGGTAAAATAATCTAAGTCGGGTTAGTGATTCCGAATAGCCAGTAACAATGTCCCGGCATCTCTTTTAATCGAGATTACGTCTTGTGATACTATTTTAGGGGTTTCTTCTCGTTTAGAGTGGGTATTTATTATATAAACCAAGCACAGGCGTGATTGATTTTACCAAAATCCAATTTACCAGTTACGAAATAATGTGAGTTCGACATAAGTAATCAATATTTTTCTGGTTAATAAAACCGTTTTCCGGAGACATCCCTACTGGAAAAACGGATCTGATAGCGGGTTTTATTTAGATATCCCCCGAATTCTCCAACGGGAATCCCTGATGGGAAATTTGAGGGTTACACCTAATTTTTAGAGAATAATTAACAGTTTCCATTGCTAATCTTCTGAGCATCTTCTTAAATCGAGCTCACGTTAAATACAGACCTCACCTATATATTCTATTTATACTAAATCGGAAATAAGATGTTTTATCACATAAATATTAAATGACAAAAAAATCGACTATATACATTTATCCTAAAGCATCTACTTAATTAGTAAAACTTTGCCAGATAGAAAATAATCTGAGAATTTAACCGAATACAAATAAATACCCGAAGTAACATAATTACCACTACTATTTTTCCCGTCCCATAGATAATTAAATTCTGTATTCGATGCACAAAAACTATTTATCTTCTTAATAAACCTACCATTAAGATCGTAGATAAATATTTCAATGTTTGATGAAACAGGCATTTTTATTTTAAAGGTACATTTTTGATTAAAAGGATTTGGAAATACACTAATTCCTAATTCATATCTTGTTGGATAATCGTATACAATTCCAGTTGATGATTGATTATAAAAAACATAATTACCAATATTATCATCCCAATTTGTGATGATTAAATCACGACAATAAGATATAAAATAATCGACAATGATTACATCGCCACATTTAACAATTGGTTTTATAGAAATCCAGTTTTTTCCAGCAACGCTACAGAACTCAAGACCATCAAGGAGCGCTTGATCGTTAAGGTAAATAGATTGTATTTTCTCGATGTTTGAGCGATTAAGATAAAAAATAGAAATAGAATCTGAACTGACTATTATTGTATCAGCTACATTTATATTACAATAACAGTCTAAATCAGCCAAGGCAAATGCTTCAATGACTGAAATAGTTTCAGAATGCCATGCTGGATTTTTTGGTAATCCATTATCATCGCTCTGAAATAGTTGAATGTTGCCATGCCAGCAACCAGTAATTAAATCAGTATATCCATTATGGTCAATATCCTCTGCATAGATGGCTGAGCCAAATATAGATAGCTCAGAAGTCCAATCAGGAAGAGATTGACCAATAGGAGCAGATTTAAAATTATAAATCTTATATTTTCCACTACCACCATGTGCTGGATTAGTTGAAATTGCTAAATCTAGATAATTGTCATGATAAAAATCTGCAATGGCAATTGAATTTGAACCGTAATCATTATCATACGATGCCCATGAACATGTTTTGCTTATATTACCAGCATTATCCGCCAGATAAATAAAATTTGGTCCAAAGTTATTCGCGAAAATGAGATCCAGGTAACCATTATTATCCATGTCCGCAAATTCTACGTCCATTGCACACATTATTTCTTCAGATTTCCATCGGGGCAAAGTGTCCAGAACGAAATTATTGTTGTAATAAATTCTACCATTAGTACTTTTAAAATCATCTCCAAAAGGTTGCCCTCCCGCAACTGATAAATCCAGATCACCATCACCATCCGCATCCCCCAAAACACAAGAAAATGTGTACATACTATCAGCACTTCGGAAAGATGGTAGGGGTTCCAACTCAGTTCCGGTATTATAATAAACTTTCACACAACCGGGTTCATCAAAGCCATTCTGTCCCAAAAATACAGAAACAGCCACATCAGGAAGTTTATCTCCATTTATATCACCTACTGATAGATGGCCATGATAATCCAGATCATCGCTCAACCATGAAGGAATAAGAGGAAAACTTCCATCACCATTATTATAATAGACACAAAGGTTTTGACGAGCCATATCGTTTCCATTCGAAATTATGATATCATTCCAGCCATCCTGATTTATATCCGAAACACCTAATCCAGTTGATCGATATTGTAATGGTTCAGATATCCAATTGGGAGTAGAATTGTAATATGGCTTTGAATAACATATTATTCCAAAGGTACAAATTAAGATAAGTATCAGAAAACAAATATTTATAACGTGAAATTCTTTTAATTTCAACATCGACAATTCATATATATGTCTAACAGGTAAGATATGAGATACGGCAAACTGCGGAGCGATTGGCTTCTCTTGTTCAATAAACATCACAAAATTTGAAATGATTTTCCGCTTCGGGTGATACAAAAAAAGTATCCCTTGTTCAATTAGTGCAGGTAAGAAATATATACTGGCCCATTCCCCCTTCATAATCTACTGCAAATAAGTCCAAACATAAGTTTAACCATTTTTATATCATCCTTCTTTTACTATTTAACACCTACCATATGTATGAACGACTCGGATAACTGCCGATAGACCCCTGCCACTGTCGCAAAGGTTTCCGGATAGATTCTATGTGATTCATTGTTATTTCGATAATACGCCGAATTCTATTACAAGTCAACTGGAATATGTTCACCCCCAAGCTCGATATTGGAAATACGTAGAGGGAATTCTGAATTGCCCCTGCTGATTCTGATAAACCATCACGAATCACGTGGGGACTCGGCATGCAGTGCCTCTACCGGAAAGCCGATTGGTGCAGCGATGGCATAAATCCGCTGAACCCGCGTAAAAGCGCTGTGGTCATTCTCAAATGCCCCGCAGACCTCTCATGCAGGATACGGGAAAAACCGTCAGGAGTGAGCGTCCGACGTATCGATTCCGCCTGTCAGGTCGATACTACAGAAGATGGTCGTGTCCGCCCGAATTAAGGAGGAATCTTGAAAGTGAGTAACCCAAATTATATTCAATCATATTCAATTATTCAGTGTCAGGCTAATAATGAAATTTTGTCCCGGGCCGTTGATACCTGAGCCGTGCTCACGGTAGTTCAAATCCAGGATATTCTCTATAGCAAGACGGATGCCGAGCCTGTCCCAGAGGGGAAATCCGCCGCGCAGATTCAGGGTAATCCAGCCCGGTGTGCCGCTTTCGGGAATGCGCGGATCGTCCCTATCGTCGGTAGAGAGACGGTCCTGATCCCCCGCGAATCGAACGTATGCAGCAAGGTGACACTCGCTTTTCCGCCACTCTAAGCCGGCCAATCCGAAGGTCGGGGGAATGCCGCCAACGGGTTCATCGCCTGTAGTGTTATGTCCGTAGGTGGTGGTTAGGTTGCCGTAACAGGATAGGTTTCTGTACAGATCGATCTGCAGGGAACTTTCAAAACCCCGAATGTACGCATCGCCGATATTCTGCTTGGATTTGACTTTATACATCACGCCGTTAATATCGATCTCGCCGGAGCCGTTCCAGACGGCGTCGGCGCTGGTGATCATGTCGGTGATGTGGGCATAGTAGGCCGATACCGAAGAGCGGACTGATGCGGATTGTATCTTAAACCCGATATCTACACTCAGCATCTTTTCAGGCGTGAGATCGGCGTTGGGTACTTCGTACGTGTCACCCTTGGATTCCCCCAACTTGGCGAGATCACTGAGGTTGGGCGCGCGGAAAGCCTGGCCGACGTTGGCGTTTAAGAAGAGAGTTTCAGTGATTTTTCGAACGATTCCCAGGCTTCCCGTCACGGATTGGTAATCCAGATCGATGTTGCCGAGACTGGCGTGGGTATCCGTCTGATCGAGCGTAAAGGTCGTGGTGAAACGACTGGCCCGTACTCCGACAGTGGCCGTCCATGTTTTAGCGATGCGGATTTCGTCCTGCAAGAAGGCTCCGATGCTGGCGTAGGCGGCGTTGTCGGGGTAACGGCCGCGCTCATCGACCTTCACGATCCCATTACCGGCGATCGTGCGGCTGTTGCTCGATACGTCGTCGGCGTAGATGTCCACGCCATATGAGAGGTGGTGACGACGGAATTCGGAATCGAGCTGTAGGGTAAGGCCGAGGGTATTGACTTTGTCGCGTTCCTTGCTTATCGGATCATCGACCATTTTTTGTGTCTCGCGGCCCTCCTCCTGGATGTGGTAAGAGACGGAAGCCCGGAGGGATGAAAAGAACTTGTCTTTTGATGCATTTTCATAGATCATGTAGAAGAGGTTGCGGTTTTGAGGAGTGTACACCCACCGGTGGTAGCCGTTGTTCTCGTATTTGTCGTACCGGGGCACGTCGATTTTTTTAGCCATTTGATAGGCCACGATGAACCTCTGTTCGGGCTTCAGGCTGTAGACGAGTTTGGCGTCGAGATCGTATGCAGAAAAGCCCGTGGGGCGCTGGATGCGTCCGTCTGTGGCGTTCTCGAGTTCCGGGTGGCTGCTGTTGCTGCCTCGGCGGAGGTCGCCATACCCCTTATAACTGAATCCGGTAAGCAGGGCCCAGCGGTGATTGTGTAGGGTAATGTCCGCTCGTGCGGTTTTCTCCTGATCGGCCGAGGCGTATCGACTTCCGATACGGTAGTTCATGGCCGGATCGGTGTTGGTCAGCGTCGGGATTTTTGTGATAGCGTTGACAGCGCCTCCCATGGCATCGCTGCCATATAGAACTGATGTGGGTCCGCGCACAACTTCCAGCTTGTCCACGATGAAATTATCGACGCTGGTGAGATACTGGTGGTTGCCCAGACGGTAGGTGGAGTTGTTCAGGCGCACGCCGTCTATGAGTAACAGCACTTGATTGGAGCTGAACCCCCGGATAATCGCGGAGCCTCCGCCGTGGCTCGTCTTCTGAATAAAGATGCCGGTTTCCTCGCGGAGTGCTTCGGCGGAGGTCTTGGCGTTGCGTTCCTCGATGCGCTGTGCCGGGACGACGTTGACGGGTCGGGATACATCGACGACGCGCCTGTTAGAGCGAGTGGCCGTGACCACGACCTCGTGGATGGGGATAATGAGTTGTTTCAGCGTCACGGTTCCAAGAGAGAGGGTGTCTTCCCGGATCACGAGGTTCTCGATACTCAGGGGCTTGAATGAGATATGCTCGAACGTAACGGTGTATGTGCCCGGCTGGATACCCTGGATAATGAAATATCCGTCGGCGTCGGTGGCGGCACCCTGGTTCGTACCGATCAGGATGACATTCAAAGTGGGAATGGGATTTCCCTCTGTATCGTGGGCACATCCCTGGATGATCCCTGACGATTGAGGCCATATTTGCTGTGAGAAGAGAATGAGTAACCAAAATGCGTAGAAGAGTTGTCTCATGCGATTAATTTTCTGTTTTCAATATCTTAAAACTGTGATTTATTATCTTTAAATATCTGAATATACTTCCTATTCATCCAAACACTTTGAAGATTTTTAAGAGAAATAATGTCTTGGAACATTAAAACTGGACTAATAGAAAAAGAAGTAATAAAATTTTGTGAGCGTCGCTCTTACCATCAATTTTTAAATCTTTCCAGAACTCAGATTTATCTCTTTTACCGGATTTCATTGGAACTGTCCCACTTCCAATCACGAATTTCCGGCATGTCTTCACCGTGTATTCGGATATACTTCTTGTGATCAAGCAGCTTATCACGGAGAAACTGTTTGGCATAAGCCGCACGTGAACCTAAACTTGGTACACGATCAATGACATCACCCACCAAATGGAATCGATCGAGATCGTTCAGAACCATCATGTCAAAGGGTGTGGTTGTGGTTCCTTCTTCTTTATATCCACGAACATGAAGGTTTTTGTGATTGGTCCGACGATAAGTCAGGCGATGAATGAGCAGAGGATATCCATGAAATGCAAAAATAATGGGCTTGTCCTTTGTGAAGAGAACATCGAAGTCCCTGTCACTCAATCCGTGAGGATGTTCACTCTGCGGCTGGAGCGTCATTAAATCCACCACATTGATCACACGAATCTTCAGGTCCGGAAAGCGCTGCCACAGGATATCCACCGCTGCCAATGTCTCCATGGTCGGTACATCACCTGCACACGCCATCACCACATCAGGTTCTCCGCCTTTGTCGTTGCTAGCCCATTCCCAGATGCCGAGCCCCGCAGTACAATGCTTAATGGCAGAATCCATGTCCAGCCATTGCAGTGCTGGCTGTTTTCCCGCAATGATGACATTGACATAATCACGGCTCCGCAAGCAATGGTCAGTCACAGACAACAGCGTGTTGGTGTCCGGCGGCAAATACACACGAATGATTTCCGCTTTTTTATTCATGACATGGTCAATGAAGCCGGGATCCTGATGGCTGAATCCATTGTGATCCTGCCGCCATACGAGTGACGAGAGCAGATAATTCATAGAAGCAATTGGCCTTCGCCACGGGATACGTTTGGTTACTTTCAACCATTTCGCGTGTTGGTTAAACATGGAATCAATGATATGGATGAACGCTTCATAGCATGAGAAAAAGCCATGCCGGCCTGTCAAAAGATAGCCTTCAAGCCAGCCTTCACACTGGTGCTCGCTTAACATTTCCATCACGCGGCCATCGGGCGAGACATGCTCGTCAGAGGGAATGATCTCCGCAGTTGAGCAGCGGTCCGTCACTTCAAATACGGATCCCCAACGGTTTGACGCTGTTTCGTCCGGGCTAAAAACACGGAAATTAGAGGGATTATGTTTCACCACATCGCGGATAAACTCGCCCTGAGCACGCGTGGCTTCTCCGCATACAGCACCTGGCTTCGGCACTTTGATGGCATAATCACGGAAATCCGGTAAGCGCAGATCACGCAGTAAAAGGCCGCCGTTGGCATGCGGATTGGCGCTCATGCGGCGCTCTCCTTTCGGTGCCAACTCAGCGAATTCGGAACGCAATTTGCCGTTCTCGTCGAACAACTCCTCTGCCTGATAGCTCCGCATCCACTTCTCAAGAAGTTTCACATGTCCTGCATGACTCATATCGCCCATGGGAACCTGATGAGAACGGAATGTCCCTTCGGTCGTTTTGCCGTCCACTTCCTTGGGACCGGTCCAACCCTTGGGAGAACGTAGAATGATCATCGGCCATTTTGGACGAGTTTTAAATCCATTCGTACGAGCATCCTTTTGAATAGCCTGGATTTCAGCAACCACCGTATCAAGTGTGGCAGCCAGAAGTTGATGCATTTCTGTCGGATCGTCTCCCTCGACGAAATAGGGCGAGTAACCGTAACCGCGGAAAAGCGCTTCAAGCTCATTATTCGGAATGCGGGCCAATACAGTCGGGCCGGCAATTTTATAGCCGTTTAAATGAAGGATAGGAAGTACTGCTCCGTCATGAACCGGATTGAGAAACTTGTTCGAGTGCCAGCTTGTGGCAAGCGGACCCGTCTCTGCTTCGCCATCGCCGACTACACACGCGACAAGCAAATCGGGATTATCGAACGCGGCTCCGTATGCGTGGGACAATGAGTAACCCAGTTCGCCACCTTCATGAATTGATCCGGGTGTCTCAGGCGCCACGTGACTTGGAATCCCGCCAGGGAAAGAGAATTGCTTGAACAACCGTTTCATCCCGTCTTCGTCTTGCGAAATGTTGGGATAAACTTCGCTGTAGGTTCCCTCAAGATAAGCGTTCGCTACCAATCCCGGTCCGCCATGCCCCGGCCCGGTGATATAGATCACATTCAAATCGTGTTTCTTGATTACTCGGTTAAGGTGAACGTAGATAAAATTCAAGCCCGGTGTACTGCCCCAGTGACCGAGAAGCCGGGGTTTAATGTGGTCCAGCTTGAGCGGTTTTTTCAGCAGTGCATTGTCGTAGAGATAAATTTGTCCGACCGATAAATAGTTCGCAGCACGCCAATAGGCGTTCATTTTCACGAGCAGCTCGGGAGTTAAAGGCTTGCTCGTTTCCTTTTTCTTGTTTGCATTCATGATCACACTCCTTCGATAATTTTGAACGTTTATGGCCCTTTATACAATACAGGCAGGAACATGCATTGTTCGATTTTAACTGGAAATAAAATTCGGCTCTTTTATCTACAGATATCCAGCTAATATTACTTGGGTAAACAACAGTTTTTCATCTTCAACATGCGACGTGTCTAACTTTTGAGTTGTGGTTCTGGTCGATAAATTCTATATATAATTCCCATGCTGCTTTTTGGTTAGGTTCGGATTGATCCCATTCCATTTCAAAATATCTAGCATTAATTTTAAACACTTCACAACCCATTTTTCTAACCATTTTCTTCATTTAATATATGATCTCCTATACAGCTAACGGTGAGGCATAACTTGCCGAAGCCTCGCCGTAATTTATTTGAAATCGAGCAATGATAAAACAACAAAGTAAATAGCTACGGGCTCACGCCTGTGGTATTTCGAAGGTAGAATAAAATAAATAGAGGAGCATTGCTATCAAATAGACTGGAAATAGTAATATCTTCAAAAATATATTTAGATTAACCCGTTGTGTAAAATAAAAACTTGAAAAAAAAGATGTGCATTAGCCTTATAATCTGTTTGACTTCAGAAGGATTGGGACCAAAAAGGGTTAAAAGTTAAGAGATGGTTTTGGTAATTTAACAGAATGAAGAAGGAGCAAGAATGAGTACTAAACCATCATCAGAAAAGATTGTCAAAGACATTAAACGGAACACTCGTAAGAAGTATGGAGCTGAAGAAAAGATCCGGATAATTTTAGACGGCCTACGCGGTGAAGAAAGCATCGCTGCCATTTGTCGCAGAGAAGTAAGGTTCCCCCCAATGTTTGGACAGTAATTAAGCAAAGTTAAGGTGGAAATGTCAATAAAAATATCAGGCATTATAGTCACCAAAATACACTGTTTCGGGTGTTAAGTAATTCAATGATTGATGGAATCTTTCCTGATTATAGAATTGAAAATATTTCTTTAAACTCGTATGGGCTTCTATGCCGGTTGAGTATTCTTTCAAATAGATTTCCTCGTACTTTACAGTTCTCCAAAGACGTTCAATGAAAATATTATCAAAAACACGGCCACGCCCATCCATACTAATCCGTACTTGCTTTCCTGCCAGGACCGACGTAAACGCCTGTGAACTAAACTGGCTGCCCTGATCTGTATTGAAAATCTCCGGAACCTTATATTTCAAGGCACGGTCTAATGCTTCCAGACAAAAATGGACATCGAGGGTATTGGACAACTCCCAAGCGATCACATAACGGCTGAACCAATCCATAATAGCCATCAGGTATAAGAACCCATATCGCATTCTCACATAGGTAATATCAGCACACCAGACCTGATTGGGAAAAAATACTATCAATCCTCTTAAAAGATACGGATAGATCTTGTGATAAGGATTCGCAGAACTGAGATTTCTCCTCGGATATACTGCCTGCAAATCCATTATTTTCATCAATCGTTCAATACGTTTATGATTGACAGAATACCCTTTGGATCGTAAATACCAGGTCATGCGCGGAACCCCATAAAATGGCGTCAGGGTATATTGTTTATCAATCAATCGCATTAATGTCAGGTTCAATTGAGTCTCCGGAACAGGCGCATAATAGTAACTGGATCGCTTGATCTCTAATAATTCACATTGCCGCTGGATGCTTATCTTTGGATGATTCATATCAATCATAATCCGACGATCAGGAATTAAAGATGTTAACCTTTTTTTTTAGCCAGGTCAATTCTACCTGTAACTGACCGATTTGCTGGTAGAGCATTTCCTTTTCCCGGTCATGCTCATCTGTTGACCATGGTTTATCGGAAAATATTTGTGGAAGCCGGTCTAGCATTTGCTTCTTCCAGGTACTGACTTGATTCGGGTGAATCTCATAGTCATGGGCAATTTCATTTAACGTTTTGAGACCTTTGATCGCTTCCAGCGCAACCTTGGATTTGAATTCTGAACTGAACTTTCTGCGTTTCATCTTTCCCCCTTTTTAATGGCTAAAGTTAATCATTTTTCCACCTTAACACACTGTCCAGTTTTTGGGGGGAAGCTCAGTTATCTGTTCTTTATGTTTTAATAAACAAAATACATATACATCTGCATGACGTTTTGGATCTTTATTTTGTATATTTGTTTTAGAATCCCAATATCGTGCCGGTTTAATTGAGAACGAAATAGTGGAATATTTTTTCTGATACCAACTTTGAATATAGGCTGCTGATTTAACCTCGATTTTTATATTATCATTAGATTTTAAATCATAAGCACTCCATTCATCTCTCAAATTATTCTGATTAATACCAATTGCAGTACCAATAATAAATTCAGCAAATCGTCCACGTGTTGCGTTACTCAATATATCAGAAACACTCCAACGCCAAAAATCTAATAGACTATATTCTATATTTATTCCATTATATGATAGAATTTCATTACCTGTTTTAAGTGTTGTCTTAATTTCTTTTAATTCATCCATGTTTGTAAAGTTATTTTTATGTTAGTGAAATCCTTATACACATAACGGATAAGGTATGAGATACGCCGACTTGCGAAGCGTTTTACTTTCAACTTTTGCATACCTTCAGCAAAACCGCCAAAATCCAAGTTTGTCGAGCAGCTCAAGGCGTTATCTCCATACCATGGTTAGGATTTTTTAATGACCTTTTATAGCCAAATCCAATAAGAAAATTTAATCCACTATAATCATCACCAATTGCATGTATTTTTTTTGTAAAATCAATATATTTCGCTTCAAAATATATCGAGAATTTATCAGATAACTGCTTCTCTATATCCAACACATATGACAGACCAATAAATCCATGACCTTTAATATTTCCTTCTGATGTGATTTCACCGTTAGAAGTAGATTTTTCATTAATTTTAAAAAATGGATAAAATCCTGCACCAAAATTAATTCTATATCCTTTTATTGTAATCCCTGAATATTTTAATCCTATCTCGTAATAATATTTACAAAACCTATATCTACCGTCTTTATCATAATATCGTTCTGTAACAATCCATTCTCCATCTTCGTTTTTACTATGTTTAACATGAACAGGCCAATTGCTATAATATGAAATATTAAATGTCTGGTATAATCTTAAATATTTTAATGGTGGAACTTCACATCCAATATGTCCAGAATATAAATATGGTGAATATAGTGGCTCATGAAAACCATCATGATATGTATACTCTGTACCAAGACCAATCTTAAGAGTTATGGACGGATTAACAGCAAATATTTTTGATGATAATACAAGTACTAAAACTATATATCTTATAAACCTTTTTATCATCTTGACTCCTCCTTAATTAATCCTAACGGGTAAGG